>CXWL01001755.1_pt1 | contig 20833 bp, 9 predicted proteins | sample 590931 | NCBI WGS metagenome assembly CXWL01 (sample SAMEA3498368, study PRJEB10139) | groundwater metagenome | biome: water well; material: biofilm material | place: Germany | collected 2015-04-27 | reverse complement strand
CTCATCGTCGCAACGACGGAAGAAAACGTCCTCCCCATGAGCGAGTTGATCCGCCTGCTCGACGGCGTCCCGCTTGGTGCCGACGTCGCGGTGCGGCTTTTCCCGCTCCGTTTCGCCACCGCGGAATCCATCGCCGACACCCTCAATAAGATGTTCGACGACGGCAAGAAGCTTCCGGAAGATCCCGGTGGCAGCGCCAAGGACGCAGTGCCCGCTGAACCGCGAGGCAAGGCCCTGGTCTATAACATTAGTATCGTCGCCGATGCCCGCACCAATACCCTCGTCGTTTCGGGGCGTGCGGAACAGCTTTCTCTGGTTGATGAAATCGTCGCTCAACTCGACCAGCCGGCCACTGCGCTCAAGTTCCCGCTCCGGCTGATCCCGCTGGAATTCTCCGACGCCACCGCACTGGGACAAACGATCACCGACTTGTTCGATCAGCGCTTCGAGGCAGCCCAGGCCTCCGGTGCGGATAAGACCGCACTGGAGCGCGAACGCCTTTTTCTCAGCGTCGATCTCCGCAGCAATTCGTTGATCCTCTCCGCCTCGGAGGAAAACTTCAACGAGATCATGGCCATCGTGAAGCAGCTCGACACCAGGCCGGCGCGACTCTTCGATCAGATTCGGATACTTCAGCTTGAGCGCCTTTCAGCGGCGGATATCAAGGAAAAAATCGAGGAACTTTGGAAGCGCAAAGCGGAACTCCGCCGCGAAGCTGAGCTTCTCGAAGACCTGCCCGTCGTCGCCGTGGACGGGCGGAGCAATTCGCTGATCGTCGCATCGAGCCTCGATGATTTCGAGGAGATTCAGCGGCTTGTTCGCGCCCTCGAAAAACAGCCGCTCATCGAGGACACCCGTTTGTTCAAGCTGGAATTCGCGGACGCAACCGCTCTGAGTGCGATGCTCGATCAATTGTTTGAGGGGATGGCCGGCCAGTCCGAAACCTTCAAGGCCCCCACCATCATCCCCGACCCGCGCAGCAACGCGCTGGTCGTTGCCGCCAGCCGCGACACCATGGAACGCGTCGGTGAAGTCGTCAAGCGCCTCGACGTGCAGGCCGGTCCGTTGACCTCTATTTTCAAGGTCTATTCCGTTCGTTTTGGATCCGCAACCCAGCTTGCCGTGCGAATCCAGGAATTGTTCGACGCCCAGAAGGAAACCGGCGAATCCGCCCGCACGCCCGTTGTCGTATTGGCCGAGGAGACGTCCAACAGCCTCGTGGTCAGCGCTTCGCGCGACATTCACACGGAGATTGCGGGTCTGCTCGAACTTCTGGACAAGCCCTCCACCCTCGCCCGGCACTTCCGGATCTTCCCTTTGCACATGGCCCGTGCCGCCACAATCGCCGAAAAACTTGAAAGTCTTTTCAAGTCCCAGGGAGAAGGCGCTAGTGGTCGTGCCGACGCCATCGCCGTGGAAGCCGACGAGCGTACCAACTCGCTCATCGTCTGGGCCTCCCCCTCGCAAATGACCAACATCGCCGAGGTGATCGAACGTCTCGACACGACGTCGCCCGCCATCGAAATGATGGTCAAAGTGGTCCAACTCCGTCAGGCACTGGCCGAGGACTTCGCCAAGCTTCTCGAAGACACCATCATTGGCGAAGGCTCCGGAACGGATGAGGAACGCGCCGTCATCGTTTCATTCCTTGAGAAAACCACGGACGGCCGCGAAATCGTCCGCAAACTTCTCCGCCAGGATATCAAAATCAAACCCGATCCCCGCACCAATTCACTGATGGTCATGGCCCCCGCCGACAGCATGGCCATGCTGGAGTCCATGATCCGCGATTTCGACCGCATCCGACCGGTTACGTCGGAAATCCGCCTGTTTCCGCTGATCAACAGCGATGCCAAGACCATGGTCGATCAGCTCGAAGAACTCTTCCAAACCAAGGGTGGCGCGGGCGGGGCGGAAGGCGAAGCCAAGAGCGAACTGGTTTTCGGCTCCTCACTCTCCAAGGTCGAGGAAGAGCAACTCGCCAGCGTCGGTCAGCAACTGCGTTTCGCCGCCGACGCCCGCACCAACACGCTCATCGCCGCCGGCGCTCCGGTCTATCTCTCCATGGTCGAAGACCTCGTCCGGTTCCTCGATTCGCAGGAAGCCGAGGATCGCATTTCCATGGTGTACAACGCCAAATTCCGACCGGCGACCGATTTGCAAAACGCCATCAAGGGCTTCGTGGAGCAGGAACTGGCCGTGTTGGGCGAAGGCGACACGGAGGAATCTCGTGTCCGCCGGCAGGAACGCCAGGTTTCCGTCGAGAGCGTCGGCGACGAGGAAAAGGGAAGCAGCAGCCTCCTCGTGGGCACCAGTTCGCGCTCCTATCAAAAGACGATGGATTTGATTCAATCGCTCGATCGTGCCGAGCCCCAGGTCATGATCTCCGTGCTCATCGCCGAAGTCTCACTTACGGATGACGTTGATTTGGGCGTGGAAATCGCCGGGCAGGAACTGGATTTCTCCCGCAATGCGGTAGTGGGCCCCAACGGCGTCATCGACGGCAGCGACTTTGATTCGGTGGCCGGAACGGCCTTGGGCGCCGCGGGCAACGGCCTGGGCTTCAACTTCACTTTCACCGGCGAAGACTTCAGCTTCCTGCTCCGGGCCTTGCAGACCGATAGCCGCCTCGAAGTCCTCTCCCGTCCCGTGCTCATGGTCCGCAACGGCGAGGAAGGCAAGATCACCATCGCCGATGAAGTCCCCATCGTATCCAGTTCACAGATTACGGACTCGGGGCAGACCAACATCACTCCCGGCCGCGAAGAAGTCGGTATCATCCTCACCGCAACTCCCCATATCAGTCCCGACGGCTATGTCACCATCGAGCTGAGTCAGGAAATCTCCAACATCGGCGGCGAAGTCCAGCTTTCGGAGTCGATTAAACAGCCAATCTTCGCCAAGCGCGAAGTGCAGACCAACATCACCGTGCGCGACGGCGAAACCGCCATCGTGGGCGGCCTGATCCAATCCAAGGATTCGCAGAGCGAAAGCAAGGTTCCCCTGCTGGGCGATATTCCCGGATTGGGCTACTTGTTCCGCAACTCGTCCGTGAAGAACAGCAAGACCGAACTGCTGGTCGTGCTGACGGTGGATGTTCTCCGCACCGACGAAGACGTCCGCCAGATGTCCGTCGAACAGCGCGACAAATTCATCCTCCCCGACAGCATCCGCCAGAGCCCGCTGATGGAGGGCCTCCGCATCAAGCCTGAGGAAGCCGGCTTGGGCCCGCGCAACCGCGAGCAGGCCATGAGTAAGCCAACTCCGCAGCCGACTTCTCCCGCAATCGCTCCGGACGATCGCCGGGATTCGCCGCAGCAATTCGGCCCAAAACCCAAGACCTACGGCCCCCCGATCAATCGCCCGAGTCCCAGCAATACGACATCGACCGGCGTCTACGGCCCGCGTATCGCCCGAAACGAACCCAACACGAATGGAAATTGATGAGTCGTCATAGAGCGGAAGCGGAATCACAGCCAGTATGCCGCCCGTTACTAGCGAACGCGGTTTCGCACGGACGCTTGGGCGTTTGTAACGGTTTCGTCTGCCGCATCACCGTCGTGTTCCTCTGTGCGTCGCTATGTTTGCCATCCTTGGGTTGTCGCTTGTTCCGGCACCGCGATAAAACCACCGCCTCCCTGGCCCCGGCACCAGAGCAGGCCAGGCGTTCTTCGCGCGGATCAAACGCCACGCGCGTGCAAAGCGTCATTTGCCTCTTCGATCAAAGGCCCTGGATCAGCGCTGACGTGGGCGGCGACCGCGACCCTGAGGGGCTCCAATACCGCATCTTCCTCAATGCCGGAGGCGACAAGGGAGTCGCACGCGAGGGAACGATGCACATCGAAATGTACCGCTTTAGTCGCGACGAAAAGGGCGTACAAACGCGAGAGCTCGCCAGCGACTGGCACTACCCCACGTCACAGTTTCCGCAGGTCTCCGCCACTTTGATGGGGCTGGGCTACCACGTGCAGCTTCGCTGGGCCAAGAAGGATATCGCCGGAAACGAAGTCGAGATCGTCACCCAGTTCGAAGATCCCAAAGGCAACGTTACGCGCGGCGCCACCAAACGCCTTCGCGTCCCCAAGTACTCATCGTAATCAGAGCCGCGCCCGTAAGGAAGCGGACATCAAGAAATGGCCGGCAAAAATTCATCGCTTCGTAATTTCTACGATTTCCAGGTCGACCGCCCCGATCTTGCTGATGAGCGGCAGGCTCAAATCAGCCACGCCGGAATTCTTGAGCGACGAAATCGCGAATGTGATCCGAATCGGGCTGCAATCCGATTCGCGAAGCGCCGCATCGAAATCCACCCACTTCCCGTCGATGTAAAACTGCGTCCACAAGTGATACCCGAAGATGTCGTCCTGCCCGCCGAAAATCGGCACGTAGACCAGCCCCACCGCCACCCGCGAGGGCAAGCCGTTTAACCGTCCCAGCGCCGCCAGCAACACCCCGTGCTCGCTGCAATCGCCCTCCCGCGTGCGGGCCACTTCACTGGCCGTTGCGAATCCCACGTTCAAATTCTTGGTAGTGACATAGTCTGTCACAAACCGCCGAAGCTTGTCGGCCAGTGCGTACGGCTCGCGCTCCCCCCCCGCCGCCTCCTTGGCCAGCTCGATGAGCTTCTCATCCGCACTATTCATCATCAAATTCGGTTCAAGGTACTCCGCCAGCTCGTCGTTCTTTTTGCCATTCGTTTCCGCGTTTCGGCGATCCGGCGTTTGGGTTTGGACTTTTGGACTTTTGGACTTTTGGATGTTTTCTCCATGCGGCAACCGCGAAACCGTTACCTCGACCGTCTGCTCATCAAGTCGCTTGACTTTTTGCGAATCCGTTTCCGGCAGGCTTTGAAGCTCTGCGCCGGCCTGTTTCGCTTTGAGCCGATATCGAATGCTCTTCGCCGCGTCCTTGTCGATTTTGCGGTTCGCCTTGAGCACTGTGGTCATGAATATTTCCGGAGGCACGAAGTCCGCCATCGCCACCGCCTGACTCACGGCCAGCAACTCCATGTCCCCCAGCCCCGGCATGGCCACACGGGACTTGAGCGGAAGCCCCTCCTTGTTCACCCAGGAAACCATGTCCAATGTACCGGTGGGCCCTTCCATGGTGACGGTCATTTTCTGCCCGCGACCCTTCTTCCCGCCGACATCAAATTCCTCCCACTCGCCGATGGCCACGCTCGCGGTGACCGCGTCGTCGAGCCGAAGCTCCGGCGCATACGTCTTGAGAGAATACTTCGTCCCCGGCGCGAACCCGCGTTTCACCTGCTCGCGAAAAATCCCCCACGAAAGCAGCGCGTCCCTGGGAAAGGCAAACTCCTGCGACTGATCCATTCCATATTGCGACGTCACCACGGTGATCTTCCCGTCCTTGATCGTTCCGCGCATCCCCGACTTCATCGCCGAAAACCGCATCTCCGACGCAAACTCCAGCGGGACTCCGGAGAGCGTTTCCGTTGTCCGCTGCGTCGTGTCCATGACGACGGGGCTGGCCACCCGGCCAATCTTGATGTGAAAGTCCGTCCCCGTTTCGATGCGATCCTGATCCCGCGAAGTGGTGTTGTGCGCGTACCCGATCTTCGCGCCTCCCATGTGCAATTCAAACCACTCATCCAGAAACCGGCCTTGCCATGGATTGGTGATGTCTACGGCCTGACCCAAGGCAGCCGCAGCGATTGCAAGCGCGGCCGTGACAAAGAACGAGGGTCGAAGATAGGATTGTCTGCGCAAGCGACCTCCAGGCTAAATAACAGGACATCGGGACGCCGGCGCGTCCCACTTGAATTGTAGCATACACGAACGACGGAGAATCCCTGAGCATTAGACGCACGATCTCTCCGATGCCGCATGCAACAATTGGCGTCTGCGTTTTCGTCAATGGGACTTGCGTTGTTGCCGCCATTTTCGTGCGATCCCAGTGCCCAACAAATCGCAAAAACCGCGTTTTCGATAGCGCCAGTACGGCTTGAAAGGGTTCGTTTTGGCATATCTTTATTTTCCCCCACGGGCCCCTTCTCCCGAAAGCAAAACGTACCCCCGAAGTTCATCCTCCAAACCCGAGCCACCCATCGGGGCGTGCGAAAAAACCGGCGTGAGGCCCTTTTATTCATCACAATTCATAACATGCGAGGCGCTCGGTATTGACGGTCGAATCGCGAATCAAGAATGGCGGATTAAAGCGGTTTGCGAAAATACAATGAGATCACGGCCCCAAGTTGAAATGGCAAACCCGGGTCCCTCCAAATTCAAGAAAAGTTCCTCCGGCGCCTAAGCACAATGCATGCGGCGCCGGCGAGACTCAGGGCCAGGAGGAAAAGTCCCCTTCCGGAGAGCGTTGGGACGCACGAGGGACCGTTGCCGCCGGGCGAGCCGAGGCGCGCGGCGATGAAGGCAGCGGAGTTCATTCCTTGTGCGGCGAGCATGCAGTTCATATCGTGAGGACAACCTGTTTCCACGTAGTCCGTCGAGATGCCCAGTGCGGTAAGGTGGTCGCGGAACTGTCGATTGGCGTCAACTTCTTCTGCAACGACGAGGCGCAGATCGTTGCGGGGTAAGAGCATGGAGGCGTTGACGGTGGACCAGTGCCAGGGTGAATACTGATCGAAGTAGGCTTCGTCGTTGCCGAAAAGGGCCAACGCCCAGTCGGGGCGAACCACAACCAAAGTGTCCCAGTCGGCCAGTGAGCCATCGTAAGCCACGCACGCAGCATACAACTCCGGAAACTTCGCGTAAAACTTGGGCGCGCCGAATCCGCCCATCGAAAACCCCGTGATCACGCGGGAATTCGCACAAGCCACGGTGCGGAAGTTGGCGTCCACATGCGGGATGAGCTGTCGTACGACGTCAGTTTCGGCGGGCTTGGCACCGTCGATGCTGTCAGCCCATAAGCTGTCGAGGTATCCGTTGGGGAACACAACGATCACCGGCCCGATAATCCCCGCCGCCAGGGCGTCTTCGTATGAGCGCGGCACGACCGTGTTGGGCGGGCCACCCTGGCTCCCATTCAGGCCGTGCAGGAAGTAGATCACCGGGTAGCGCTCCGCGCCGGTATCGTACTCCTCGGGCAGGTAGATATTAAACAGAACGGTGTTGCCGAGCACCGGGCCCACGAAGCTGTGCTGTTCGACCCGTCCGTTGAGTTGAGCCAGGGCAGGGGCGACAACGAGCATCGCCACGAACAACGCAGCCAGCCGCATGGCGGTACAAATCATGGAATCATCTCCCAGGACATCAGACCAAACCGGGGGCCTGCCGCGAATGCGCGGCCGCCCGCCCAGTGTACAACCTGCTCAACGTCAATTCGGCGTTCTTATTGCTTCAGCAAAGTAATTTGGAGCAGGCGCAACCCAGTTCGGCCCGTCGGCCACACTTCATCTTATCCTTCGAATCTCGTTACGGCAGGCTCACGACGTTCCACGCCGTGCAGCCGCCCGCGCCGTTGAGCAGATTGATGAGGGTGAGAATATCCGCAGGGGCCGCGAGGCCCGATCGGTTTCAGCGGGCCCTCGATCAAGCGCGAACCGACGTGATCAACGCCGCCTTGTGGGCGCCGCGGTGCCAGCAAGCCCAAAACCTCGCCCATCCCCAACGGGCCGTGAACGGTTACCCAAAAAAGAAAGCGAGACGTCGCATCCTACGCGGCTCGTCTCGCTTCCTAAGTGGATTCCGTTGAATTCCGGCGAACTCTCGCCCGACAGTTTAGTTCAACATTAATGAACAATCCTTGTGATCGACATCATTATCCTGGTCCAAATCCACGGTGAAACACGATGGATCCGGGTAGGGCACCTCCGGTCCTCTCATGCATTGTACGAGTTTCGCCATACGAGCAAGGACGCAATCGTTGGCAACGACTACGATATTCATATCGCAAACGCCTGCTCCGTCGCACTGATCGGGCAAATCGCAAATCCCCGGCGTCTGATTGCCGCACGGCGTGCCCCTGGCCTTGGGCGGGTGGACGCTGTGCCCTTGCCCGTCGCAAACGTCGTGGGTGCATTCCTCACCGTCATCGGCAGCCTGGGTTCCAGATGCGGCAAACGTATTGGGAGGACAGTCCCCGGAAAGGCCCGAGCAAGGTTCCGGCACGTCGCATACATCAACCGCGGCACGGCAGATCGTACCCTCTTCCTTATAGTTGGAATTGCAATGTCCCTTGCCGTCGCATGAATCCGGGGTGTCGCAAACGCCCTCAGGCGCCGCGATGCCACATGTGGTTCCGTCCGGCTTGGGGTGGTCAGAGGGCATGCCGCTCTGGCAGACAAAATCCATGCACTCCTCGCCGGAGGAGACGATGGTTCCATTGGGCAAGGGCACTTTGACGCACTTGCACTGGTCGTTGCAAATGGTTTCCTTGCACGGTTTGTCGTGGACGAAGCACTCGATGCCGACTTCGCACTCCTCGCCGTCGTCGAGGATTCCATCGCCGCAGACAATGCAACTAGCGCTGCATATGCTCCCGTCCGGTTGAGGGCTGCCCGGCGGGTCGCATGTTTCTCCAGCTTCAACGACTCCGTTTCCACAATAGGTACAGTTTGGACGGCATGGTCCGTGCACCGGCGGAACGCTGGCCTCGAATTGAGTGCCATCGCAATATTCGCCGTCATCCTTGATTCCGTCGCCGCACATCGTGCAGTTGTTGCGACAGCTATCGGTGTTGACGGCGTTGCCGTCATCGCACGTTTCGGGACTCTCCATCGTCCCGTTCCCGCAATAGGTGCAGTTCGTGCGGCAGGGACCATGCGTGGGCGGTGCACCGGCTTCAAACTCAGTGCCATCGCAATCCTCACCGCCGTTCAGTTTTACGTCGCCGCAGGCAGTGCAATCATTGCGGCAGGCGTCGGTGTTAACGGTGTTTCCGTCGTCGCAATATTCATCGCCATTGACTATTGCGTCGCCGCAGGCGGTGCAATCATTGCGACATGCATCGTCGTTGTTGATATTGCCATCATCACAGTATTCGCCGCCATTGACGATTCCATCGCCGCAATTCGAACAGTTGTTGCGACAGCCGTCAGTGTCGATGGCGTTGCCGTCGTCGCACGTTTCTCCGGCATCCACCGCTCCGTTGCCGCAATAAGTGCAGTTCGTACGGCAAGCCCCGTGCGAGGGCGGCGCACCGGCCTCAAACTGAGTCCCGTCGCAATCCTCATTGTCGTTCAGGATTCCATCGCCGCAGAAAGTGCAATCATTGCGGCAAGCATCAGTGTTGACGGCGTTTCCGTCGTCGCACGTTTCTCCGGCCTCGACCGCTCCGTTGCCGCAGTAGGTACAGTCTGTCCGGCACGGACCATGCCCGGGTGGCGCAACGACCTCAAACTGAGTCCCGTCGCAAGCCTCATCGTCGTTCAGGATTCCGTCACCGCAGGAGGTGCAATTATTGCGGCAGGCGTCTGTATCGACAGCGTTGCCGTCGTCGCACGTCTCCCCGGCCTCGACCGCTCCGTTGCCGCAATAGGTGCAGTCTGTGCGGCAGAGCCCGTGCGTGGGCGGAGCACCGGGCTCAAACTGGGTGCCGTCGCAATCCTCAACAATGTCCCAGATTCCGTCACCGCAGGAGGTGCAATCATTGCGGCAGGCATCAGTGTTGACGGCGTTGCCGTCGTCGCACGTCTCGGGACTCTCCGGGGTTCCGTTGCCGCAGTAGGTGCAGTCTGTGCGGCAGAGCCCGTGCGTGGGTGGAGCACCGGCTTCAAACTGAGTTCCGTCGCAGTACTCCCGCGGAGAGTGGGGAGGGGGAGAGAAGATTCCATCGCCGCATCGACAGGGTACATCCTCGCAACAGCCTGCTGCATTGCAGTGAGTACCGCATACCTCGATAAAATCGGGGGGTAGACAGGAAGTGGCGCCGCCAACCGGATCATCGGCGCAGCAGCGTACATCAGTAGGACACCGATCTCTGCGCGAGCAACAAGCCGTGGCCGGATCCAAGTCGTCCGCGCATTCATCGACCGTGCAGGCAAGCCCATCCTCGCAAGTGAAGCCGGGGGGCGGATCAATGCAAACATGAACATCCGGTGCGCATGTGGCGGGTGTCCCACCGGGGGATACCGCGCAGTTATTACGGCCACCACCCGGGAGACAAACTCCATCCGTCGTACAGGCGTCATTATCCCCGCAGGTCAGCAGGCAACTGACGCTGCAATCGCCATCCGGGGTGAATATGCTGTTGCCGGGACATTCATTGCAGGTTCCGGTGCCGCTGCACGTGCCGCTGCATGGTTCGCAGCAAGCGCCGTGAGGACAATCAATCGCAATTGATTTGCAAAGGTTGACGCCTGTCGGGATTTCGCGGCAAAGGGTGCCTGCCCCCTGGACGAAAGCCGAGATTTCCCCTCCACCGAACAGGACCACGGGCGTGGGCGGGCAGGAATCTCCAGTTGCCCCGTGTTCATCGTCGTGGGTTACCGTATATTCATAACCGAACCCGCCCGGAATCGTGCAGTTTCCAGGTGTTACACATCGGGAATCGACGCCGGGGCAAGTGAAAAAGGCGCCACGTGCCACATAAGCATTTGTGGTGATGACGTAGGTTGTTGACGACAGCGCAATACCAGAGCCATCCGGATCACCTATATTCAACGTGGCGTCAACGCCGGCAACGTCACAACACGGCGGACCTCCGTTGAAAATATCGACCGTATAACAAACCTTGTCGCCGTGTCGGGCGGATATGGTGGGCGTATCGATGTTGCCATTTAGGCAGTTTGCGGTGCAGCCTGGCGGAGACCCCGAACCCACTGGACAGGTCTGTGCCCAGGCGTGGGATCCAGCCAATACCATCAGCGTAACGCCCACTGCAAGAATCGACCTCATTCTTGTATGCACGAAACCACCTGTATTCTTCATGCCACACCCATCCATCCCAACGAAATGCTTCGCGCTCATTTCCGAATCTCCTAATCCTTCCGATGCCTGAACAAGGTCTTCCTGCTCACGTTATCTGGCGCCTTGACGACAAGCTGTCAGGATGCATACGCTCCTAAACAGATATCCTCCCTGACGTAAGAGGACAACAGGTCTTTCTGCCTGCGAACCCGTCCTCTGGGACGCCGCAATGATACGTGTAGGGCGCCGTGTAGACAATCAATATTTCCACGATGAGTACGTGCGATGACATTTGTTCGAACAAGCGTCATGGGTGTTCAAATTCCCATCGTCACACTTCTCACTTCCATTGACAACTCCATCGCCGTAGAAAGCACCGTGATCCCGGCAAATCTTTCCGTTGCTTTCCATCGAACCCGGTGGATCACAAGTTTCACATGGCTCCTTTAGGCCGCTTTTCCCGGTCGACACCACAGTTTTCGATGACGATTACCACGGACAGCCCCGCTCGTTCTCCGAGGCCAACAGGTTCTTGATGGTCTCGAAATCGCCCGTTGCATAAGCCTGTTTCACCATGTGAATCACCGTGCCCGTTTCAAACGCGTAATCGACGCGGTTGTTGGCCGCATTCAACAGGGCGGCCACGGCATGTCGTCCCAGGGCTATTTCGCCACCTCCTCCTTGTTCGACGGCCTCAAGAAGCGTATTGGCCGCAAAGGTTGACGTTACTCCAAAGACCGTGTCATACAGGTCGGAAGGATGGTAGACGACCCAATATTCGAAATGCTGAGTCTGCTTCCAGAAACCTGGCGTGCAACCCTCGGTAGCATGCTGAACAGGAACGCACTTCGCGTTGCACGAATCCCCATTATTCGAATTGCCGTCATCGCATTGCTCATTTCCGTTCTTGATTCCGTCGCCGCAGAAAGTGCAGTCGTCCCGACAAATCTTTCCGTTATCTTGCGACGAACCGGGGGGATCGCACGTTTCGCCATCGTCCACCGTGCCGTTTCCGCAGCATCCGCCGGTGTGCTCAACGCAGCAGCCCTCGTAGCAGCGGGCTTGCACGCACGGCTTACTGACCGCACCACAATCGCTGTCCGAGTTGCATTCCGGTGTGAATACGCAACCGGTGCTCGGATTGCACGAATCCGTCGTGCAATCGCTGTGATCCTTGCAGGTCAAGGCGGGGTGCTCGCAACCCGAAAGCGTACAAATGTCCTCCGTGCAGGCGTTCTTGTCGTCGCAGATTGACCGATGTTGGCAAACGCAATCTCCATTGTTGCCGGAGGCTACGTGGTAGCCGTCGTCGTCACCGTCATGGTCATCGGAACTCGAGGTGCAAAAATCCTCCGTACACGGATTGCCGTCATCGCAGTTTCCGCAACATTCACTCGTACAGATTCGCCGGTGAACGCACACGCATGATGGTGCGTCATCGCCATCATCATCGTCGCCGTTGTCATTGTCATTATCGTTATCGTTGTGGTTACCGTTGTCACCATAATCGCCGGTAGCTACATTGTGGTCGTCATCACAGGCTGACGGGGGACATTCGCATGGCTGCCCTCCGCCATCATGATCGTCGTCCCCGTCGTGGTCATCATTGTCGTTCCCGTCGCCATTGTCGTTTCCATTGTCATCATCGTCGTCGTCCTCCCCGTGACCACCGCCTGAACGAGCAGAGACGCCCGCGGATCGAGCATACTGCTTTACCTTGCCGCTGTGGCCGACCTTGGCGCGGTTGTGATCGTCGCCATCGTCATCGTCGCCATTATCGTTATCGCCGTTGTCGTTACCGTTATCGTTGTTGTTCCCGCCATTGTCGTTGTCATTGTGGTTGCCATGAACACACACGCAGAGATCCTCAGTACAGGGATCGCCGTCATCGCAGGGCGTACCCTTCCTGATGCAGGCGTTCGTACAGAGATCATCGTTCACAATGTTCCCGTCATCGCATTGTTCCGGGCCGTTGGTGATCCCATCGCCGCAAAAAGTGCAATCGTTGCGGCAGACCCTCCCGTCAGGAATCGGACCCGGCGGATCGCACGTTTCGCCGGTTTCAAGCGTCCCGTTGCCGCAGCAACTTTGGGGTTGCTGCCTACAGCAGCCCCCAACACAAACGGTCAGCGTGCAGGGATCGCTGTCATTTGCGCAATCCGCTGCCGCCAGGCATTGCGGCGAGAAAACACAGCCGTTCGCCGGATTGCACGAGTCCGTGGTGCAATCGTTGTTGTCGTTGCACGTGATAACAGTGTACACGCAACCGCTCGTCGGATTGCACTTTTCTGTGGTGCAAGCATCGTGGTCATTGCAATCGCGAGTCCGGTGTTCACAACATCCGTTAGCGTTGCAAATATCGTCAGTGCATGCGTTATCATCCTTGCAAGCTTGGCCCGTCGAGCATTCCGGATCGTGAACGCAGCCGGATACCGGGTCACAGGAGTCCGTCGTGCAAGAGTTATTGTCGTCGCAATTGACCGGAGGATGCTCGCAGCAGCCCGCAGGCGTGCAGATATCCTGGGTGCATGCATTATCATCCTTACAATCGTGGTTCGAGGTGCATGCGGGAGCATAGACGCAACCGGTGGCGGGATTGCACGAATCCGCTGTGCAATCATTTTGGTCGTTGCATGTGACCGGTGGGTGCTCGCAGCAGCCCGCAAGTGTGCAGATGTCCTCGGTGCATGCACTATCATCCTTGCAATCGTGGTTCGAGGTGCATGCGGGAGCATAGACGCAACCGGTGGCGGGATTGCACGAATCCGCTGTGCAATCATTTTGGTCGTTGCATGTGACCGGAGAATGCTCGCAGCATCCATCAGCGGTGCAATCATCTGCGGTGCAGGCATCGTTATCATTGCATTCCTGATCGAACCTGCAATCGGCCGTCAAACCGCATTGACCTGTTTTCGGGTGGCAGGTCGATGTCGCGCAATTGCCAGGCTCTGGGCAGCAGTTCTTTCCCGGCTCGCGGCAGTCAAACTCATATTGACAGCCGGCGATCGGATCGCAACCCGTATTTCTCATGCACGGAACAGGCGGGCAGGTGATCGGCGGGTTGGCGCAACATTCGCCATCAACGCAGACATTGTGCGTGCATACGTTATTATCATTGCAGGAGGCGCCGTCTGCGCAGCAACGTACATCAGGAGGACACAGATCGCTGCGCGAGCAACAAGCTGTGGCCGGATCCAAGTCGTCCGCGCATTCATCGACCGTGCAGGCAAGCCCATCCTCGCAAGTAAAGCCTGGGGGCGGATCAACGCAAACATGAACATCCGGTCCGCATGTGGCGGGCGTCCCACCGGGGGATACCGCGCAATTATTACGGCCACCACCCGGAAGACAAACTCCATCCGTCGTACAGGCGTCATTATCCCCGCAGGTCAGCAGGCAACTGACGCTGCAATCGCCATCCGGGGTGAATATGCTGTTGCCGGGGCAATCATTACAAGTCACAGCAGGCGTGCACGTGCCGGAGCAAGGTTCGCAGCAAGCGCCGTGAGGAATATCAATCGCAAGCGATTTACAAAGGTTGACGCCTGTTTGGATCTGGCGGCATAGGGTGCCTGCCCCTTGGACGAAAGCCGAGATTTCCCCTCCGCCGAACAGGACCACGGGCGTGGGCGGGCAGGAATCTCCAGTTACCCCGTGTTCATCGTCGTGGGCTACCGTATATTCATAACCGAACCCGCCCGGAATCGTGCAGTTTCCAGGTGTTACACATCGAGAATCGACGCCGGGACAAGTGAAAAAGTCACTACGTGCCACATAAGCATTTGTGATGATGGGGTAGGATATTGACGGCGGCGCAATGCCAGAGCCATCCGGATCACCTATATTCAACGTGGCGTCAACGCCGGAAACGTCACAACAGGGCGAGCCTCCATTGAAAATATCGACCGTAAAACAAACCTTGTCGCCGTGTCGGGCGGTTGTAGTGACTGTATCGAGGTTGCCATTGATGCAGTTTGCGGTGCAACCTGCCGGAGACCCCGAACCCACTGGACAGGTCTGTGCCCACGCGTTGCTTGTGCCATCGAGTGCTATGAAAGTCAGAGCCGCTGCCCAAAATGACAGGGCCCTTGAAGAGGAATGTCGTGGTGCAATACCCAAACAACATTCGTCTGCTCTAGAGTCGTTCTTTCTCATCTGCAATCCTCCATTTAACTTGCCCCTTGCCCCACAGCACCTACCGCAAGATCGAGCTCTTGCGGTAGCCGCAACTTTTGAAAAACCAACCCAGACTACCACACATAGAAACGAATCTTTGAGAGATATTGATGCCATCCCTCCAAAATGCTTCACAATAGCTAACCGTCTGCCCCATAATCCGTCAAGGGCTCCTTTTGTTTTTCATGCCTCAGTCCGATAACCTGTCCGCCGTTTTTTTCGTACTTTATTCGGCGTGAGGTTCTCGGATGCCATTAGCCCATCCCTCTCCCCGCAAGGGAGAGGGGGGCAAGCTAAGGCGATTGAGCGCTTGAGGGGACTTCAGTGATTTGCGAGAGAGCATCGACGCAGAACTGGGACCAAGACTCCAATTCATGGCGGGCATTTCGCAGCTCGAACGAGGTGAGGAAGCCAAGTTGGGTGATCATTTGTTCGCGTTTGTTCACTTCGGGGGCGGCGAGCGTCCAGCAATGGACGATTCCCAGGTGAACCTGGCCCACCTCCGTCGTGTCGTCGTTCAGCAGCGCGACCGTGCGCTTCATGCGCGGCGAAGCGATGTCCACCTCTTCGGCAATCTCGCGGTCCACGGCATCGTTATACACGTCGCGAAAATCGTAACCAAAAAGCGGTTTCTCATCGACGGGATTGATGTGCCCGCCAATGCCGATGGAGCGGTTGCCCACCAGCCTCTTTTCGCCGCCGGCCTTCCCGCGGACATAGCTCAAGAACTTGTTCCCCGCATGAATGATGACGTACGGAATCAGTTGCTTGAAGGTCGGATCGGTTTCGGCCTTGGCACGGACCATGAATCGCGGCACGCCCGGCTCAAACAGGGGCGGCAGATAGCGTTCCACTTCGAAGGACAGACCGTGAAAGAGGCCGGCGCGCTCCAGCACCTTGCGCTCGACGACCAAAACCTGTTCATTAGGATTCATACGATTGGCGATTATAGCGTACTGACCCAGTCGCTCCAGCGGGGTGCCTGCCGCAACCGCAACCCCTATAATGCGAACGGTTTCCTGGAGAGGACGATGACACAAAACGGTGCCGCGACTACGCCGGTCGCGGGACAGGCGGCTGGTAGACCAATGCCAAGACCCAGGTTCAATCTCAATCGCGCACAAGTCGTCGATGACAATTTCATCGCGTTCGTGAAGGAATTGCAATCGGTACCGCGACCGCGAGGGAGCGGTGTTGGCGCCGATGAGGTATTCGATTGCGTGATTGACCCCGAAAGCGGGCTCACCGGCCGCGACCTCGTCGAGATGTTTGAGTCGCAGATCGTCACCCGCCACCAGGACTTTGAATCGCGGGCCATGCGCGCTCGAATCGAAGGCTTCTACACCATCGGTTCGACCGGCCACGAGGGCAACGCCGCACTGGGCCGGATTACACGATACACGGACATCGCATTTCTCCACTATCGAAGCGGTGCGTTCATGGCCGAACGCGCCCGTCAGATCCACTACACCGATTTCACACGCGACGTGATGCTGAGCTTCGCGGCCAGCAGCCAGGATCAGATTGCCGGCGGGCGGCATCGCGTATGGGGCAGTGCGAAGATGTGGGTTCCGCCGCAGACCAGCACGATCGCAAGTCATCTTCCCAAGGTCGTCGGTACGGCGTTATCCCTTCAACGGGCGCGTCGCCTGGGCGTCGAGCTTCCCCTGCCGGAAGACTCCATTGTGGTTTCGATCATGGGTGATGCCTCCGCCAACCACGCGACCGCACAAACTGCATTCAACGCAGCGGGCTGGGCAACGCACCAGCGCATTCCGGTTCCGGCGTTGTTCGTATGCGAGGACAATGGAATCGGAATTAGCGTCCCGACGCCCAAGGGCTGGATCGAAACCTCATTCAAGAATCGACCCGGCATCCACTATTTCAAGTGCAACGGACTTGACCTCATCGAGGCCTATCGAGTCACGAAACAGGCGGTCGAGTTTTGTCGTCAACACCGCGCGCCGGTTTTCCTGCACATGAAAGTCGTACGGCTCCTCGGCCACGCCGGAAGCGATCCCGAGACCGAGTATCACGGGTTCGACGTCATTGAGGCCGCTGAAGCGAGAGACCCGCTATTGGTAACGGCTCGGATCGTTGTTGAGCTGGGCTTGATGACTCCCCACGAAGTTCTTGAGCTGTATGAAGCGACACGCGCGAAAGTTCGCCAGGCCGCAGCGGACGCAGTCAAAACGCCCAGACTTTGCTCGGTCCAGGAAATCATGGCCCCACTTGCACCGTACCACCCGGAGGCGGTGGCCCAGGAGGCGGCTCGCCCATCCCACGCCGCAGTCCGCGACAGGCATTTCGGCGGCGAGGACAGGCTTCCGGAAAAAGGCCAGCCACGTCACATGGCCGTCAATATCAACATGGGGCTGCACGACCTGCTTTTGAAGTATCCAAACGCGATTTTGTTCGGCGAGGACGTGGCAAAAAAAGGCGGCGTTTATCACGTCACGACCGACCTGGCCGCGAAATTCGGAGCGGGCCGCGTGTTCAATACCCTGCTCGATGAGACCACCATCCTGGGACTGGCAATCGGCGCGGCACACGTGGGGATACTGCCCATTCCGGAGATTCAGTATCTCGCCTACTACCACAATGCCGAAGACCAGATTCGCGGCGAGGCCGGGTCGCTCCAGTTTTTCTCGAACGATCAGTACCGCAATCCGATGGTGGTCCGCATCGCTGGCTGGGGCTACCAGAAGGGATTCGGCGGGCACTTCCATAATGATAACAGCATCGCCGCGCTTCGTGACGTGCCGGGTCTGATCATCGCGACACCGTCGCGCGGCGACGATGCAGTGAAAATGATGCGCACTTGCATGGCCATGGCACAAGTCGATGGGCGAGTAGTCGCTTTCATCGAGCCAATCGCGCTGTACATGACCAAGGATTTGCACGAACCCAAGGACGGCCTGTGGTCGTTCCCCTACCCGCCGCCCGGAGAATTCATCCCACTCGGCGAAGGCACCGTCTACTTTGCCGACGGAGGGAACGCGCCAAATCCGAACCCAGAGCGCCAGCGACAGGCGGATCAGTACCGCGACCGTAAGGGCGCGGTGTTGACTGGTGAAAGTCTGCCAAACCGCGAAGACCTCACCATCATCACTTTCGCCAACGGCCTGCACATGTCATTGCGCGCCCAGAAAATTCTGCTTGAAACGCACAATGTCCGCGCCCGCGTGGTCGATTTGCGCTGGCTCAATCCGCTCAACGAAGAATTCATCGTCGAACAGGCGTTGGCAACCGGCACCGTGTTGGTGGTGGACGAAAGCCGCCGGACGGGGGGACTTGGCGAATCCATACTGGCGATCATCTGTGAGCGGCTCGGCGGACGGGTCCGTGCTGCACGCTTGAATGCATACGATTCGTACATCCCGCTAGGCCCCGCGGCCGATTGCGTGATTCCGCAAACCGCCGACGTAGTCCGGGAAGCAATGGTCGTTCTTGACAAATCGAAATGAACAGCACCCTGACCGACACGGCGGGGCTCACTGATTTCAAATCTGAAATTTGAAATTTCAAATGAATGGAACGATCCGGCCCGCACCACCGGATGCGCCAACAAGCCCTCGTAGCGAAAACCAACCCGGCGCTGCTATAATCGCGCCGCAATGCCCAAAACGAATGGAAAGAAATACGCCTGGTACTTGCCGGCTACCGTGGTCGTCGCCGTGCTGGCACTGTGGATGACACTCTCCGCAACAGGGGCTTTTCCTCCGTCGGCGTTTCCTTCGCCTTTGCAAGTTTTTCGGGGATTCGGCGAGGAGGTCCGCACCGGACGTCTGTTCAACGACATCATTGTTTCACTCTTTCGCGTAGGTCTTGGATTCGGGCTCGCGGTCGTGCTTGGAGTGCCATTGGGTCTGACACTGGCGCATCGACCAGCGTCGCGCACCGCCCTTTCGCCGGCGATCAATTTCTTTCGCAGTCTTTCACCGCTGGCGTGGATACCCTTCGCGATTTTGTGGTTCGGCATCGGCGACAAACCGGCCATCTTCTTGATATTCCTGTCTTCATTTTTCCCGCTGGTCTTGGCGACGATGGTGGCGGTGGATGGCATTCCGTCCGTCTATTTCCGCGTAGCCCACGAACACGGGTTTCGCGGTTGGGAGCTGATGCGGCGAGTCACGTTCCCGGCAGTCCTGCCGCAGCTCATCACGGCCCTGCGGGTCACGGCGGGCATAGCCTGGCTGGTTGTGGTGGCCGCGGAGATGGTGGCCGGTCAGGGCGGACTGGGCTTTGCGATCATGGATTCGCGCAATGGACTGCGCACCGATTTGACCCTGGTAGGGATGATCGTGATCGGCACCATCGGCGTGGTGCTCGATCGGTTGCTTGCGGGATTGACCCGAGTGCCGAGCGTGCGGTGGGGCTATGAGCGATAAACCAAAACAGAGCCGCGACCGTGAGGGAGCGGACAGCAAGGTTGGTTTCGCTGTGAAACCCTGCGGGATCGTCGCAATACAAGCGTCGGCCCTGTCGCGATCCTATGGGTCGGTGGAAGCACTGCGCGGGATCGATCTGCAAGTGAACCACCACGAGTTTGTCGCGATTGTCGGCCCTTCGGGCTGCGGCAAAACGACTCTGCTGAGCCTGTTTTCCGGCTTCGATGACCCTTCCGGCGGAACGCTGGTGCGAAGCGGCGAAGTGCGAACAATCTTCCAGCGCGACGGGCTGTTTCCGTGGCTGACCTGTGCCGAGAACATCGCCATTGGACTGCGTGATGTGGGTCCGTCTGAGCGAAATCATCGCAAGGCCAGACTGTTGGATTTGATCAACCTTAACGGCTTCGCAGACCGCTATCCTCACCAGCTCTCCGGCGGCATGAGGCAGTTGGTGGAACTTGCCCGGGCTATCGCCGGCAAAGCCGACATCCTGCTCATGGACGAGCCGTTCTCCTCGCTCGACTACCTCACCCGCCTGCGCATGCGTGGTGAGCTTGCCCGCCTTCTCGCCGAATATCCACGTACCGTGGTGCTCGTCACCCACGACATCGAGGAAGCCGCACAACTCGCCGACCGCATCATCGTAATGACCGATCGCCCCGGCCGCATCCGCATTGAGCACAGCGTCACCGCCCCGCGCCCGCGTACCCCGACCGACCCCGTGGTTGTCGAGACAGTGCGGACCATTCTTTCGGAAATGGGTATGGCAACCGTGGGCATTTCTGATTAGAATGCAGGCATGTCACAATTAACCAAGCGTGTCCTCGTCGGCGTCGCCGCGTTGGGGTTGATCGCCGTGCTGCGGTTCAAGCCCTGGCAGCCGCGGATCGAATCGACGGGCGAGCGCGAAAAACTCACGGTGGGATTTCTGCCCGTAACCTGACATCTGACGTGCCCGGTCACTGACTTCGCGTCGCGGACCAGCACGTCGACTCGGTTCGAGTCCCAACGATTCACGGACTTTCCCACCATGGTGGAAACCATGAAGGCGGGCCGCTTGGATGCCACCTTCATGATCGCGCCGCTGGCGATGAAGCTGCGCGAACAGGGTCTGCCGGTGAAAATCTGCTACCTGGGTCACCGCGACGGCTCGACCATCATGGTCCGCAAGGACAACCCCGCCACGAGCCTGCGCGACCTGCGCGGCAAGCAATTCGCCATCCCCAGCAAATACAGCAATCAATATCTTGTCGTGACGAAGCTGATGCAGGATCAGGGCCTTACTCGCGAGGACTTCAAGTTCATCGAGATGCCGCCGCCCGATATGCCCGGAGCGCTGGCAGTTGGCGCGATTGATGCCTATTTCGTCGGCGAGCCGCACGCCGCACGAGCGGAGCTAGACGGCACGGGCCGCGTGCTCTACCACGCCAAAGACATCTG
>CXWL01107055.1_pt1 | contig 20834 bp, 22 predicted proteins | sample 590931 | NCBI WGS metagenome assembly CXWL01 (sample SAMEA3498368, study PRJEB10139) | groundwater metagenome | biome: water well; material: biofilm material | place: Germany | collected 2015-04-27 | reverse complement strand
CACAGGCGCCGCGAACAGGGCCGGGCCAAGCACGTTGTCGGGCAGCCAGCTGCCCATGGCGGCGGTCGCGGTATGGACGGCCTGGGCCATCGCATCGATCAGCAAGGCGGGGGTGAGTGGACGCGGCATGGTGTCGTCTCCTGTACGGGTACTCTTGATGGATACTGCGGGACCGCGACCGGCCGTTCAGAGGGAACCGCCTGCCGCGGGAATGTTCCGGCGTCGACTCAGTGCGTCGTCGCGGCGTCTTTCAGTTGATACTTGAGTACTTTGCCTGAGGCGCTCTGCGGCAGCGCCGCCATGAATGCGATCGAGCGCGGCACCTTGTAGTTTGCCATCCGGGTGCGCGCCCAGGCCATCAGCTCGGCACTGGAAACACTGGCATCGGCGCGCAGCACGACGCAGGCCTTGCCGACCTCGCCCATGCGCGCGTCGGCAACCCCGATCACCGCCACTTGCGCGATCGCCGGATGGGCCGACAGCAGCCGCTCGATTTCGGCCGGATAGCAATTGAACCCACCGCTGATAAACATATCGCTCAGACGGTCGGTGATGCGCAGATAACCGCGCTGGTCGAGCATGCCCACGTCACCCGTGTGCAGCCAGCCGTCCGCGTCGATCGCCTTGGCGGTGGCGGCGGGATCGTCGAGGTAAGCCTGCATCACGTTGTAGCCGCGCAGCAGCACCTCGCCCGCAGTCCCGGCGGGCAGGTGGCGGCCGGATTCATCGACGCAGGCGATCTCGATGCCGGGCATCGCGCGGCCACAGCTGCTGGCGATCACATCGGCGTCATCGTCGGCCTGGCACAGGGTGGCGAAGCCGCACGACTCGGTCAGGCCGTAGCCGGTCAGCACGGTCTTGAAGCCGAGCACGGAACGCATGTTCTCGATCAGCGACGGCGGGATGGCAGCCGCGCCGGTGATCGCGGCGCGCAAGCTGGACAGGTCGTACTGCGCCAGTTGCGGATGGGCCAGCATGCTGTAGTAGAGCGTCGGCGGCCCCGGCAGCACGTGGATACGCTCGCTGGCGATGCGCGCCAGGATGGCCTGCGCATCAAACACCAGGTGCGGCGCGATGGTCGTGCCGTGCATCAGCGCCGCCAGCCAGCCGGCCTTGTAGCCGAAGGCGTGGAAAAACGGCGACACGATCAGGTAACGCTCGCCGGCCAGCAGGCCGACCGCCTGCCCCCAAGCGGCGATCGCGCGCAGGTTCTGGCCGTGCGCCGTCATCACGCCCTTCGGACGGCCGGTGGTGCCGGAGGTGAACATCAGGTCGGAGATGTCGTCCGGGCGCACCGCATCGGCGCGCGCATGGGCCCGCGGCCCGCTGGTCCCGGCCGCCAGTTGCAGGAAGCTGTCCCAGTCGCTGGTGGCGGGCGCCGGGCGCGCCGTGCCGAGTACGACCAGGTGCTCCAGCGAATCCGGCCGGTGGCCCGCCAGCAACGCGGGATAGTAGTCGCCCAGGAAGTCGCCGGCGCAAAACAGCAGGCGCGCGCCGCTGGCGGCGAGGATCTCGCCGGCCTCGATGCCGCGCAGGCGGGTGTTGATCGGCACCAGCGTCGCACCGGCACTGTGGATCGCCAAGGCCGCCACGATCCACTCGTGCACATTCGGGGCCCAGATCGCGATCCGGTCGCCGGCCACGATGCCGACACTGATCAAGGCGCGGCAGGCGCGCCAGCGCAAGGCATCGAGTTCGGCATAGTTCAGGCGCACGCGCTCGTCATACAGCGCGCACTTGTCCGGCCAGCGCGAGGCCGCCACCGTCATCAAGCGGGGAGTGGTCATGGGGGTCGATGGCGAGATACTGGGCATGGTGTACGCAGACATGAATTAATCGGGAAAACGCACGCGCACCCAAGCGCTTGCGGGTACGCCTTGGCAGGCGAGTGTCCAGCCATCGGCCAGGTCGTCGCTGTCGAGCACCGCATTGAGGAGCAGATCGACGGTGCCCTCCTCCAGCTTGCACATGCAGGCGCCGCAGGAACCGCTGCGGCAGGAGTTGGGCACCCGCAGGCCGGCACGCAACATACTTTCGAGCAGGGTCTCGCCGGCGCGATTGCCGACCGTGTGCGTGCTGCCGTCGACCGCCACTTCGAGTTGATGCGCATCCCGCACCGCGTTCGCGTCGGCCGGTGCCGGCGCGAACGCGGTGGGGTCGACCGACAGCGAGACGAAGCGTTCGATGTGGATGCGTTCACGCGGCACCTTGAGCGCCTTGAGCGCGGCGTGGGCGGCGTCCATGAACGGACCGGGGCCGCAAATAAAATAGTGGCTGGCCAGCGGCGCCGGCTGGCGAGCGACCAGCGCTTGCAGTTGCGCTGCGCTGGGCACGCCCTGGACCGCATCGAGCCAGTGTTGCGCGATCAGGCGCTGCGGGTGGGCAGCGGCGAGCGCCTGCAGATCGGCGCGGAAGATAATAGACTCCGGATCGCGGTTGGCATACAGCAGCCAGGCGCGCCCGGTTCCACGCGCCAGCATGGTCTTGATGATCGAGAGGATGGGCGTGATGCCGCTGCCGCCCGCAAACAGGACCAGATCGCCATCAAGGTCGCTCGGCACGAACACGCCGGCCGGGGCCAGCACCTCCAGCACGGCCCCCGCCGTCAGCTGGTCGCAGATCCAGTTCGAAGCGCGCCCGTCGCGTACCCGCTTGACCGTCACGCACAGCGCACTGTCCACCGCCGGGCTGCTCGACAAGGAATAGCAGCGCGCCAGCACCCCGTCCGCATGGTTGACGCGCAAGGTCAGGAACTGCCCGGGGCGATACGCGAACACGCTCGCCAGTTCCGGCGGGACCGACAGCACCAGCGACTTGGCGTCGCTGGTCTCGTCGATCACGGCCGCAATCGTGAGCGTGTGATAGCGGTCTGGATCCGGCTTCGTCTGGTTCATCGCAACACGCTCAGGCATCGATCGCCAACTGCCCATTGTCGATCCGCAGTTCGGAACCGTTGATGAAGCGCGATTCGTCGGAGGCCAGAAACAACACCAGGTTGGCGATATCCTGTGGCAGGCACATACGCGCCATCGGATCGCCCTGGGTCGTGATGTTGGCGGGGTCGATCGTCGCCATCAGGCTGGTGATCATCGGGGTGAGGATGCCATCCGGGTGGACCGAGTTGCAGCGAATCTTGTAGCCGCGCTGCTTGCAGTGCGCGGCAACGCTGCGCGTGAGCGCCGTCACCGAACCCTTGGAGGCGCTGTAGGCGCAAAAATGCGCCAGTCCTGCCAGCGCGGCCAGCGAGGACATGTTGATGATCGTGCCGCCCTGCTCCTTGAGCGCCGCGACGCCGTATTTGCAGCCGAGGAAATAGCCGTCCGCGTTGATCCGTTGCATCTTCTGCCATGCTTCCAGCGTGGTGTCTTCAATCGATCCCATCGCAAGAATGGCGGCGTTATTGACCAACACGTCGAGGCGGCCGAACTGCTTGAGCGTGGCGACCATGACACTGTCCCAGTCGTCGTCGCTGGCGATGTCGTGGCGCAGCGCCAGCGCCGCGCTGCCGACTTCCCGCGCCACGGCCTGCACGCCTTCGACGTTGACATCGGTGAGCACCACGCGTGCGCCTTCGCGCGCCAGCAGTAATGCATTTTCCTTGCCGACGCCGCTGGCGGCGCCCGTTACCAATACGACTTTGCCTTCAACCCGACCCATATTAATCTCCTGATATTGTAATTACTGACGATGAACAGTCGAATCTGGCGGCGCCACCGGCGCGCCGACCCGACCAGATGCAGTCGGCCAGCGACAAGCCGCTGACGTACTGATTTGAAGCGATGCCCAGCGCCGCGCGGCCCGCCGCGTACAGGCCGCCGATGGCGCTGCCATCGGCGCGCAGCACGGCGCCACTCACGTCGTCGACCCGCAAGCCGCCCAGCGTGATCGCAGGACAGGGGAAGATCTTGCTGTCCATCGAAATGTCGATGGCGTAGAACGGCCCTTGCCCCAGCGGCGCCAGCATCGCGGCGGATTTTCCGAACTGGTCGGCCGCCTCGCCGCGCGCGGCGGTGTTGTAGGCGGCGACTGTCTGCGCCAGCTGCGCGGCGGGCATACCCAGCTTCGCCGCGAGCGCGCCCGCATCCCGGCCCTTGACCGCGCCGACCAGCATCAGCAGCAGCGCCGGTCCGCTTTGGAACAGCCACAATTTGCCGGACAGGCATTCGCGCAGCGCCTCGCGGCGCAAGCCGGCGTCGAGGATCAGCCAGGCGCGCCCGTCGGCCTGTTCGCACATCGCGTGGCCCAGCCGGGCGCCATACACCTCTTCGTTGCAGATGCGCCGGCCTGCGCCGTCGACCACGATGGCGCGGGCCCATGCAAACGGCGGATTGATGAAGCGCCAGGCCGACACGTGTTCCATATGCGAGCAGGCCGCACCCGCCGACTGGCCCAGCGCGATGCCGCTGCCGTCGCAGGCCGTGGTGCCGAGCCGCCAGGCGCGCAGGTAGCGCGGCGCATGCTGTGCGACCATTGCGCGATTGAAGATGAAACCGCCGGTCGCAAGGACGACGCCGCGCCGCGCGCGCACATGTTCGATGCGCGCGTGTTGTTCGAGCCGTGCCAAGGCCGCGCGGGCGGTGTCGGCCAGGCCCGGCGCAAAGTTGTGCACGCCCTCGGCGAAGCGTTCCAGCTGCCGGTGCAGCATGCCCATCCAGCCGCGCAGGCACGCCACTTCGGCGCCCTGCACGTCGCCCGCCGCATCGACCAGCAGGCGCCGGCCGATGGCTTGCGGCTGCGCCGCCACCCCGGCCTGCGCCACTGCCGCGCGCAGAACGCCGAACAGCACGGCGCCGGACATGCCCTTGCCCTTGACCCGGTGCCCGCGCGGGGCCGGTGCGGCATGCCTGGCAAATTCCGGCACCGCTTCGCTGCCGGAGTAGTACAGGTAGTAGCCATCGGCCGGATACGACGTCTTCTGCGGCGGCATGGTCGAATCGAAGCGCACGCCCAGTTGTTCGAGCCAGGCGATCATGCCGGTGCTGTTGTCGCAGAAGGCGCGCAGGGCCGCTGCGCTGACCGCGCTGCCGGTTTCCTGGCGCAGATAATCGAACATCGCCTGCGCGGTGTCGGCCACGCCGGCTTGTTTCTGCTGCACGGTGCCGCCGCCCGCATACACCACGCCGCCGCTCTTGGCGCTGGCGCCGCCGCGGTCGAAACGGTCGCAGACGAGCACCGCGGCGCCGCCTGTGGCCGCCTCCAGCGCGGCGCACGCGCCGGCGGCGCCGAAGCCAAGCACCAGCACGTCGCAGCTTGCATCCCAGCGGTGCGCTGCAACGTCGGACAGCACCAACGGCGGCGGTGCGCTGCCGGCGCCCACGCTCAGCGCGCCCTGTGCTTTCCGTTCGACATGCATATCCACGCTGATTCCTCCGGTTGAGCCACTGTTGCTTGCGCCACGCCGGCCGGGGCCACGTCCCCCGGCCGGGCGACTCAGATGAAGAAATCCTTGTTGTTCTGCCCCATCAGCACGCCGCCATAATTGCGGCCGTACGGGTCGATATTGTTGGCGACGTGGGCGCGTGCCGCGTGCAGGTCGAGGAAGCTGCGCGTGATCGGATTGCTCAGGTAGATGCCGCGTCCGCCGCAATAGCGCAGCAGACGATTGACATGGGTGGCGCAGCGTTCGGCCACGGCAGCGGACTGGAAGCGGTATTCGACGCGCGCCTCCGGCGCGATCGGCACGCCGTCGCGCGCCGCCTGCATCATGCTGGCGAAATTGCGCACCAGGACCAGACGCATTTCATCGACCGCCGCCTGGGCTTCGGCGCAAGCCATCTGGGCGCCCACATCGTCGGTGGTCTTCTGCCCCGTGTTGGTGCTGACCAGCTTCGCGGCGGCGGCGCGGAAGCCGTTCAGCGCGCCCTGCAAGGCGCCGATCGACGCGGTCGAGACGGCGCGCACGAAAATCTGCGCGAACGGCAGGCGGTACAGCGCTGCGGTATTGACGGCGTTGCCGGGGCTGTTGCACAGGAAGCCGTCGAGCGCCTTGTGGGTGCGGTAGTCCGGCACGAAGGCGCGTTCGACCACGATATCATGGCTGCCGGTGCCCCTCAGGCCCAGCACGTCCCAGTTGCGCACCACCTGATAGTCGCTGCGCGGCAGCAGGAAAGTGCGATACTCGGGCGCCGTTTCGCCTTCCTTGGGCGGCACCAGACCACCGAGCAGGGCCCAGCCGCAGTGCTCGCTGCCGCTGGAAAAGCCCCAACGGCCCGAGAACTGAAAGCCGCCTTCGACCGGCACCACTTTACCGACCGGCATATAGGTTGACGCCGTCAGCGTGGTGCTGTCCTCGCCCCACACCTCCTGCTGCGCCTTGTCGTCGAACAGCGCCAGCTGCCAGTTGTGCACCGCCACCACACCGTACACCCAGGCGCTGGACATGCAGGCCTCGGCGATCGTCATCTGAATCTGAAAGAACACGTCCGGGTCCATTTCGTAGCCGCCGAAGCGCTTGGGCTGCAGGACGCGGAAGAAACCGGCACTCTGGAATTCGGCGATGGTCGCATCGGCGACCTTCTGCTCGCGTTCGACCTGGGCGGCGCGTTCGGCCAACTGGGGCAGCATGGCGCGGGCCCGCGCAATCAAGTCGGCCGGGGTCACCGTCGAAGCAGGGGAAAAATCCGCACTGGAAGATGGAATCTGGGCCAAGGTCTGTTGCATGAATGCGCTCCTTAATGTTGAGAACTCGGACATCGGATGACGGTTGAATTCTGCTTTGATCTGAGTGCATGGTCACGCATTCGCACCGGCGCTACATCGTCCGAAGAGACTAAAGGCCGGCCGTCGGCGCTATCAACGCGCACGCCCTTGGCACCAGGATTCGCGCGCCCGATAGTCTGAACGGACGATGAAGCGCAAACGACAAGACCGGTACGCTGGGGACGGATGTTGGCATTCCGCCAGCATCTGAACCAGCCCGCGCAGGTCGCAGGAGACCGGGCTGGTTGACGTGGGGATCCGTCGACGCGCAAGGCGATGGCCCCGACCATCCAGACTGAGAAAGAAAGAGAACAATGAAAAGCATGGAGAACGTACTGAGGAGCGCACTGCTGGCGTCGCTTGTTTCGATCGCGGCGGCGCCGTCGCACGCCTTGAATATCGTCGTCACCAACGACGACGGGACCGAATCGGCGACTGTCCACGCGCTGTATCAGCGCCTGACGGCGGCCGGCCACACCGTCATCATCTCGTCGGAAGTGTGCGACAACAGCGGCAAGGGTGGCGCGCTGGACTTCTTGCGCCCGATCGGTCCTTTGAGCGCGGCCAACTGCGGCGCCACAGCCAGCCGCGGCGGCGCCTTGAGCGCGGGCGCGCCAGGCGTCGGCACGCTGCCGAATATGCCGTACGCGTATTACGTCAAAAGCACGCCGGTCGCGGCAACCTTGTACGGCATCGATATCGCAGCGAAAAAAGCGTTCAATCGCATCCCCGACCTGGTCATCTCCGGCCCGAACTACGGCAACAACACGGGCTTGATCAACAATGGGTCCGGCACCGTCAATGCGGCCCTGATCGCGATCAACCGGGGCATTCCGGCCATTGCCGTCAGTGCGGAACAGCCGCAGAACTACAAACCGTTCAACCAGCTGGCCGAAGGCGACGCGGAGTACGAGGTGGCCGACGTGGTAGTCAGGCTGGTGGGCGAGCTGGAAAGGCGCAAGGCGGTCGCGGGCGGCGCCTTGCTGCCGCAGGGCGTAGGCTTGAACGTGAATCTGCCCAAGTTTGCCAAAGGCGGAGCGGCGTCCCTGCCGATCAGGTTCGGCAAGCTCGGCCTGGCGACCATCGCCCTGCCCTATTTCGTCGATGACCTGTCGAAAGACCCTGTCGCCCAGGGTTATCTGGCGCGCTCGTTTCCGAATGGGGTGCCGGCACAGCCCGGTGTGACGCTGGTGATCAGCCCGGCGCCTGTGCCGGCGGGCCTGGCGTATGTCGCCGATACTGACCCAGAGTCCGAGCAAAACCTGGTGGTTGCGGGCACGATTGCCGTCTCGGTGATGCAGGGCGGCCACCAGGCCACGCGCGCGCAGGAAGCGGCCGTGCGCGCCAAGCTGATCAATTTCGTCAAGTGAGGCCGGCCATGAAATCGACCAACCCATGGGCAGCACTGCTGTCGGGCCTGATGCTGGCGGGCTGTGCCGGCGATGACGGACCACGCTCGAACGTGTCGCTCGCGACCCCGCCCGCAGTCGGCGCGGCCAGCTCCTTCCTGGTGAGCGGCGACCCGGCCGGCAGTTTTGGCGAAGCGTTTATCGGCACCAGCGGCAAGGGTTTCATCCTGGTGGGGCCCACCGACGCGCAGCCGGCCCAAGCGCTGTACCGGGTGAGCGGCGGCGTGGTGCAACGGGCGCCCGCCGGCTTGCCCGGCGCGGTCGCGTTCGACGCCAACAGCACGGCGACTATCCACACCGTCCCGCTGACGCAAGCGCAACTTGCCGGCAAATACACCGTGGTGATCGACGGCGTGCAGACCGACTTCCAGATTGGCGCGGATGGCACGATCTCGACGGCGGATTCGGCGTGCAAGCTGGTGGGCGCCTTGGCCGCCGACGAGGGCGTTGCGGGCGCGTTTCCCCTCAGCGTCACGCTGTCTGGATGCGCCAAATCCGGCTCCTTCAATGGCTACCTGATGAGCGCGACCGATTACAAGCCAAGCTCCTTCAGGTTGGTCGCCGAAAACGGGACGAGCGTTCTTGACGTCTTTGCCTACAAGTACGTGACGCCATGAACGGGTTACTGACAGCGCGCTGAGCAGCCGCAGACACCGGGCCGCTCGGCTCGCGCGGTCAGCAACCAGGTCCATCCGCATGACGCACACGTCACGCGTCGCGCTCGTGTGGTGGACCGATCGCATGCCAGATGCTTCTCCGCTGAGACAGGTCCGACTCGCCGCTTACCGCCCAATACCCCGGGACGACCGTCAGGCAGCCGAGGCCTGCTCCCCTAGCGCCTTGGTGTTGAAGAACTGGTGCACCCTATGCCGCAAGTCATCGACATTCCCGAACTCCAGGTAGGTCGCATCATTCAGGTTCTCAAGCTCGCGCAGCAGCGTCGTCTTGATCGGCGCATCCTTCCACACCAAGAACAGGATTGGTGCGTTGGTGCCCTTGAAGATATGGTAACCCAATTCGAACGCGCTGCTTTCGCTCATCCCGACGCGGATGTTGATGAACACTTCGGCCTGCGCCAGCAATCCGAGGCGATACTCGCGGAAGTGAGGCGGCGTGAACGGCAGCTGCGTGGTGCGCTCGAACGACTTCTTGAACGTGTCCGCGCTTTCAGCCTCGATTCCAGTTAGGTAGTTGAAGGTGTAGGGCGAACCGTTCGCGCTGTCGATCAGAAGAAGGATGTCCGCGATCATGCGCTGCTGCTCGTGGTCCGACTCGGTGAACGGTTGCCGGATGAATACCTTGACCGGATCGGCGCCCAGTACCGCGCCGGCACGCGGTCTGATGCGCCGGTCGGGCACGACGATGGCGGCGGCATTGAGGTCCGTCGCGCTCGGCGCCGGGCGGCCGGACGGATGTACGGCGGTGCCCACCGCCAGGCCCCGATGCAGGTCTTGCAGGGTGTATAGGTCGAAGCTGTCGGCATGGCCCAGCGCCTCGATGACCGCTTCGGCGCCGGTGATCGTGGTGCACGCGGGCACGCCGGCCTTGAGCGCGGCCACCCGCAACTCGCGCGAGGCAATGATGGAACTTCGCTTCTCGTCGACCGTGACGATCACCAGAGCGATGCCCTTCCCTGCCAACAGGTGGAGGACTTCCTTGTCGTCTATCTGCACCACCGGCACTTCGCCAGCGCCGATGATGGTGGCGGTGACGGTACTGGCGCAAATGCTGAATCCCAGTTCGTGCAGGCGCCGCGAGTGCACGCCGGCCTGTTCGACGTGTTCCATCACGCCGCCGATGAAGGTGCGGCGGCCATCCGACAGGCAGTCGACATCCACCTCGATTGCGTCGTTCAGGAAGCGGTCGAGCAGCACCGGCGAATCGTGCGAGACATTGACCGCCTCGCGCATGTAGCGTTCGAGGTCGACCGGCGCTTCGACGATTTCCATCGCGCGCCCGCCCAGCACGTACGAGGGACGCACCACTAACGGATAGCCGATCTCCTGCGCCAGGCGGTGGGCCTCGTCTTCGGTGCGCGCGGTACGATTGGGCGGCTGGCGCAGGCCGAGCGTGTGCAGCAACTGCTGGAACCGTTCGCGGTCTTCGGCCGCATCGATCATGTCGGGCGAGGTGCCGATGATTGGCACGCCGGCCGCGGCCAGCGCCAGCGCAAGTTTCAACGGCGTTTGCCCGCCGTACTGCACGATCACGCCCACAGGTTTTTCCAGTGCGACGATTTCCAGCACGTCTTCCAGCGTCAGCGATTCGAAGTACAGGCGATCCGAGGTATCGTAGTCGGTCGACACGGTCTCCGGGTTACAGTTGACCATAATGGTCTCGTAGCCGTCTTCGCGCATCGCCAGCGCCGCGTGCACGCAGCAGTAATCGAACTCGACGCCTTGCCCGATGCGGTTAGGCCCGCCGCCCAGCACCATGATCTTCTTCCTGTCGGTCGGCCTGGACTCGCACTCCTCGTCGTACGTTGAGTACATGTATGCGGTATTGGTCGCGAATTCGCCGGCACAGGTGTCGACCCGCTTGTAGACGGGCCGCACGCCAAGCGCGTGGCGTTGCGCGCGCACCGCCGCTTCGTTCGTCTTGAGCAAGGCGGCCAGACGGCGGTCGCCGAAGCCAAGGCGTTTCAGGTCGAGCAGCGTCTCCTTGCCAAGCGCTTCGAGCGACTGGGTTTCGAGCCATAATTCAGCCTGCACCAGTTCTTCGATCTGGACCAGGAACCAGCGGTCGATGCTGGTCAACCTATGCACCTGCTCGACACTATAGCCCTGTGCAAACGCGTCGGCCACATACCAGATGCGTTCCGGGCCCGGGCTCCTGAGTTCCTGGTCGATGACGGCCGGCCCGCTGCTGCTGCTGCGGCGCACGCCATCCACGCCAACTTCCAGGCCCCGCAAGGCTTTCTGGAACGACTCCTGGAAGGTACGGCCGATCGCCATCACCTCGCCCACCGATTTCATTTGGGTGGTCAGGCGGTCATCGGCGGCCGGGAATTTTTCGAACGCGAAGCGCGGGACCTTGACGACGACGTAGTCGATCGACGGTTCGAACGAGGCTGGCGTGGCGCCTCCCGTGATTTCATTGCGCAGTTCGTCGAGGGTGAAGCCAACCGCCAGTTTGGCCGCCACTTTCGCGATCGGGAAGCCAGTCGCCTTCGACGCCAGCGCGGACGAACGCGAGACGCGCGGATTCATTTCGATCACGATCATACGGCCGTCAGCCGGGTTGACGGCGAACTGTACGTTTGAGCCGCCCGTATCAACGCCGATCTCGCGCAGCGCCGCGAGCTAGGCATTGCGCATGATCTGGTATTCGCGGTCGGTCAGTGTTTGCGCGGGCGCCACGGTGATCGAATCGCCGGTGTGCACGCCCATCGGGCCGAGGTTCTCGATCGAGCAGACGACGATGCAATTGTCCTTCTTGTGGCGCATCACTTCCATCTCGTACTCTTTCCAGCCGAGCAGCGACTCCTCGATCAGCAGTTCCGAGGTCGGCGACAGTTCAAGCCCGCGAGTGCAGATCGAGTGGAACTGCGTGGCATCGCAGGCGATGCCGCCGCCGCTGCCGCCCATCGTGAATGACGGCCGGATGACGACCGGGAAGCCGAGCGCTTCCTGCACGGTCCAAGCCTCGGCCATGGTGTGCGCCACGCCCGAGCGCGCCGAGCCGAGGCCGATCTTGGTCATCGCGTCCTTGAAACGCGCGCGGTTTTCGGCCTTGTCGATCGCGTTGGGCGAGGCGCCGATCAACTCCACGCCGTATTCCTTCAGCACGCCGTGGCGGTGCAGGTCGAGTGCGCAATTGAGTGCGGTCTGCCCGCCCATGGTCGGCAGCAGCGCGTCGGGACGTTCCTTGGCGATGATGCGCGCCACCACCTCCCAGGTGATCGGCTCGATATAGGTCACGTCGGCCATTTCCGGGTCGGTCATGATGGTGGCGGGGTTGCTGTTGACAAGGATGACTTTGTATCCGTCTTCGCGCAGCGCTTTGCACGCTTGCACGCCGGAGTAGTCGAATTCGCAAGCCTGGCCGATGATGATCGGACCGGCGCCTATGATCAGGATGCTTTTGAGGTCGCTCCGCTTAGGCATTTTTGTGTGTCTCCATCAGTGTGACGAAACAGTCGAACAGACCCGAGCTATCGTGCGGGCCGGGCGAGGCTTCGGGATGGCCCTGGAAGCAGAAGGCCGGTTTGTCGGTGCGGGCGAAGCCCTGCAGCGAACCGTCGAACAACGACACATGGGTCACGCGGCAATTGGCGGGCAGCGAACCGGGATCGACCGCGAAACCGTGGTTCTGCGAGGTGATCATGACTTGGCCGCTGTCGAGGTCCTGCACCGGATGGTTGGCGCCGTGATGGCCGAATTTCATCTTGATGGTGCAGGCGCCCGAAGCGAGCGCCATGATCTGCTGACCAAGGCAGATGCCGAAGGTCGGGATGCCGCGCTCGATCAGCTCGCGACTGGTCTTGATCGCGTAATCGCAGGACGCCGGGTCGCCCGGGCCGTTGGACAGGAAAATCCCGTGGGGCTTGAGCGCGAGCGCCTGCGCGGCCGTGGCGTGCGCCGGCAGCACGGTGACGCGGCAGCCGCGCGCGGCCAGCATGCGCAGGATGTTGCGCTTGACGCCGAAGTCGAACGCCACCACATGGAAGCGCGGCGGGCCCTGCTGCCCAAAGCCCTGGCCCAGTTCCCATTCGGTTTCGCGCCATTCATACGCTTCATGGGTCGACACGGCCTTGACCAGGTCCATCCCGGTCAGGCCTGGGAAGGCCCGGGCAAACGCCAGCGCCTGCTCCGGCTGGTCGCATCCGGCCACGATCGCGCCGCTTTGGTTGCCGTGCATGCGCAGCAGACGGGTGAGCTTGCGCGTATCGATACCGGCAATGGCGACGATGCCCTGCGCCTTCAGGTAGTCCGACAGCGTGGACCTGGAGCGGAAGTTCGATGCCAGAGCGGCAGATTCTTGATCACCAATCCGACCGCATGGACGTGGCCCGATTCGACATCCTCGGGGTTGATGCCGGTATTGCCGATATGCGGATAGGTGAGCGTCACGATCTGGCGGCTGTAGCTGGGATCGGTGAGGATCTCCTGGTAGCCGGTCATTGAAGTGTTGAAAACGACTTCGCCGCTGGTCTGTTCAACGGCGCCGATCGACTGGCCGCGGAAGACGGTGCCGTCGGCCAGCGCGAGGATCGCCGGCGGGTATGCGTGGTGTGGTCGGGCGCTAGTCATGCTGTGTCTCCTGCAGTGTCGATGCGGCTGGGATGGCTGGCGCCGGGCGGGCGGAAAGGTCCCGTCCGCGCATGCGGCGCAGCGCTCGTTCAGTGGCGCTGCGGTCGGGCCTCAGGCTTGGCGGGTCAGCCGCCGCAGCCTGGGCGCCGGTGGTTTGATAGGGCGGACGGTGGCCGCCCGCAGCAGCGGAGCGGATCCCCCGGACAGCTTGAAAATGCTAACCAGTTGCACCAGGCTCTTGGCCTGCTGTTCGAGCGCGTCGGCCGAGGCGGCGGCCTCTTCGACCAGCGCGGCGTTTTGCTGAGTCGCGCTGTCCATCTGGATGATTGCTGTGTTGACATGGTCGATGCCAGCGCTCTGCTCCAGGCTGGCGGCGCTGATCTCGTTCATGATGTCGGTCACGCGCCGCACGCTGGAGACGATCTCGCCCATCGTGGAACCTGCCTGGTCTACCAGCTTCGCGCCCAGCGCGACCTTCTCGACCGAGTCGCCGATCAGGGTCTTGATTTCCTTGGCCGCCCCGGCCGAACGCTGGGCCAGGTTGCGCACTTCAGCCGCGACGACCGCAAAGCCACGACCTTGTTCGCCCGCGCGCGCTGCCTCCACGGCGGCGTTAAGCGCAAGTATGTTGGTCTGGAAGGCGATGCCGTCGATAACGCCGATGATGTCGACGATCTTGCGCGCCGACTCGTTGATCGATCCCATGGTGGCGACTACCTGCGAAACCACCGCGCCACCCTTGCCAGCCGCTTCGGCGGCCGACAGCGCCATTTGGTTGGCCTGGCGCGCATTCTCGCCGTTCTGGCGCACGGTGCTCGTCAGCTGTTCCATCGACGCGGCGGTTTCCTCGAGCGCGCAGGCTTGCTGTTCGGTGCGGTTCGACAGCTCCTGGTTGCCGGACGCGATCTGGCCTGATGCGCCGTCGATGGTGTCGGTTGCGGAGCGCACGTCGCGCACAATGCGAACCAAGCTGGCATCCATATCGCGCAGGGCGCGAATCAGCTGGCCGACCTCATTGTTCGCACCGACTTCGATCGGCTGGCCCAAGTCGCCCTCGGCCACCCGGCGGGCAATGCCGATCGCCTGCTCGAGCGGCTTGGTAATGCCGCGGCCCAGCACCACGCCGACCACAATGCTCAGCAGCGCGGCAAGGGAAATCGCGCCACCCATGATGTAGCCGGTCGAGGCGATGCTTGCCTGGACCTCATCGCCGTTGCCCTTGCCGCGCTGAGCAAGGAAATCGGTCAGCGCCTTGAGCGCCGCGTCCGACACGCGGTAGCTCGGGTTGATGTTCTTGATCAGCACGCTTTCGGCGTCGTCCCACTTCCCCTGCTGGATCGCGACGCTCGCTTCGCCGACCGCGGCCGCGCCGAGGCTCTTGCTCTTCGCAAACCAGGCATCGGCCAACTTGCGCTCTTCCGGCGATTCGATGCCCTTGCTGTAGTCGCCCCACAGCTGGTTGATTTCGGCGCTCGTGTCGCCGATGATCTTGAAGTGCGCGCTCAGCGGGTGGTCATGCAGCTTGGCCCATTCCGCGACCGGATTGTGTTGCAGCGCCTGCAATATTTGGCTGCGGTTGACTTCCATCCTGAAGCGGATACGCTCGACAGCCGCGCTCACGTGCATGTCCTTCATCGAAGTGTCTTGCAGGATCGCCGCGGTGCTCTTGACGCTGTAAATACCCATTCCGCCAACTAGTAGCAACAACGCAATAAATATTCCCAGCGTCGCAATGATCAAGGTTTTGATTCTAATATTCTTTAGCATGGCAGTAGACCTCGCAATATTTCGAACTTAGCAATACCAATTCGCATTTCCAACATATTTATATGCGCCTGGAATTACAGAAGCCACGGTTGATCGATGTTGTTGGAAGCGGTATCTTTATCCAAAGATTATTGTCTCGCCAATTCCTCCGTAATGTTAATCGTCGACGATGACGCCGGTATTTGATATTCCGTCTTTTCCAATTCATAAGATAATTCGTTCCCACCCTGCTGCAAGTGCAATCCCGCACGCTTGACAGCCTGCGCGTCGCCGCACATCAAGGCCCGGAGGTAAGGGCGATCACGCAGCTCGACCGCCCGTCCGCTGATCGATACCGCGCCTTGCGCATTGAAACGTGCGATCAATCTGCTGACGCTTTCGACGGTTGTTCCGAGATAGCTGCTGATATCACTGCGCGACATGCTCAACCGGTACGATTTGTCCGAACATCCCAGTCGCGCGTAATTTTCGCCGAGCTTCAACAAGAAGCTTGCAAAGCGCTCGTCCAGCGATGCCGTCGCTAACAAGAAGGAACGGCTGTATTCTTTGTTGAGCGCCTCGCTCATGGTTTGAAGAAATTGCCGTTGGATTGCTGGTTCAACACCCATCATTCTGGTTATTGCAGCAAAAGGGATTTCGTATACCTCGCTATTTTCCAGGGCCATGAGGCGAAAGTTGTGCTGCCCGGTCGCAATCGCGTCCAGCCCTAATAAGTCGCCGGCCATGTGGAATCCCGCCACGCGCTGCTCCCCGATCAGATCACCGCCTATCAGCTTGAACTGTCCGAAGCGAACGACGTACAGCATGCCCAGCCTGTCGTGCTTCCGATACAGGCTTTCGTGGCGCGCGATGCGGCGCTTGCCCGCGACAAGATGTTCGAACTGTAGCATCTCCCGCTCATTAAAATTACGCGGAATACATGCCTTTTGTAAAGGGAAAGAAGAGCAAGAAGAGCAAGTATCATTGAGTACGCGCTTCTTGTCAGCCTTAACCGATGTTTCCGTCGCCAGCAATATTTGAAAGCTGATATTCATGTCTTTCTCGCTTGCAAAAGAGTNNTGAAAAGGGCATATTGACCAACGGCCAACTGCGTGAATCGTCGCTCACGTATAAAATCTTCTCTGCCATAGCGCCCGCCAACGTTGAATCGCAGGCAACTATTGGGTAACTGGGCTTATGCACAAGTAGTGGGGGCATTGCTGGGCAGCAATGCACAGTGCACGCAGAGGATTCCGTGGTTTGGGGGAACCGGGGATTAGGTCACAACGCAATAGCTTGTTTAGATATTGGTCTGCCGCAACCAATATAACCTATGGATACTATTTTTTTTGCGTTTAAGCCGCCGCAATGTAAAAATATTCGAAAGAAGCAACCAAGTGCAAATTTCTTTAACACAAAGCACGTATTCATTACATTTTTTTGCAATTTCAGTCAATTCGATACGGCATCTAGTAAGAGGTTAGCGTCACGCCAGCACCGTCATTGCCAATCAGGCGACCGCTTAAGATCCAGAACGGTCATCCGTTGAAGGTCGCCCCAGACTGCGTATCGTCAGACGTACTCGACAATCATTTCGGCAACTGGGCATGCCCCACTATCCGCCGAACAGCAGCCGAAAAGCCAGTGACGACGTCGAAGTCTCTTGGTTTCCTTTCCATCTGATTGACACGCGCGATGGCGCCGAGAAGGCAATCTGCGAAAACTTCGAACTGTTTTTGTCCGTCAAAGTCCTTCACGTCGTGCCAGCCAAGCTATCAACGGATAGTTACCAGCTTCATCTTTGGCCGATACCCCGAAGAAGACCTTCAAGGACTACGAACCGGGCACTCAAAGAATGGCAACGTNNGTATTCCGGTCCATCGTGACCAGCGATTCCGGTCTATCGTGACCGGTCATTCCGGTCCATCGTGACCACCCATTCCGGTCTATCGTGACCGATTTCCGGCCGCCACCGGAATCGGCGGTCACGATACCGGAATGGCGTCGTACAGCGAAGAAATGATGTTACGCATATAGCAACCGACCGGGTACGCTGCCAGCTTTTGTCTGGAGACAGCGTGCCGGTACCAAGGATCAATATGCGTAAGATAAAAGACGTATTGCGTTTGAAGTTGGACGCGAAGTTCTCGCACCAGCAGATCGCCGCCTCGCTGGGGATTTCAAAGGGCGTCGTCACCAAGTATGTTGGCCTGGCCGCCGCCGCAGGCCTGGATTGGGCGACGGTGCAAGGCACGGACGAGGCCGCGCTGGAACGGCGCCTGCTGGTCGCTCCGGAGCAACCGCGCGACCACGTGCAGCCAGACTACGGCCGCCTGCACCATGCTCAAGAACGCGCACCTTAAATACGGGCAGGCTGCGATCGAGGATATCGACGCACGCTCGGGCCGCGGCGTCGGCCGCCGCGAGGTGATGAGCCTGGTCTTGGGCGACTGGATCAGCGCTGGTCACAGCGTCCTGATCACCGGCCCGACCGGTGCCGGCAAGTCGTGGTTGGCGTGCGCACTGGCGCAGTACGCTTGCCGGCGCGGTTACTCGGCGATCTACCAGCGTGTACCCCGCTTGCAGGAAGAACTGCGCATCCGGCACGGCAGCGGGGCCTTCGGCGGCTGCTCCAGTTGGCCAAGACCGACGTCCTCGTGCTCGACTTATGTGTAGCGCCCAGTTATGTGGAGTCGCGTAGGCAGGTTCGGACTGACGCCCGGCGGCGACCTGGCTTCAACCTCTACAACTCCACATAATTTGTCACAACCGCCTCAGCCATTCGACCACATCGGAACCCGCGCGGATGCCACCTGCGGCCGGCGGGGACAGTGCGTCGGGAAAGACTTGGGCCAAGGCCTGACGCTTGACGTCCATGTCGGCGCGCGCATATTTCATCGTTGTGTCCAACGTCGCATGCCCAAGCCACTGGCCAATCGTTGCGAAGTCGACGCCCGCCTTGAGCAAGTAGATCGCGGTGGTATGGCGCAGCGAGTGCGGGTGAATTCGTTTTTCTTTCAGCGTGCGCAACGCGGCGCTAGTGGCTGTAATGTGTTTATTGAGAAGATAACGGACACCGAAACGGGTGAGCTTGCCGCCATGCCGGTTCATGAACAGTGGCGCATCGGTCGCCCCGTCTTCCAGCGCCTGCCGCGTCAAATCTCGCAGCCGATCAGCGGTAGAAGCCCGCAACACGTTGAATTCATTTCGGTCAGTCATCGTTTGACATGCAGGCATATACCTGCATACAATACCTTCATGCAGGTATATGCCTGCCTTTTAAATTCTCAAACCAGGACGTGTCAATGACGGAGATAGACAAAGTGTTCAAGGCCTTGGCTGACCCAAGCCGTCGAAAGCTGCTCGACCGCCTGCACGCCAAGAACGGGCAGACACTGAGCGAGTTGTGCAACGAGCTGGAGATGGCTCGGCAGTCGGTCACGCAGCACCTGGGTTTGCTCGAAGACGCCAATCTCATCTCAGTCCAGCGACAGGGGCGGGAGAAGCTGCACTACTTTAATCCCGTTCCCATCCACGAGATTTATGAGCGCTGGATTCGCAAATTTGAAAAGGAGCACCTTGAAGCGCTGCACAAGCTCAAAACCAAACTCGAAAGGAAATGACCATGAGCAATGAAACATTTGTGTATGTCACTTACATAGCCACCACACCGGAGAAGGTCTGGCAAGCCCTGCTCGAAGGCGAGTTGACTCGGCAGTACTGGAAAAGCGAAATCGTGTCCGATTGGAAGCCCGGTTCAAAGTGGGAGCATCTTGCAGATGACGGCAAGCGCACGGTGGAGCATGTCGGCACAGTGCTGGAATGCATCCCCTCCAAGCGACTTGCGATGACCTGGGCTGGTCCCGCGGATGCGGCGGACAAGACCAAACATTCAAAGCTTGCCTTTGACATCGATACGGTAGGCGAGATGGTGCGCTTGACCGTGACTCACGATGACCTCACCCCCGAGATGCGGCGCGGGATTTCCTACGGCTGGCCACTGGTGCTTTCCAGCCTCAAATCATTCCTGGAAACCGGGCGTGCCCTCGATTTCTAGGTATTCTTCCCTCTGAATCACAAAGGAATTCATCATGGTCGATATTCTTCACCGCGTCGTCATTGACGCAAAACCGGACAAAGTGTTCAACGCGCTCACTACGATTGAAGGCGTGCGCGGTTGGTCCGTCCGCGCCTGGCTGGGCGTCGCCACGATTTCCGCCGACAAGACCGCCGCCCACCGCATCCTTGAAGTATTCGTGGCCCAACAACGCTTTATGGCAGGAGAGAAGACATGAGCAAGGCTTATACGGGCGGATGCGCCTGCGGCGCGATCCGTTATGAAATCTCGTCCGAACCGGTGGTGATGAACGACTGCCAGTGTCGCGACTGTCAGCGGGAGAGCGGCACCGGGCACGGATCCCACCTGACTTTCCCGCGCATAGACGTGAAACTCAAGGGCGAAGCGAAGCATTGGGACATGGTTGGCGATAGTGGCAATGTGAAGACTCGCACCTTCTGCCCCACCTGCGGGTCACCGGTATATATGACGTTTGCGGCCATGCCTGATCTTTTCACCGTGCGCGCTGCGAGCCTTGACGATCCAAGCCGATACAAACCGCAAATGGTGACGTACGGCGTGCGCGGTTACGCTTGGGACCACATCGATCCAGGCCTGTCTAAATTCAACAAGATGCCGCCGATGTGAAGCGCAGCCTGACCTGTCCGCGAAACTTCGAGCCGAACTTCTCAACGCGCTTGGTTAGCCCTCTTCTTCAACTAGGAGAATTCATGTTCCCGTTCGAAATTTGGCTCGCCTACACGGCCGCCTGCGTCCTGATTGTCCTGGGGCCGGGTTCGGACATTGTCTTTCCATCGCGGTCTCAGCCAAGGTCGTCTTGCAGCGTGCATGTCGAGTTTTGGTGCCGGCGTAGGCATCGTGTGCCACGTCGCCGCCGCGACCTTTGGCCCTGCGCTGCTCATCCAGACTTCGGCCACTGCGTTTTGGGTGGTCAAGCTGGAATATCAGCAGGGGTTTATTTTTGGAAGCAACAACAGAAAGGTGAAATTATGAAGATTGGCGTTATTGGCATTGGTGCGATGGGGGGAACTATAGCCCGCAGATGGAGCGAGAAGGGCCACAGTGTGCGTGTCGCCAATTCGCGCGGCCCCGAGGCAGTCAAGCAATTTGCGGATGAAATCGGGGCCGAAGCTGCTGATATCTACGGGGCCGTAGAAGGCGCGGACGTCGTGTTGCTGTCCATTCCCTTTCCCGCCGTGACGAAGCTGCCCAACGACTTGTTCAACCGGGCTGCGGAAGGCGTGCTGATCATCGATACGGGGAACTATTATCCCGAGGTGCGCGACCCGCACGTTCCGGAGATCGACGCCGGTATGCCGGAAAGCGTCTGGATATCGCAGCAGCTTGGCCGCCCCATTTTCAAGGCGTTCAATAGCATCCTTTTCCACTCCCTCTCTGAACTGGGGAAGCCCAAAGGCTCGCCAGATCGGCTGGCTATCCCCGTGGCGGGTGATGATGCTCGGGCCAAACAGATCGTAATGGGACTGGTGAATGAAACGGGGTTCGATCCGGTCGATGGCGGTTCGTTAGAGGAATCGTGGCGGCAGCAGCCTTCAACGCCCGCCTATTGTTGCGACTATGATGCGGAAAAGACGCGGGAAGGGATCAGGGCAGCGGTCAAGGGTAAGGCGGAGAAGTTACGCGACAATG
>CXWL01128908.1_pt1 | contig 20835 bp, 12 predicted proteins | sample 590931 | NCBI WGS metagenome assembly CXWL01 (sample SAMEA3498368, study PRJEB10139) | groundwater metagenome | biome: water well; material: biofilm material | place: Germany | collected 2015-04-27 | reverse complement strand
TGGTGGACACTATGCTCCTACATCTACTATCTCGGTTCAATGTGGAACGGCTGGACGCTTACAGAGCTTGCCCGTAAATAATATACCCATGCGACAGAGCCGATTTAAGATGTAGCCCACGAAGAGAGACAAGCGGTTGTGTCATTCACAACAAGCGGCTCGCGACACAGGGATGCGCTTAAATCGGCCTGTCCCTTCGGGTTGCGGACAAGCTCTTAGATCTCCGCGATGGTTATGGCGCCGGTTCCGATTGGGCGACACCTCGATATAGGTGCCAGTGAGCTGGGCAAAGGATTGTTGATCTTTAACGGGGCTCTTCGCGGGCCATTCGTTCCAGATTCCTTTGAATTGAAAAGACCAGGATTTTATCCAGTAGGCTGAAGCATTCGCCCAGCGTCGTGTCGTGGTGGGAAACCATATCCAGCAAGGCGTTATCCGGAATCTCAATCGTCCGGTCGGTTGACTGATATAGATCAGCGAGTGCTGTTTGCGCCTGCCGTTCCCGTTGCTTCCCTTCAAATTGAAACGGGCTCGTGACCACAGCCGCCGTATAGATACCTAAGCTACTGAACAATGATGCCAATGCCGGCATCGCCCCGGACGAGGTCGCACCGCCGAGCCCGGCGACCATGACAATAGTGTCTGATCCGGAGACGCGTCTCCCGATTTCCTCCGCGTTGTCCAGCAGGGCGCGCCCGCACCATTGCGGCGTGGCGGAGCAAAATGGCTTCGGTCGAGTTTCCTGGCCGATCAGGAACCGCATCGTTTCCGGATATTCAGCGAGGCTCCGGGCATCCCTGTCTATCAGCAGCGCAACATGCGGGATGGTCGAGCGCTTCAGCGCCTGCGCCACTATGTGGCAACCGACACCTCCCACTCCAACCAATCCGGTTTTTTCCCCGTAACCTGCCATGATGGCTTTTTCCTCGCGGGCTGAACCCGCTGCAAGTTTAACAACAGCGCGTGATCCTTAAAACCGCAATTCAAGCCACAGGGAACACAGTAGGAGCAGGCTCTCCTGCTAGCCGTTCCGTAAAGGTGTGTGAAAATATTTTGATCTCTGCCGAAACCCGCATGAAATCTGGTTCTGGCGGTCTGATTCTTGGAAGAAAATATTTTCCGCTTGGAAACCCGCCTGAAAGCCTTGGTGGGAAACGAGTTGAGCGAATCAGCCACACACCTTTGCGGAACGGCTAGGTTCTCCTGGCGTTCCGAGTGCATTCGCCACCGCTAAAAAAACTCCGGCGCCAGTTTGCGGAGTGTGGCGCGAATCTGCTCCTCGCTGCGGCCCATCGCGTTGAGCAAGGACGCATAGTTGTTTAGGACTGTCTGTGTGTTCGGATGTTTGATACCGAGACTTTTTCTAAAGATCAAAAAGGCCCGCTGCATCAATGGATCGGCCTCCGCATGACGGTTGGTGTCTTGCAACAATCGTGCGAGGTTGTTGAGGTCTCTGGCAACGTTGGGGTGGTCATCGCCATAACTCTGTTCGTCAATGGCCAGCGCCCGCTGCATCAACGGCTCGGCCTCCGCAAAACGCTTCGTGTTCTGCAACAATCCGGCGAGGTTGTTGAGGTCTCTGGCAACGTTGGGGTGGACCTTACCGACACTCCGCTCGTCAATGGCCAGCGACCGACGCATCAACGGTTCGGCCTCCGCAAAACGCTTCGTGTTCTGCAACAATCCGGCGAGGTTATTGAGGTCTCTGGCAACGTCTGGATGGTCCTCGCCGTAACTCTGTTCGTCAATGGCCAGCGACCGACGCATCAACGACTCAGCCTCCGCAAGACGGTTAGTGGCTTGCAGTAATTGGGCAAGGTTGTTACGGGCGATGGCGACATTTGGATGGTCCTTGCCGAGACTCGCCTCGCATATTGTCACGACACGCCGCATCATGGGCTCGGCCTCGGCAAGACGGTTAGTTGCTTGCAACAATTGGGCAAGGTTGTTGAGATCCCTGGCAACGTCGGGATGGTCCTTGCCGTAACTCCGCTCGTCAATTGCCAGCGCCCGCCGATATAACGGCTCGGCCTCGGCAAGACGGTTGGTGGTCTGCAACAATCGGGCGAGGTTGTTAAGGGCGATGGCGACATTTGGATAGTCCTTGCCGAGACTCGCTTCGTATATTGTTACAACACGCCGCATCAACGGCTCGGCCTCCGCAAGACGGTTGGCGGCTAGTAACAATGTGGCGAGGTTGTTGAGTGCGGCAGCTACGTTCGGATGATTCTCACCAAAACTATGCTCGTCTATGGCCAAGGCCCGCCGCATCATCGGCTCGGCCTCCGCAAGACGGTTGGTGGCCAGTAACAATGCGGCGAGGTTGTTGAGGTCTCTGGCGACGTTGGGGTGGTTCTTGCCAACACTGTGCTCGTCAATAGCCAGCGCCCGCCGATACAACGGCTCGGCTTCCAAAAAACGGTTGGTAGTCTTCAACAATTTGGCAAGGTTGTTGAGATCCCTGGCAACGCCGGGGTGGTCCTTGCCGTAACTCTGCTCGTCTATGACTAAGGCCCGCCGCATCAACGGCTCGGCCTCCGCAAGACGGTTGGTGGCCTGCAACAATAGCGCGAGGTTGTTGAGGGCTGTCGCTACATGTGGATGGTTCTCACCGAGGCTCTGCTCCCAAATAGCCAGCGCCCGCCGATAAAGCGGCTCGGCCTCCGCAAGACGGTTGGTGGCCTGCAACAATAGCGCGAGGTTGTTGAGGTGGATGGCGACGTTGGGGTGGTCTTTCTCGAAGCTCTTCTCAGCGATGGCCAGCGCCCGCAGCATCAATGGTTCGGCCTCGGCATGGCGGTTGGTGGCCTGCAACAATTGGGCGAGGTTGTTGAGGTCTCTGGCGACATTTGGATGGTCCTTGCCGAGACTCTGCTCGTCTATGGCTAGCACCCGCAGCATCAAAGGCTCGGCCTCGGCAAGACGGTTGGTAGCCTGCAGCAGTCCGGCGAGGTTGTTGAGGTCTCTGGTGACGTTGGAGTGGTCTATCCCGAAGCTCTTCTCGTCAATGGCCAGCGCCCGCAGCATCAAAGGTTCGGCCTCGGCAAGACGGTTGGTGGCCTGCAACAATTGGGCGAGGTTATTGAGATCTCCGGCAATGTCGGGGTGGTTCTTGCCGTAACTTTGCTCGTCAATAGCCAGCGCCCGTCGCATCAGGATCTCAGCCTCAGCGAAAAGAGCGGCGTGTTGCAGGAACACGAACAACCCGTTTGCCAAGTAGGAAATCTCGCTGTTTTCTGTAACGTTCGTCGCCCACTGTTCAAACACTTGCAGATACGGCTGTCCCATGGTTCGCTCCTGCCCCAGCCAGACCCAGTATCCCATCAGTTCGTTCTGGTCACGTTCCCGCAGGAGAACAAATAAGGGGATGTCGAGCAGTGTCTCGGGCAGGCGCTCCCGCTCTCCGGCTTCCCGCAACTGCCACGGCAGTTCTGCGGCCTTGCGCGGGCCAGCCGGTTGCTGCTCGAAATAATCGGCGATAGCTATATGGGCCCGGCGGCGGGCTGCTTCGGTCGCGACCAGCTCGGCTTCAACCGCTTCCCGGAGGAACGCATGGCCGAAGGTGTGAAGCCCCACCCGCCGGTTCAGGTGCGGCTCTGCGGCAAGGAGCAGCGGCTCCCACTCCATCCGGGGCAGCGCAGCCCCTTCCCGTTCCAGCAATTCCCGCCACTCGTGTTCCGAGAGCCCTTGGCGCGCTCCCCACAGGAGGGCCAGGGAGTTTGATGCAAGATTCCTGTCCGCCCCGTAATCCTTCATCCACCGCCGGATGACGGTACGGAAGAGTTCCGCCGGGGTGCTGGCTGTTATCAGTGCGGCCAGGTACGCGGGAAGCTCTTCATGGTTGCCGTACATCCGCAGCTCTTCCAGCGCGGTGCGCAGGTATAAGGGATTGGCTGCGCCGGGAGCCTCTGCAAGCTCCGTGAAGAGGTCTTCCCGGAGCGCCTTCCGGTAGATATGGAGGAAGGTCCGGATCATCTCCTTGCGTTCCGGCAGGCCGGCAAGGGGTATTTCATGCGCCTGCCACTCCCTCCTCTGGAGTTCCTCCAGGGCCGGGCCGGAAAGCGCGGAGGCGATGATCCGTACATGGGGCGGCACAAAACGGGGGAGCCACTCGAGCTTTCTGTCCCGCTCTTCTCCTTCGATCTGGTTCAGGCCGTCCAGAACGATGATGAGCTTTCCCTTGCCGGCGGTCTGCGCCAGCCAGAGCGGAAGCGCTTCCCTCAGCTTGTCGGGGCCGAAGGGAATTTCCTCGGCGAGGTTGTAACGCTCTTTCAGTTCCCCAAGCAGCCTGCGCACGCACCCCAGCGCGGATGCGCTTTCGGGCGTGGCCCCGAGGTAGTGCTGGATGAGGAACTCTTCCGGATGCCCGATGCGTCTTTTTCCGGCCCAGTCTGCAAGCAAGGCGGACTTGCCGCAGCCGCTCTCCCCGGTCAGGACGATCCCTTTGCCCCGAGGGTCTTGATCCGCATACCGGTCAAGCGCGGCGATGTGGCCGGGCCGCCCCACATACGCCAGCCGCTTGCCGATGGCGTAGGATTCCTGCGCCGCCGCTTCACGGCTTGTGGCGGAGGGGGTTTCCGTTTCCGGGTAGAGCGCTCCGATCGCCGTGGTCAGGTGCTCAAGCGCCATCTGCCCGAATGCATCCGGGCCAGCGTAATTCTCGTACACGGGATGCCCGCTCTGCCTGATCTTCTCCTTGAGCCTTGCCAGCTTTCCGGATGAGGATTCGGATTCAGCCAGATAGCCGGGCTCCCCGTTTAGTTCTTCTTCGATCCTTTTTGATTTCTCGGGGTCGCGGAAGTAGAAGAACGCCTTGTCCCGCATGGCGTGGCTGCCGAGCACGCCGTGGATGATCTCGAGCTCGGTGACCGAGGCGCCTTTCTGATGTGTGGCGAGCCAGGGCTGGCCGGAGAGAAGATCGGGGGAGAAGGCGTTTTCTTCGGGTATCCAGCCGTAGCGTTCCCCGAGGATGCCGATGAAAAAGGGCTGGCAGCGCTCGATTTCGGCAAGGCAGAGGGGCAGCACCTGGCCTTCCGCCTTTTGCTCGTCGGTGATGCCCCAGCGGAGATCCACTTCGGTGAAGGTGACGAAGCGCTCCGCGCAGAGCTTGCGCAATTGGGGAAAGACCTTTTTTACCAGCGCCTCGCGTTCCTGCATCATGTCCCTGAAGGAGGAAGAGATGAAGACGCGCACCTCGCGACGTTCTTTTTGAAACGCCATCGGGCTTGCGCTGTTATCTCCGGCAGAAAAAGGCCCGGCGGCACTTGATGAGGCGTACTCCTTTTCCGCCTGCCCGGTCTTTTCAGGCTCGGCCGGTGGCTGTTCGTGGAGTTTCCCGAACTCCTCAGGATTTGATGAGGGCGGTTTCTCCTGGCCGCCTAAGAGTCGTTTCCAGATGCTCAAGATAGCCTCCTTGCTATTCGACAGCGCCGCTGTTTACTCACTCCTGGCATCGGGCCACCCGAGATTATGTGCGCTATGCAGGTAATAGTCAGCGTTCACGCAATCAACGGATTGATCGAAAGCTCTCCAGAAACTCCCGCAGTGCTTTGCTGTCCGGTGAGAGCGTGCGTAGCAATGGATTCGATGCCCAGTATGGATCCGCCAGTAATTTTGCCGGTTCGCCTCCCGCCTCGACGACGATGCCCACCGGCACACCCAGGGCGAGGGCAATGATGCATTCCGCAGCGGCGATGCGCCCGCCGCCGAGGGCGAGGAGCCTGGTCTGAGGTACGCGACCGGCGGAATGAATATCGCGCCAATAGTGCAACACTTCCAGCGGCGAAAAATCTGTGCCAGCGCTGCGGCGCAGTTCGTGGTAGCGATTATCTAACTCAACGCCTCCTGGGATTTGTTGCGGAAGGTAGCCGAGGGTGTGCAGCGCGTCGGGATGAGCGGCTTGCAGCTCGCCGACCAGTTCGCACACACCGGCCCTGGTGCCGCCGGAGATGAGGGTGCCGCGAAAGTTGGCGCAGGCCTCCGACAGCAGTGCTCGATGCCCGTCCGTGGGCAGGGCGGCGGTGTAGCCGGCGACGATGACCACCGGGCCAGGCGGGAGAGAGGCGGGTGGGGTTGCCATGTCAGGCATCGCGCTCCCGAAGCGGATCGCGCATGCGAGTTGGAGAAAGCCCTCGATCCAATCGAACCCCGGCAGCCGAGACTGCGCGGGCCGCAGTTCATGGAAAGAACGTAGCGCCGATTCGATGAAGAAGGCGGCAGAGCTGCTGGCCACGCCCTTGGCGTAGTCTGCGAGAGCGGTGTGGGGTTCGTTCAGCAGCAGCTCGAATTTACCCAGGTCGAAGTAGGCCCACGGCATGTTGACGCCCACCCCGGCCTGGGCGCGGCAACGGCGCACAGCCTGCTCCAGCGGCGGCCGGAAGTAGGGGATGAGGTCCAGATCGGGGTGGGCTGCCAGTTCGTATTCGATGAAGTTGCCGAGGGCATACGGATCTGCGGCATCCACCTCGAAGGCCTTGCGGTAGTGCGCGCGCGCCTGTGCTCGGTATTGCTCCGCCTTTTCCGCATTCCTCATGGCGTGCTGGCGCGTTCGCCAAGTCCCTGCCAGCGAAGCCCATGCATCCACGTCCGCGGGATTGCGTTCGGTGGCGCGCACCAGAAGGGTTTGTCCGCTGGCGTAGGCTTCACCCTCGGGCTCGCGTGCGTGGCGCTTGCACAGACTTACACCCAGGTCACGCAGCAGGGCGGCATTGCCCGTTGCGGCAAAGGGTTGTAGCACGTTGATCGCGCGCTCCCAATCCCCTAGGCTCATGGCCATCTTGGCGATACGATGGGCCACGCCAGCGTTCTCCGTGTCCGCCTCGAGGGCGATGGCGAGCTTGTCGATGTGCCGTCGCAGCTCGGCCTCGTCGTAATAGGCGCCGTAACTCGCGGCGTATTCCTTGAGCCCGCTCTGCAGGCGGTCGAAGTCCGCGTCGGCCGCTTCCAGCACTGCCGCCAGCTGCGCCAACTCACGTGCCCAGCGGTGCGGCAGCGTGAAGCTGCTCTTGTAGCTCGCCTCGTGGGCGATGTCTGCCCAGGCGTGTTGCAGAATGGTGCGCACCTGGATCTCGGCCTTGAAGTGCCGTGCGATCAGAGCTGGGGGCACATCATTCTCGGAAAACATGCCCTCTTTGAAGCGCACCTCGTAATGGCGCGATAGATAACCGAACTCGATCGCCTTCAGCCGCTCCTGCGCATTGTCGGACTCTTCGGGCAATACCTCGAAGTGCTGCTCGATATAACGACAGACGATCTCCACGTCGGCGAGGGTGTGCGCGATCACCCTTGCGCCGCACAGGTCAGAGAGTTGATGCAACGGATCGGTGTAATGCTTGCCTTTTCGCTGGATTTTCTCCGCGAAATTCGCGACGTTCTTGGCCCGCGCCTGTACGATGAGGAGCAGATCGTGCGCTTTGCCGAGATCCCGCAATACGGTCTCCAGACAATGCGCCATTTCTTCATGGCACGGATAAATGTCGTGGTAGAGCTGCACCTGCGCGCGGTACCAGGGTGGGTCGAAAGTCTTGGTTTCATCGGTCATGTTCGCCTCCTGTCCATCGCTGTCTTGAATCATATCGTCTGCATGGAGCGCAGCTCCGCCTCTTTGGCGAGGTCCGCCTGTGCGCCGGCTTCGTCGCCGAGGGCGCGGCGGGTGAGGCTGCGGTTTTTGTAGGCGACTGGATCCTCCGGTGAGAGCTCGATGGCCTTGTCGTCGTCTGCCAGGGCTTCCTGATACCGGCCCAAGCTGTGATAGGCAGCGCTGCGGTTCGCATAGGCGAGCACCGCTTTCGAGTCCAGGCGCAGGGCCATGGTGCAGTCGTCGATAGCGCGCTGATATTGGCCCAGATTGAAGCAAGCCACAGCGCGGCTTATGTAGCTGTCCTTGCTGGCGGAATTAAGCCGCAAGGCCTCGTCGTAGTCTTGAATCGCCCGCTGGTATTGGCCGACTGCCATCAATGTCTCGCCATGAAGCGCATAGAGCAATTCGTTCTTAGGGTCGAGCGCGATCGCGCGGCTGTAGTCGTCGATGGCTTGCCGAGCCTTGCCAAGCTTGTTATGGCAGATGCCGCGAAGACGATAGGCCTCGGCGTCATTGGGTTGCCGCTGGATGAACTGGTCGAGGTCGCCGACCGCCTGCTGATACTGGCTCAGATTGAAATACGCCTTGCCACGGACTTTCCACCCCAGACCATCGGCATCCTGGGGATCCAGGCGCAGGGCCTCGGTTTCGTCCTCGATGGCCTGTTGATAGTTGCCGAGATTCAGATGGCAGGCCCCACGGTTCTTGTGAACAACGTCGGCCCCAGGGGTAAGGCTCAGGTAGTGATCGAGATCCTCGAGCGCCTGTTGATATTGACTTGAGAGATAGTAGGCCAAGCTGCGGCCCCAGTACGCTACCGTTTGTCGAGGATTGAACGCCAGGGCCGCGGCGCAGTCGTCGCTCGCCTTATCAAGTGCTCCCGCAAGCGCATAGGTGAATCCGCGGTAGGCCAACGCGATATCGGACTGGGGATTGAGATGCAGGGCCTGGGTGTAGTCGGCGATCGCCTGGGGGAATTGGCGCAGCGTGCGGTAGGCATTCCCGCGCGCGACGTAGGCTGTTTCGCTATTCGGGTCCAGTCGCAGGGCTTGATCGAGGTCGGCGAGGGCGGGTTGTGGTTGCACCAAATCCAGGTAAACCTTGGCCCGGTTGCAGTAGTACAGCGCGGCTTGAGGATGGAGCCGGATGGCCTCGCCGTAGTCCTGGATGGCCCGCTCCTTTTTCCCCAAGGTGGAGTAGTAAAAACCGCGGTTGTTGTAGGCGTCTGCATCCGTAGGATTGAGCCTTATCGCATTGTCGAAATCCTGTAGTGCTTGTTCGGCATGACCGAGCGCGCCCTGTGCGTGGCCGCGCCAGAAGTGGCCGAGCGCTGACTGCGGATCGAGGCGGAGGACGTGTTCGGCATCGTCCAGTACTTGCTGATATTGCCCAAGAGCGTCGTATATTTGGGCTCGTGCCAAGTAGGCTTGGACGTAGTTGGGGTCGACCTCCAGCGCCTTGGTGTAGTCAGCGAGCGCCTGCTCGCGTTGTCCAAGCCGCTCATCGGCGACACCGCGTTTTAACCAGGCGTCGGCCGCTCGCGGATTCAACCGGAGCGCCTGGTCATAGTCCTCGATGGCCCGCTGGGGGTTGCACAGGTTCAGATAGCAGACGCCGCGGTTCACATAAGGGCCGTCGGCGTTGGGATTCAGGCGAATGGCCTGATCGTAATCCTCGATGGCGAACTGATGCTCGCCCTTTTTCATGTAGACGTTGCCGCGTTTGAAATAGGCCTCGTAATCCCGCTGGTTGCGCTGGATGGCAGCGTCGCAGGCCTCCAGCTCGGCGCGATAGCGTTCTTCAACTGCATCTGCAGTGGGGGCTGGCGGCGGGGTGGGGGCAGCGGTCTGCGGTGCCGGTGGGGTAGGTTCTCCGGGGGACGATACGGCATTCGCATCGATCAGGCGCGGCAGGTGCGCGCACAGTGCCTGCAGATGTCGCTCCAGCGGCGGGGTGTAGGCATCCAGCCACTGCGAGTCACCGATGTAGTACTTCAGGGCCTTGGCGGGCAGCACGTCCTCGATGCGAACCGCGACGATGGGCTTGCCGAGGCTGGCGGCGATCTCCAACTCCCGTCGCACATGTGGCGAGGTGTTGGTGTGGGCGGAGAAGACCAGTACCACCGACTTGCACGCCTCAATGGCCTCCACCAGCGCCTCCGCGTACACCGCCCCCGGCGGCACGTCGCGCGGCGCCATCCAGCAACTGATGTTGCAGGCCTCCACCGCCGTGCACACCTGGTCGGTGATCTTGGCGTCCTCACTCGTGTAACTCAAGAAGATGTCGTGTGTCATGCTGTTGTGCACGATGTCAGCGAATTGATGCATGGTGCTTCCAGCGCTACTGTATGGAGCGTACCTACGCAGTTACCATCTTCAGACAATGCGCCATTTGTTCATGGTACGGATAAACCTCGTGGTAGCACTGCACCTGCGCACGGAACCAGGCTGGGCTGAAACTCTTGCTCTTTTCAGTCATCTCAACCTCCTCGCTGCGCCCAGAGACCAGTATGTCGAATCATATCGCCTGAGGGAGCATATACCACACCTTGATCCAACGCAAAAAGCCGGTGCAGAGGCCCCTTGTTATGTAATCGCATAATGGGGCGCTGGAGTCACTACATACATAGTGCGGGTGCCAGAAATATGGCTCCCTGGGGCGGTTGAGATTGGCCACCATCCCAACGGATGGGTAAGTCAGGAACCTGTTGCAATGAATAACCAACATGGGAGAGGTGCAACTATGCCATCGGTGATGCTACAGCAGAAGTTCGATCATTATGAACGTCTCGAACTACAAGGGAAGATGGTCTGGGTGCCAAGGCCGGTTCCGTTATCCAAAAAACCGCTGGTGGAGCGTGAGGAGGAGTTGAGTCAGGCGATGGCCGCATGGCTTGCAATGGATGGTTTGCCGTCGCTGAATTTCCGCCTTTTCGGCCCGCCCGGCACCGGCAAGAATGCACTGGTATATCACCTGGCCGCAATCCTGAAGAAAGACTTGTACATTATCAACGGCCACCAGGAGCTTGGCCCGGAAGATATTGCATGTTCGGCTACCATGACTTCCAGCCAGATGATCGAGTACGTGGCGTCTCCATTATTCGCTGCCATGCTGAAGGGTGGAATTTGCTTTTTTGACGAGATCGGAAAAGCGCCGGTTGCCGCGCTTGACACGCTTGCGTCGGTTCTTGACGATCGCCGCACGCTGACCTCTGTTTTGGCGGGCATGCACATACGGGCTCACGATGATTTCCTGTTCTGTGCGGCGTTGAACGAAGAGGAGGAAGAAGGGCTGGGCCTTCCCGGTTTTCTCGACGAGCGCACCCGGCCCGCGATACGTGTGGGATACCCTTCTCCGGGCATCATGGAGAAGATTCTTCGCACCCACTTGCCAATGGCCTCTGATATATGGCTTAAGATATTTTTACGTAAAGTGGATTCAACTCTGTCACCTCGCAGTGCGATCACCATCTTGAGCTACGCGTATCGTCTGGCGCGTCAAGATGGTGTTGAAAACCCGAGTACACGTCAAGTGTGCGCTTACCTGAAAAGTGCCAGTAAGCAGGCGGGCGCCGAAAACAAGAAAACGGGAACCAGTTAAATGAAACTGTTTACTCATTTGGATGGGGTGCCCTCGTCGGGAGATCCGGTCAAGCTTGACGGGTTCGACGGTTTGGATGTTTTGCCTTATATCCGAAACCGCCTGGTGTTTGCCGATCTGGCAGTACGTGCGCTCGTCAAGGGTAATTACACCTGCATCCTGATAGACCTGCCATACTTTATGAATCATCTCAAGTGGCTGGAATGCCCGCTGGACATGTTTCCGCTGGCAGGCATGGCGTTGTTTCGCAACAAGATGGGAGATATACGTGGTATTTCTTTCGCCCCTAATGATGCGGCTTGCGCGGCGGCCTTTTGGGCAAGGAAGAACGGGGCAGGCATCCGTTGCGTGGATGATTCGGATATGCTGAATTACCCGCGCAATGCGATCTTCCAGCCCCCGTTGAAGCTGCATGATGATGCCCGTGCCTACCACATGGGGCTCGACGCCTACTTTGAGCCCGCCTGGGGGCAACTGGATGAGATGTGGGATCAAGCCCCCAGCCAGACGCAATTCTTCACCAGGTACCGCGCGCAGATTGTTGCCGCACAGCTACTGGAGGTTTTATCGAGAGGCGGAAAATGCCTGCTGGTTTGTGAATACGGGTTGTGGTGGATGCTGAAAAAATGTCTGCGTGAGAGCGACCCGTGCCCAACTCGATACTTCTTGAAGTGGACAAATATGCCAGGGCTGTTTCACCTGGTTGACCCGCACCATGCCTGGCAATGCGGATTGCTCGACGACTATCCGGCAGTGAATCTTGATTTCTGGGAATTCATGAACAAACACGCCGGCCCGCAAAAACAACAAATATTGAAAAGGCTTTTCGATGCGCCTGGTGAGTCACCTTTACCCAAATGGCTTGGCAAGGCGCATGCGCTGGAGAGGCGCCTTGGCGCCATCCTTGCCGGCTCCAGCGCGGATGGGTTGGAAATAAAGCCCGCCATCTCGGTAAGGACAAGCATCCAATTTATCGGGTATCTCAAAAAACTCATGGTTGCCTATCAAAGCGCCTTGCCCCTTCCAGGCAAACACTTGTTTCATGCTGCCGAGGCATGCGCGGGATCCCGTTTCTGCGGGCTCTTGTCAAGCCAGTTGCTCCAATACCCAGCAGCAGATGACACGCCGGATGTCAGTCTGATACTTAAAAAGCATGGTGTGGTGCAGGCTGGCAAATCGCGTATCCCCCTTCCAGAATACGAACAGATGATCTCTGTTTATACCGGCCTTCCCTTTGCGGGCTCTCATACCCATATCGGCCAGAATTCCTGGGCGGACGAAATGTCGGCCAGAGGGCGAGTTATCAATATGCGTGAACGGAGTAAAGCTGCGCAAGCGCAGCTGACTGGCATCGCTAGACCTAAATTTGGAGTTGATAAGTATGCGATTGAGGCGGATTACCGGTTGCATGCGCGTGCATGCAACCGGGCACGCCTGATGGTTGAGCAAGCTCATCGGTGTTATCTGACGCGGCGCAGTTGGGGGTCGCTAAAAAAAGGGGTGCATTGGAAGGCCACGTTTACGGCAATGGTCGGTGGTGAAAGGGCGATCTATGTGAAGTGTATCGCTGCTCCGATAGGCAACCTGGTGCGGTTGGATGAATTTACGCCAGTGATATTCCTACTTGCGGGCGATCATGAGATCAACCAATCAGTGCCGTTTTCCACCTATGACCCGAACCTCGCACAGAGGCTATCGGATTATGGCGAAAAAACATCGCCCGGCTCAGGCCGGGCTCCCGATGCGGTGTATTCTGTATCAGGGTGCGTCACTGGAACCGAGGTGATACTGGATGGCCATATAAAATGCGATCACGTGTCGGCACTGGCGCTCCTGTACACCAAACCCCTCATGGGTATTGAGCGATATGAAGTGATCGCTGCCAAAGGGGAGCGTTACCAATGCAGGACTACCCCCAATACCGATCCGGTGCTATGTGGTCGGCCTAACGTAGAAAAGATGCTGGGCTGGGCAGTGCAGCATGCCCGCGATCAGGTCATCGTGGCCGCCCCAAAGGGATGGCGCGCGCCGACAGCCATGATGGAAATGGCGCGAGGCCGGCGCGTCAGCATTGCCATCGTCCCGCTCTCCGCCTGGCGTTCGGAGTTTCTGGATCGAATGAGGCGCTTATACTTTACTTCCCTGGCACTAAAAAAACATCCTGATCGCGAGCGGATAATCAAGCCGTTTGTGGAATAACGAGCAAGGGCGGCCTAGATTGCATCTGATTGATGCCTTTCCAATCCGAAGAAATTATGTCGGCAGGAAATACTGATCGCAAGGATTTACCCGATACTCAATCATTCGTGAAAATGGGGCGATAACTGCGTTCCGTGAGGCACGGTGCCCCGCACACTAGATCCCATTGATTCTGGTATAAGTTTCGATGTGGCCATGTATCAGAGTGTCCCCGGGGGTATATGCCGGAAAATACTTGAAGACCTTGTCTCCTTGAAGTTCCAGCGTAATGTCAATCCAGTAAGGCAAGGTTCCGGTTTCCGGGTTACGGAAGGCTTGTTTTCCGGCCCACCTATCCCCTAGCCGGCAGATGTCCTTGACGGCCACTTTGTTCAGCCAACCCACAAACCTGCCAGAATGGATCGAAACACAAACAAAACTGCTGCCATCAAAAACGTACAAGGAACCGCCTGGCGATCTCCACAAACCATCAAAGCCCAGATCGTGAGTCTTCTGGTTGTCTGTTTGTAGACGGCTATCGTCTTTGCCTTGTGGTATGACCCCAGGATTTGTATGAGCTGGCCTGGTTTTAAGTAATTGAGCAATCATTTAATGCCCTCCTGCATATACTGGTAGTGGGCTAAGCGTGACGGGCTTCATTTGCGATTGAACTGCAAAAGCTGTTCCGATGCTGCACTCTCGGAGCCGAGCATCAGCCCGGCTTATGCTTTGCTATCCCCCGGCAATAGTTGCGCGATAACCATGCCAGGCGCCGGACTTGTCACGTTCACCGCCCAATATCCCAGCCATAGCTCCCGTTCACCATGGCGGCTGAGTTTTACCTCGGTTTCCTGCATGACTGCACCGTTGCTGTCGGCTATGGCGAGAAACACCCGCGCGTTCGCAAGGCCAATCTCATGCGTTTCGACGGTGAGACGCAATCCGCCATCGGCAGCTTGTTCGGGCGTGACAAGAAGCCTTGCGTCGTTGGAGTTCAATGCGGCTGGCAGCACCGGCCAGGTTGGCTGCTCGGCCTCGCCGGCCGCTGCGAGCCGCTCGGGCATGTTTTCGACTGGGTGTAGGTCAACCACCGGCTCGCGGCTGTTCAGCCAGGTGGCCGTGGCCCTGCATTTGTATTCGCCGGGCGGAAGAGCGGGCACTACTGCATACCCGCGCGCATCGAGGCGCGCGATGTATGACGGAAGGTTTGAGCCAGCCTCGTTGCTTATCACAATGGGCATGCCTTCCCAGTTCAGCATGTTCAGGCCCGGAACATGGCAAAGCAAGGCCAGGCGGTAAGCCTGCACCTCCTCTTCCCAGGCCGGGTCGGCGATAACGTGAACGTGCTCGCCGCGCATGGTGCCGCCGCGATTGGTGGAGAAGCGCAACCCGCAGATCAGACGGATGGCCTCATCAGTGATCTCGCGTGTCCAGTCGTTGTTCTTGCCTTGTGCCATGCCTCAGTTGTCCTCGTCCGCATCGTTGTCGAGAAACGCATCATCATCCGGCCTGCCGCTATCGTGGGCAGTATCCTCCCCTTCGCAGGATTCTGCCCAGCTCAACGGATCTCGTTCTCCCAAGCGATTGTCATCCAGCGATACTTTGGTGTATCCATTCCACACCCATACATGAGTGGCTTTCCGCATTTTTGGCCGGGTGCCGCACAGCGGGCAGGCCTCGGTTTCATACAAATTGTCGCAGGCCTGCAATGTGTTGCCGATGGCGCGAGTTCCCAAACAGTGAAAACGCGCCTCGCGTGCATAGAGCGGCACGTCAGGCACGGCGATGAGGCGGTCTATCCCTACCCTAAGAGTAGTGGCCGGATCGAACGGTGAGCGACATGAAGGGCAGCGATCACCTTCGTATTTAGGTGGCGGTTCCTGGCTGGCGCAATTTTGTGCCTGGCAAACTTTAAACTCCACCAGCGCCTTGCGCAGGCGCACCGATTCGCCAGCACCGTCTGAAGCAAGCAATGGGAAATACATGCCGGTGATGACGCTGCCGAGTCTGATCTCCGTGTCCGGCCCTTTCACCGCCGACGAAATAAAGGATTGCAGGCTGAACTTCAGCGGATCCCAGGCAGACAGGCGGTGGCGCGTTGAACAATTCGTATTGCCGCAGGCGCAGATCAAATTGTTGAGCTCCGACGGCCCTTCGATAAATACGTAATCCCCCGGCTTGAGGGTCAGGTCGCGCAGGGGTGCGGGCAACATGATGCGTACATTGTCGTCCTGGGCAAGCACCTTGAGCCTGGTTCCACCCGGCAGCAGTTGCTGCGTATCGCCGTCAGCAGCGCGCCGGGCGCGCAGCAAGGCCGGTGTGCATGTCTCGTATACCGCCCTGCTTCCGGGCGGCACATGCTTAACGGGGCCGCCTGGCTCCATGCTCAGCACCGCGCCCTCTTCGGCGGCTGGGACGTGTACGGCCCAGACAACATCCTTGGAAAAATGGGCGGATAACTCGGGGCGAACAAGGTATGTTGCCAGGCAGGCGCTGTCCCGCCCAATGAAATCCTTGCCTTCTTGGCTGTTCCAATACGAGAGCTTGGGAAAGCCATACAGGTGCTGAGCCAGCCAGGTGAGGACTTCCCGAACCGGTATCTCGATCGCATGAATCAGCGTCAGGGTTGCACCGGGCCATTCACCCTCCCAGGAGTTGCCACCGGGTTTCAGTGTGCGCCATTTTCCACAACCATAGGCGACGACGACATCAAATATGGAATTCGGGCCTGCGCCGGGCGCGCTACCGGTGATTTGCTGCAAATCGGAGATTATCGTTTCTGGGGGTGGTGTTCGGCCGAAACCTAGGGCGCATACTGCGGTGACCAGCTTCAGGAGATTTTCATCGTGCGGCCAGCCTAAATCCTGAGCGCGGATGTTTTTGAACAGAACGGAGAATTGTTCGGGAACCAGTACTGCGTCACCACGATGTTCCGCAAGGAAACGATCCACCGCTTCCCAAACCTTGCGTATCTCCGCAGCTTGCATTTCTCCTCCTCCTAGTGCGGCGCCTGGCATCCCCCGGCCCCCCACATTCCCGGCTCCAGTCTACCCCACGACCGCAGAAGGCTTCAAGCAATTCCAGTTCTACTTCATCAGTGATACGGTGTTGGCTTCCGCGCTCTCTCCTGGCTGTACTACCTGTACTATCTTCGTCGCTCGCTTGTCGCCGCCTTGTCTCACTTTCGAATTAGAAATGGAATAAAAGTACGTTTTCCCGTTTTGTGACGATTTACTGCCTGGCACAACTCTTTCAGCCCCCTACACAACCAATAGGGGATGGAACGGATGTTGCCCACCCCTTCATGCGAATGAATCATGGGACTCAAAAATCACGGGGAGGGAATGCTAATGATTGAGTTACGCAGTGATGTGCTGCGATGGGTCGCCGAGCGTACAAAGACAATTTTGACCAGCACGGGTCGCCAGATGCCTATTCTCGCCGCTGGCGGCATCCTTGTTGTCATGTTGTCGGCTTGCAGCGGTACACCGGCGAACGTGCGTGTCGCTTCGGCGGCACCACCTGCCATCAACCGGAACGAGGCTGTGGCGTTAATGACGCCCGCCGTACGATACAAGACGGTTAACTCCGAAAATTCTACGCAACGGTCTCCTGAAAATAATGCGCCTGCTCCCAGGGTCTCGGAGCAGGACATCGCGGAGTGGTTGTCTGGCACGGCGCGCGAAGAATTGAGCATGCGCGGCTTGCGTGTTGTCGGCGAGCAAAACACAGGTGAACCGAGCGCGTCCGCACAGTGTGTGCGCTCCAATGCTGCGCTCAGGGAGCTCGAACCCATATTGCGCCCCGCCTGTGCAAAAGAGGGTGTGCGCGCGGTCTTGTGCCAGGAGATCAAGGTGGACATCGGCGACGAGGCAGGCTGGAAAGTCTGGTTCACAGGCGTAGGTATCGCTGCGGCGCCTCGCCCGGGCTCCAGCAGCGTGTTGCTGCGATCGGTGATTCGGGAGTGCGCGACGGCAAAGGAAATCTGGCGTGGGCAGGTTCTGCACCGCAGCCTTCCAGATCTCGTGGATGCATCATTTATCAATGCCGTGAAGAGCGTTTATCAGGGCATCGTTATCGAGGAGGGAATGTAATGAATACCAGACAAAGACAGGCAGCGTGGGGGTGGATGGCGGCAGGTTCTTTCGTGCTATTGAGCGGTTGCGCAGGGGTAAGCCCGCCCTTGGTTCCCGATTTTGTTGACCCCGGTTTTGCGCCGGCTGCGGTGGATCGGATAACGGTGCTGCCCGTGGCGGATCTGCGTGTTGATCGAAGCATTGATCTGGACAGCGAGACTATCAATGAAGCCATGAGCACAGATTTTGTGGGCACTGCCGATATAGCATCTTTACTCAAACGTAAAGGGTACGTGATCGCGCCGTACGCGAAGGGCTACGGCAGGGTAAACTCCATCAAACCGGACGATCTCGAGGATGTGAAACCGGACTGGATAGCCCAACTGGGGCAGGATAATTCGCCTTGGCTGTTGTTGCTCACACTGGATGATTTCGTTTCGCGCAGTACCTTCGGGGCTGCACTTTCCGCCAAGTGCTCGGGCTACCTGTTCGACAAAAATGCAGGAAAGTTGGTGTGGCGGCATAGCAGCACCAATGAGATTGGTCTAGGTGGGCTGGTTGCACTTGCGATAAAAGGATTAGTAAAAAATGATGTCCTGACTGCTTGCACTACATCCCTCGTGGAGCGGCTGCCGCCGAAGCCGTGATCCCGGTCAAAATGGCGGTGCGGATGCTCTCTAATCTATCTTCACAAATAAGCGATTTGCGGTGTAGTCTTATGGTGTGATCGCGAAGCCGCACGAATACTATAAGTGGGAACGGAAATGACTGCCGCCGCCGTCTGGCATAACCGCCCTGTGTTCATCACCAGCACCTTCCGCGACATGCACGCGGAACGGGATTACCTGCGCAACCGCGTCTTCCCCGCCCTGGAAGAACGGCTCCGCCAGCGGCGCACCCACCTCGACCCCATAGACCTGCGCTGGGGGGTGGAGACCGTTGCGGAGGGTGAAGATCACGCCAAGGAGCTGCTGGTACTCAAAGTCTGTTTGGCGGAAGTCGAACGCAGCCGGCCCTTTCTGATCGGGCTCATTGGCGACCGTTATGGTTGGGTGCCGCCGCAAGAGCGCATGGCCGCCGCCGCCCGGGAGGCCGGCTTCGCGGGCGAGGTGGCCGGGCGCAGCGTCACCGATCTGGAGATCGACTATGGGGTGCTGTCCAGCACGGAACAACGGCAGCGTTGTTTTTTCTATTTGCGCGATCCCTTGCCCTATGCGCAGATGCCGCCCGAAGTAGCCGCCCAGTACTCGGAACAGTTCAATCCCGAGCCTGATGCCGACAAGGCCGCCGCAAGACTCGCTGCCCTCAAGCAACGCATCGAAACCCGACTGCCCGGGCGGGTGCGCCACTATGCCGCACAGTGGGACACCGACAAACACACGGTCACCGGCCTGGAGGCCTGGGGCCAGCAAGTGCTGGAAGACCTGTGGCAGGAACTGGAAGCCGAGACCGCCGAACTTGCACAACAGGGCGAACCGACCTGGCAAGAGGCAGAGGCCTGGACGCTGGAGCAATTCGTCGAAGACCGCGCGCGCAACTTCATCGGCCGCGACCGGACGCTGGCGACACTCCTCGCCCTGGCCCAAGCTCCGGCACAAGAGGGTCATCAGTGTGGCGTATGTGTCACCGGCGCCCCCGGCGCGGGCAAGAGTGCCCTGTTCGCCGAACTCTACCGGCGCTTGCACAAAGAGAACGTATTCGTATTGGCCCACGCCGCCGGCATCAGCCCGCGTTCGGCCCAAGTAGATGCGATGCTGCGGCGCTGGATCGGCGAACTCGCCGGTGTCCTGGATACTACCCCTCCACTGGAGGAGAAAGCCACGGCGGAAGAAGTCGAGCAGACCTTCCATTCCCTGCTGGGGCGTGCCGGTGTGCAACAGCGTGTCGTCATCCTGATGGATGCCCTCAACCAGTTTGAGCCGACAACCCGCGCCCGTCACCTGACATGGCTGCCCAAGCTATGGCCACCGAATGTACGCCTCATCGCAACGGCGATTCCGGGCGATGCGTCCAGGGCATTACTCCAGCGGTCGGCAACAGAGACTCTAGCTCTACCGCCGCTGAGTGAAAACGAAGCGACGGATATCGCCCGCGCGATCTGCCGCCGCTATCACCGCGGCCTCCATGCTCAGGTGCTCGACGTGCTGCGGGCAAAGAAACGAACTGACGGCCAGGCGGCGGCGGGCAACCCCCTGTGGCTGGAACTGGCGGTCGAAGAGTTGAATCTGTTGGACGCCGATGACTTTGCCCGCGCCGAGCGAGAGTTCACCGGCAGCCCCGAGCAACGTTTGCATCAACTGTTGCTTGCAGTCGCCCAGGAGATGCCGCCCGAGGTCGAGGCGATGTACGGCTGGATGCTGGACCGGGCCGAACAGATCTTCGGCAAGGAGTGGGCGCAGGCCTTTGTCAACCTCATCGCCGTCAGCCGCGCCGGCTGGCGGGAATCGGACTTGCGCGCACTCATGCCAACCGTCTCCGGCGAGGGATGGGAGGATCTGAAATTCGCGGCCCTGCGCCGCACCTTTCGTGCCCACGTGGTGCAGCGGGGCGCACAGGCCCAATGGGATTTTTCCCATGCGCAGATGCGTCTTGCCGTAGAAGAGAGGAACCTTGTCGAACACACTAAGCGCCAACAACTACACCATACAATTGCCGACTATCTCTTGAAGCTACCAGGCGAAGACCCGCTGCACAAAACCGAGACCATGGTGCATTTGATTGGATCGAATAATAAAGCAGGCGCCGCCCGCTATTACGCCGGTGAACTCACTGCAGGTGAAATCAACGGGGCGACGCAGGCGCTCGCTGAGCATATCCTGGCCGAGTCAACCCACCCTGAGCCCATGGGCCTGAGATGGGTGCAGGCATTGCTGCAAGAACCGACTTTGGTCGAAGCTACTCGTGGTCGATTGTGTGGACGATTCCTGTTTGATCTCCACGATGTATTAGCAAAATACGCCCAGCTTGGGATACGCCAAGCGCTTGCAGAGGCGACCAGGCAGACACTGGAACACCTCGCGAAACAGGACCCGGCCAACGCCGGCTGGCAGCACGACCTGTCGGTGAGTCACAACAGGACCGGTGACGTGCTGACGGCGCAGGGGGACCGGGCGGGGGCGCTCGCGGCCTACCGGGCGTCGCATGAGATTGCCGAACGCCTCGCGAAACAGGACCCGGCCAACGCCGACTGGCAGCGCGACCTGTCGGTGAGTCACAACAGGACCGGTGACGTGCTGACGGCGCAAGGGGACCGGGCGGGGGCGCTCGCGGCCTACCGGGCGTCGCATGAGATTGCCGAACGCCTCGCGAAACAGGACCCGGCCAACGCCGGCTGGCAGCTCGACCTGTCGGTGAGTCACAACAGGACCGGTGACGTGCTGACGGCGCAGGGGGACCTGGCGG
>CXWL01017369.1_pt1 | contig 20847 bp, 17 predicted proteins | sample 590931 | NCBI WGS metagenome assembly CXWL01 (sample SAMEA3498368, study PRJEB10139) | groundwater metagenome | biome: water well; material: biofilm material | place: Germany | collected 2015-04-27 | reverse complement strand
GGCGATTGCCTCGGTCTTCACCGAAGCCGCAAGGCGAGGGCAGGGTCATGCCACCGCGCTCATCGGAGCGGTGTGCGAAGAACTGAAGAAGCGGCCAGCGGCGCAGACGTGCGTTTTGTTCTCGGAAGTCGGAGCGTCGCTGTACGAGAGCAGCCAGTTTCACGAGTGCCCTTCATTCGATTGGGTGGCTCCCGCGCACGACGTGGCTCTCGAGGCCCCCGCCACGCTGCTGTCGGACGTGCCGGCAGGTTTTCCTGAAGCCGCGGGTGAATTGTCGAGCCAGCAGCTCAAGGTATTTGCTTCACCCGGCCAGCTTGATTGGCACCTGGCGAGGGAGCGCTTCTACACCCAGGCGCTCAAGCGCTCGCCGCTCACCGGGCGGGGAGTACGCGTGGGCACCGTGGAAGCGGTGTGGATGGAGTACGCCAAGACCCGCGAGCTGCTCGTGCTCTGGACCAACGCGCGTACTGAAAGAGAGACAGCCGCCGTACTGCGCGTGGCGCAAAAAGTCGCATTCGACGCCGGCCTCACCCAGGTGCGGCTGTGGGAAACGGTGCCGCTCAAGAAGGCGGTGGGCCTTCGGGTGACCCGCAATGACGAGCTGCCGATGTACCGCTCGCTAGGGTCGAAGGTGACTGAATGGGTGGACATTCAGCGCGTGCACTGGGTGTGAATGCGCTAGAGAAGCACCCGTGAACTATCGATTGCTCTTCGCCGGAGTAAGCGAAGCCGAGGCCCAACGTCTCGAGGCGATGGCCGTGCAATTGGGTATGACGCTCAACACCGCGCTGATGGCCCAGGTGGTGGAACGTGCGCGCGCCGAGAAGCCTCACCTGGTGGTGCTCGATATTTCTGATTCATCGGTCGCGATGGAAGTGCTCGGCCACTTGAAGACGCACGCCAAAACGCGTGATTTGCAGGTGATGGTGCTCGCCGACCGAGAAGACCCAGAAGAGCGTGAAATCGCCCTCGACCTGGGTGCCGCGGGCTACGTCACCAAGCCCATTACCGCGGACTTCTTGGCCAAGCTCTCGGCCTTCCTGAGCAACCAGGGCGATTGAATGGCCACGCCTTGGATCACCCGCGCATGGAGCGCTACACTTAAGGACTGCTGACGCGCATGATGAACGAGCTACGCCACGAGAGTCTGTTGTTGAAGGTCACCGAGCAGTCAGACCCGCCGATACTCAGCGTGCTCTGGGAAGGCAAGAGCTCGAGCCGCGACCCGTCTTTGGTGTTGAAGCCCTTTTTCGACAAGCTACTCGTGCGCACCCAGAAGGCGGGCGCCGCCCTCGAGATGCATTTCGAGAAGCTCGAGCACTTCAATTCGTCGACCATCGCCTCGTTGATTCAGCTCATCAACGGGGCCACCGAGCAGCGCATCGCGCTCAGGTTTTTCTATGACGGCCATGCACGCTGGCAGGCGCTCTCGTTCGACGCCATTCAGCGGGCGCTCGCGCCCTTTGGTGCCAGTGCCCCCGCCACCGTGCACTTCGTGGCGGTGACTTGAAGATGAGCCACGAACGCTTGCGGCTGGAAATCGTGCTCCGCGAAGAATGGCAGTCGATTGAGGACATGCGCGAAGCGGCGGTGGCGTGCCTGAAAATGGCGTACCCCGACCGGGGCGCGGGTGAAGTGTTGGCGATGGTGGTGGGCGAGCTCGCCGAGAACGCGGTGAAGTACGGCCGCTGGTCAGACGGCGGTTATCCGACGCTGAAGGTCGTCGGTTACGACGACTACATCGACGTCACCGTGGAGCACGGCACCTCGCCCGACGCGCCGGTGTCGCAGCTCTTCGACACCCTGCAGCGCATTCGTTCCGCTCCGTCGCGCGAGCACGCCTACGTCGACATGATGCGTGAAGTGGCCACTCATTCTGAAACCACGGGTGGCCTGGGGTTGGCGCGCATCGCTTATGAAGCGGCGTGTGATTTGACGGCGCGCATCACTCCCGCGGGAAATCTGGAAGTCACCGCCCGCTCGCGCTTGTTCAACCTACCGCAGCCGCGGCCCAGCGCTTGACCAACAGCGTTACGCTCGCTTGCGCAGCAGCAACACCGTGATGTCGTCGTCTTGTTTGGCGGCGAAGGTCTTGATGGTCTGCACCAGGCTCTGCACCGCGGCATCGAGCGGGTGTCTGGCGATTTGAGCGAGGGCTTGTTTGAGCCTCTCTTGCCCGAACATTTCGCCTTGCAGAGAAGTGGCTTCGGTGACGCCGTCAGAGAAGAGCAAGAGCACGTCGTTGGCCCCAAGCTTGATGGAAGTGTCGCGCACGTGGCCTTGGGTGTCGGGGACAACGCCGATCCAACAACCATCAGTGGGGTGCTCTTCGACGGTGCTGGTGGCCGCGCGGTAGATGAGCAGGTCTTGGTGCTTGCCGGCGACGGTGATGCCATCGGCGTCTAACCGCACCAGGTTCAAGGTCATGTACCGGGTGGTGCCCAGGCGGGCGATGTTGTGCCGCAGCACGCGGTTGATGGCGCGGTACGCGGCCGACGGAGGCTTGCCCGGCAAATCGTTGATGGTGGACACGAAGCTGGTCTGGGTCATCATCATCACCAGGCCTGATTCCACGCCGTGGCCTGAGACGTCTCCAATCGCCACCCAGTGTTCGCCGGCTTCCGAGTGGAGCAAGTCGTAGTAGTCGCCGCCCACTTCATCGGCGGGCAGCATCAACGCCGACGCGTCGTAACCTCCGAGCGTCTGGTTGCGAGGCAAGAGCGCGGTCTGAATGCGCTTGGCGACTTCCATTTCGCCCCAGAGCGCGTCGCGCGCTGCTTTGAGCGCCGCCCGCGATTGGCTCAAATTTTCGTTCACATCGAGTAGCTCTTCGCGCAGCCCGAACTCCTTCTCGATGAGTTGGTGCTTCGAATAGCTGATGGCGATGCAGATGATGACGGTGGCGGCCAAGAAGTAGAGGTTGTTGATGAGAATCTGGGTGTCGAACTTGCCGCCCAAGAGCGCGTTGGCGACCACGTACATGCCCAAGATGAGCAAGCCGTTGATGGCCGAGTGAACCGCCTTCCACGGCAACAGCAGGTTCACAGCCACCATCACCAGGTTCAACCCGGCGTAGTAGGCAGAATTGAAACCGCCCAAGTCCACCGTCATCTGGGTAATCATCAACCCCACGACGACAGTGAAGGCGTAGCCGTGCAGGTAGGAAAACTTGGCAGGTCTGGTGCGATAGACGATGAGCGCCTGCACCATTGTGAACAAGGTGGCTGCTCCGCGGTACAGCCCGAACTGGCCGAGCAGCTCGCGGGGCATGGTGGCCAGGTCCAACAAGAAGAAGAGCGGAATCAGGCAGAACCCGAGCGCGGTCAAAATGCGCAGCCACGAATGAATGAGCCCGTTTCGATATTCCTCGAAGCTGGAGCGCACCCGCGTGATGGCGGACACTGGCATTTCAGTTGGCCGGGTTTCGGAAGACATGTCTTACGCGGGTTTCTCGAGCACCAGGAACATCTGGCAACGGCTTTCGTCATACGTCAAAGATAATTTCGCCCCGTCGATGCCCGAGGCCAGCTCGCGGAACTCTTCTTCGCTGCGGTAGTACAAGACCCAGTCCATCCAATAGGCCATGTACCAGCGGGTGGGCGTGCCGACGTGGTAATTGCCGATCACCACCGTGCCTCCGGGTGAGAGCAGCGAATAGATCTTGGCCAAAAGCGCCTTCGCCACCGGCGGCGTCAGGTAATCGAACAGCCCCATTGAATAAATGAAGTGGTAGGCACCAAAGCGGCTGACCAGGTCGGTCTCGCGCAACATGGTGCGCACCGATTCGTTGTGAAAAATGGCGTTGATTTTGGTGTCGCGGGCCGACTCGATGCGGCGCAGGCCTTCTTTGGCGCTGTCGAGGGCATGGGTGTCTTGGTCCAGCAAGCTGACTTCGACGCGCTTGAAGTCGTCGGGGGTGACGAGCAAATCTTGCAGTTCCCACGCGGGGCCGCAGGCCACCGAGAGCACCCGGAACTTCGGCGTCGTGCTTTGAGAAAACTGCCCGAGCACATCGCGCATCACCTTCGGCACCTGCTTGCGCCGGTTGCGCACCGCCTGCGCGGCGGACGACTCGATGGGGTGCTTGTGCAACAGCTTGTTGAAAACGTAGTTACCGACGTACCGGTTCTCGTACGCCATGATCATCATCTCGGCGTCACCGGCGTAACCGCGCGGCTTCAAGTTGGTGCGCTTCAAGAACGCCGAGGCGATGACGTATTCCTAGATTTGACGGCGCAGGTAGAAGCCGTGGCGCTCGTGCTCTTCTTTGCTGAAATCTTTCACCCCCTCATCGAGCTTGAGCATCTGCCCGTCGAGCCAGTGCATGAAGGCCCGGCCTTCGCTGTGCAGAATCGCTTCTTGGCCTGCTTGAGCCACTTGCGCGGGCTCATTGGCGAGAATGCGGTCTTGCTCGTTGAAGAACCGCTTGTAGACGCTCAAGTCGTAGGTGAGGTCGCTGACATATTCGCGAAACGCCGGCTGCACGTCGGTCTTCTGGCCGATGACCAGCGGCAGGTTTCGAAAGTACGTCTTGAGATTCACCACCTTGCCTTCGAACATCAGGCTGCGGCAGTCGTAGATGTCTTCCAAGAACGCGAGCCGGCCGTTGCTGCCGCGACGGGTGTACTCGACGATGAGCTTGCAGCTCGAGAGCGTCACCGGGCCACCGGGGGTGGTGAGCGTCAGCGAGCGAAAGACAGTGCCGTCGGGAAAACCGTGGTCAGACAGAAACGAAACCCACAGCGACGTGCGCGAGGCATAGCCGATGCTGACCGGCACCTGCGCTTCGTCGCGCAGCAGGTGGCCCGACAAGACGAACTCAGTATTGCTTTCAGGAACGTTATCTTGCACGGATGCTGATTCGACCGTCGGGAGTCTCGAAAGCTTTCAGCGCTGAAAAACTGAGCTCTTGCCACTTGCGGTCTTTGGCGTACTCGATGACCACCGGGCAGGTGCCCTTGGCGGCTTCGTCGAGAAACTTCACCAACGGGCTCACTGTCGACGAGTTCATGTAGTCGAGCGCGGTGAAGTCGAGCTTGAGGCGCTTGAGGGGGGTGTTGCACTTTTGCAGGGCGGCTGTAAGCAGCGGCATCAAGAAGCGGCCGGGCTCGCGGTCATGGCTCTTGCCTTTCCAGCACAACACCACCTCGGCCTCGCCATCGGTGACTTCGACGGTGAGGTTCTTGTCAGTGTGGGTCTCAGTGGCCATGGTTAACCCTTTGCGTGCTGCGGTTCGGCGGAATGGTAGACGGCTGAAATCGAGAGCGAGCTCTGGTCGTCGACGAAGAAGTCCAAGATGCAGCGGCCCTCATAGGCGACGCGCGCCAGGCCCAAGCCGCTCTCTCCAGGCACAAAGGGCTGCGCCGACACTTCTTTGAGCTTCTCGACGTAGGCCTCGAAGGGGCTCTGGTACCCCCGAATCCACTGAATCGTATCGTCGAGTTTCTTCAGCGCCAGCGGGTTGGCTTTGGTGGGGCTTGAGACCTGAATGGTGACGTCGGGGCCTTTGACGTCAATGGCGAGCTCGATAGTGGGCCGGGTCAGGTCGAAAGAGCCGTACTTGACCGCGTTCTCGAGCAGCTCTTGCGCGGTCATGCACAAGGCGTAGCTCTCGTCTTCGCTCCAACCGGAGGAACCGAAGAATTGCATGCACGGTTCCCAGACCTCTTTGACCCGGTCCCAGTCCGCGTTCAGTCGTCGCAAAAAGCGCGCGTGCACGAGTGGTTGTTGAAGCCCCTTTCTACGGACGCAAGACTGGGCGAGCGCGCTGCGCTTTACAAGGAATTGTCGAAGGAGCGCGGTTTTCGAAACGCGTCAAGAGCTTGACGCGGGCGCGGCAACAGCGTCATGAGCATTTGTATGATCCGCAAAGTAGTCTACGTGAGCCTGTTCGCGCTGAGGTGCGCCAGCCAGTCGCCCGCGGTGCATGGCGCAAACGGCGGAGGGCTGCAGTTCATCGAAGACGATTTTCCAGCGGCGCAGAAGCTCGCGGCGCAGAAGAAGCTGCCCATTTTCGTCGACACCTGGGCGCCGTGGTGCCACTCGTGTCTGGCGCTGCGTGAGCACGTGTTCACCCAGAGCGCCCTGGCGAAGTACCAAGACCGCTTCGTCTTCGTGGCCATCAACACTGAGCTTGCGAAGAGCGCTCCGTTCTTGGAAAAGTACCCGGTTGAGAATTGGCCGACGCTGTTCGTCATCGACTCGGCCAGCGGCGAAGTGGCGCTGAAGTGGGCCGGCACGGGTACCGTGGAGCAGATGGAAAAGCTCTTCGTCGATGGCGAGCGCGCGCTGGCGAAAGCGGCTCCCGAAGCCGCCGGGCAAGACCTGGTGGCGGCAGACCGGCTGTTTGGAGAGGGAAAAGGAGCGCAAGCCGCCGCGGCCTACGGCGCCTTGCTCAAGTCGGCGCCCAAGAATTGGGAACGCCGTGCCCGCACGGTGGAATCGCTGCTCTACGCGCAGTTTTCCATCAAAGAGATGACCGCCTGCGCGGACCTGGCGCTGGCCGAAAGTCCCGGGCTCGCGCGTGGCCCGTCGTTCGCCAACGCGGTGGTGTGGGGCATGACCTGTGCGATGTCCATCGAGGGCGACGAGGGGAAAGCGAAAGCGTCGCTGAAGGCGTTGGAGCCTCTGGCACACGAAGCGCTCGCGCTCGAGGGGCTGCTCGCCGATGACCGTTCAGGGCTCTACGAGCTGCTCGTCGAGGCGATGGCAGACCGGGGTGACAAGGCCGGCTCACAAGCGCTGGCGAAGAAGTGGCTTGAATTTCTCGAGGGTGAAGCGGGCAAGGCGCCTACCGCGGCGGCGCGGGCGTCGTTTGATCCCCACCGGGTGGGCGCGGCCATCGCTTCGGGCCAGGCCTTACGGGCCGAAGCGGCGTTGCAGCAGACCGAGAAAGAATTTCCCGACGACTACAACGCGGCGGCGCGGTTGGCGCTCATCTACCAAGAGCTGGGCCGCTTTGAGGACGCGCGGGTCGCCATCGACCGGGCAGAAAAGAAGGTCTACGGGCCGCGCTCGATTCGCATCTTCGAAATTAAAGCCGGCTTGTTCTCGAAGCTGGGCGACAAGAAGTCGCAGCGGCAGACGCTTGAGAAGGCGGTGGTGTTCGCCAAGGCACTCCCCGTGTCTCAACGCCCCGAGCGGACGATTAAACGTCTGGAGTCGGAGATTTCGAAGCTGCCCTGAAGCTCGCCAACGTGTGCTCGCCGTCGCAACGTCATTTCGCGCCGGCTAAGCGCGTTTGTGAAGCGGGTGAAGTGCTTTTCCAGGCCCAGGTTTCTGGCTCCCACATCGCGTTGAGACCGCCGGCCAGCACCGGGTCGAGAAAGTTCTTCACGGTCTGTGTCAGCTCGTCGAGGTTGAGCCAGGCAAGCTGGTCTTCACGCGCCATCGCGGCATACGGGGTCACCCACGCAGCCAGCGGTTCGGGCAGCACAGCCGGGAGCGGGTGAGTTTTGCGGAAGGTGAAGGTCTGCTCGAAGGCTGCTCGCAAGCGCTTGGCGTCGAGGGCCCGCGCGGTCGCGAGGAGCGCGATGTCGGGCAGGTCTTTCACCCGTGAGTTAGGGCGGGTACGGGGCATCGTGTACGCGTGGAGCTTCTCGGCGATGTGCGTCTCGACCGGGTAGAGGCGCAGTGTCGGCGGTGCGATGCCCGCGAAGGCGAGGACATCATCTGCCACCACGAGCTCTGGCTCACCGAAGATGGGATCTCCGAAGGCGACATCGATTCCGAAGGGTTGCCCATAGAGTTTGCCGGCCAGTCTGCATTCCCCGCGGAAGCGGAGCCCCTCGTATTGCATGCCGTCGTTCTGAATCTCGAGGTGGTCGGCATCGGGCCCAACCTCGAAGGTCATGAAGTCGGCGAGATCGCGGCGAGCGGCTTCTTGCAGCCTGACGAGTATGTCGTCTGACGGTCCCGTGATTCGCAGATCGATGTCCTTGGTGGTGCGAGCGCGCTCGAGTCGTAGCTCGAGTACCAGGCCGCCCTTGAGTATCGCGGCTTCGCCGAGCACGGCGACGACTCGCGCGAGAAAGCGGTTGAATACGAGGAGCTGCCGCTCGCGCGCGAACGCGGGGCCGCTTTGGGTAGCCGTTCGCAGGCGCTGCTCGAGCGCCTGCTTGAAGGCCGCGGGTGAAGGGTATAGGCGCACCGTCACGTGGCGAGCCCCCCGAAGGGTTTGAGCGCTTTGTCTACCTCGGAGAGCTCGGCGTTGGTGACCAGGCCGCGCCGCAGTGCCTGCTGTGCTGCTTGTTGGAGCAGCTCGGGCGACAGACCTGTCCGTGCGCAATCGTTCAGCGAACGTCGAGCGCTGGTCGTCGGCACGGCTCCGAACCAGGTGCGATCTTCCGGTGGTACGTCAGCGTGATGCAGCACCACATCGGTCGGTAGCCGAAAGCGTCGCAGCCGCCAGGCACTCGGCACAGTCAGATGAATATGCGCCGGGAGCGTGTCGGAAAGACCGTGAAGGGCGAGCGCGGTCTGGTGAGAGACCACGCCAACTTGTTCGGACCAGAGCCAAGCGGCGACCAGTTCCTCGTGTTCACCTGCGGGGAAGTGGACGAGCCGGTAAGTGCCTCGGCGCAGGCGAACCGCCTTGCCCGAGCGAACGTAATGAACCAGGAGCTGCGGCGAGTAACCTGCTTCGAACGCCTGCTTCGTGGTGAACAGCCCTTCCTGAGCTGCAGCGGTCTCAAAGAGCCGGTTCCAATTAGGGCTGTGTGTTTGGGGCCCAGTCACGCACTAAACTTAAGTTCTACTTTAGTTTCCTGCAATATCGGTATTGAAAGTACGCAAATACAAAGTACTCCTTAGTGTTTGTGGCTCATGCCGCTAACGCACCAAGGCCCCTGTCGCGGTGCTCTTCCCCGACGGTGGGAGGAGCCTTCGCGAAAGGGGCCTAAAGGTGTACCGCTCGAAGCCTACTGCTCGACGAACTTGTCGAACTGAATGGTGGCCAACGACGCCGCCATGTTGCCCAAGTTTGCCGACCGAATGCCCGCGTCAGAAATGGCGTAGACGAAGTCGTCAGCCATGATGCTGCGGCGCACGTGCGGCTGCCAGAAGTACGTCCAGGTGCTGCTGCCCCAGTTGTACGTGTACGACTGGTACATGTCTGAGAGCGAGAGCACGCCCTTGGCGGTGAAACCCTTCACCGTGTCGACGTCGTACACCTTCAGCTCCGAACGGAAGTAGCTCCAGTAGTCGTTGCCGGTCTTGCTCGAGTCCCAATCTGAGAAGGGAATCGCCAGTATCTTCTTGGCCGCGAAGTAGTTGAACGCCTTGTGCTCGTACTGCGCTTCGCTCCAGCCATAAGCGGTGCCCACCAACTGCACGTGGGTCTGCTTGGGGTTCGACAAGTCGCTGACATCGAAGATGGCCAACTGCAACGCGCGCAGCCGCCAGTCTTGGGCTTGCCCCGCGACCGGCTCGGGAATGTAGGTGCCGATGGTGAGCAGGTGGTTGGCGTCGATGGGGGACATGTACGTCGAGAAGCCCGGTACTTTGAGCTCGCCCATTTTCTTGGGGTTGGTGGGGTCGCTCAAGTCGAAGGTGAAGAGCGGGTCGACCTGCCGGTAGGTCACCACGAAGCCCTTGTCTCCGATGAGACGGCTGCTCATCACCCGTTCGCCTGGGGCTAAGTTGCCCGATTGGCCCACCACTTCGAGCCCGCCGTTGTTCTCGGCCATCACCGACAAGCGGCTGTAGGTCTCGATGCGGCCCCAGATGTTCTGCGGGTTCTCCACGTCGATGACGCGCTCGGCGACGGTGGTGACGATGCGGAAATAGCCCTTCTCGTTTTCGTCCATCGAGAACTGGTCGACGATGTGGCCATCGACTGCGCCCGACGCCACGTAGACCGCTTGGTCAGGGTGGCTGATGTCGAACTTGTGAAGGTAAGTCGTGTCTTTCTGACCCGGCGCCGGCCACCACCACCAGTGCTGGTTGGCGACGTAGAGGTTCGACGCCGAAGCGTAGATTTCACCCGGCTGCGCCATCACCACGCTCTGGGTGAGCTTGTTGGGGTTGTCCAGGTTCAAAGTCACGATGCCCACCGTGCCCAGATGCGTTGACGCATTGACGCGGCTGAAGCTCTGGCAGTCGAACGTCAACGCCGAAGTCTGGCCGTTGATGGTGACTTTGCTCGCGGGCAACCACTCGTTCAACGTCTGGTCGCGAATGAGCGTCTCGTTCTTCACAATCATCTCGTTGAAGAGCTTCACCCGCAGCGCCTTGTCGTTCCACCAGTTCTGATTGGAGGGGTTGCTGTAGTCGGGCCAGTACTGCACGCCGGGAGGCATTTGAAAGTGGCTCGAGAGCACCATGCGAATCGACGAGCCGACGCGGCGCGAATTGTTGTACGAGCCGGGCAGGGTGTACTCGTGCGTCACTTTCGGCGCCGCCAAGTCGCTGTAGTCGACGACGGTGATTTTCGCGGTGTTCGAATACCAGTAGCCGCAATAACGGGCCGCGCAGTCGTACACCAGGGGGTCGAGCGGGTACTGCCGCCACACGGTGGAGAAGACGACCACGTGGTTCTTCTCGTCCAAGAACATCTCGCGCGGCCAGCCTTCGATTTCGAGCTTGCTCTGAATCGAGAGGTCAGAAGCCGGCCAGCTCTTGCTTGCGTAGAGCTTGTTGCCCGAGAGCGCGAAAATACGGGTGCCGTCGTTCTTCACGAAGTCGGCTTCGTCCACTCCCGCCACCTGGTTGTTGGTGGTGGTGTAGTCGGTGGGCGCTGCCTTCGCGGCGTCGTTGGTTCCCGCCGCTTGAGGTGCCGCCGCGAAATCACCTTCGACGCCGCCCCGGCCCCACCAGCCATAGTTGTAGGTCTCGTCACGGTACGATTCCAACGTGGTGCGCATGTCGGTGACCGCGGTGTCTTCGATGTACTGTTCCAAGTCTTGGCAAGAATTGGCTCCGGTAAAGGCCAACAATTGCACCCGCTGATTCACTGCGGGAGGTTGGGGTTTTTGGTCTCCACCGCACCCAATGCCTGCCAGACCCACACTTGCTACTGCGGCGTAAAGTCGCCAGCGATATGCGCCCAAGTTCATCTGATTACCCTTCCCTTCGTTCGCGGCCGTTAAGGTGACTAGACCTGTAGCTCCACCGTCTCTATGCGAGCCCCTTGCCAGCCTAAAGGCCACAATAAACAACGAGTTAAAATCAAGCGCCCATCAGAAACCTGAGGCTTAGGGTGGGCAAACGTGAAAAACAAAGGTGCGAAGTATCGAGGCTGGAAGTTCTTGATCTGAAGAGTCGACAGCCAAGATGGGCGATGTATCTTTGAAAACCTTATGAGTGATTCGGCCCGGTCAGTCACACTGCCCACGCATCTATGGGAAGCCCTCGACGCGATGTCGCAAGAAATGGGCGTGCCGCGCGATGGGTTGATCAGCCAAGCCGTCTTCATGCTTGGCCGCCTCAATGGCTACGTCATACCCGGCAAAACGAGCGCCACCGCTGACCTGAGAACGCCCGCGCCTGCTACGGCCGCGCGCCCCGAGTCGCGCCGCCCCACGGGCATGATGCCCAAGCCGGGTCTAGCCGCGGGGCCCCCGCGCAAGCCGCCGCCTGACCCGCACGATGACGAGCCGTTGCCTGACGGCGCCGACGAGGGGTTGCCGCAAGACGAAGACGGTAACCCTTTCGAAGATTCGAACCTGGCGGCCTCTCCCTCGGGTGAAGAGGAACAGCCGCCGCAAGAAGAAGAAGAGCCCGAAGTCTCGCCGCCACCACGCAAAGGTGGAGCCACGGGCACGATGCTCACCTTGATCATGGTCGGGCGCGACCCTTATCGCGTGCCCGGAGACTCGATGGTGCTCGGCCGCGGTAAGCACTGCGACTTCGTCATCGAGTCGAACCGCGTCTCTCGCGAGCACGCCCGGCTGACCCGCGACGGCGCCGACTGGTTGCTCGAAGATTTGAATTCATCGAACGGCACCTTCTACGGCACCAGCAAAGAGAAGGTCAGCCGCCGAAAAATCAAAGACGGCGATGAATTCACCTTCGGCACCGAGAAGGTGAAGATGAGCGTTCGAGCAAGGTAAGGGCGCGATGCTTCGCCCCTGGGCGCACCAGCTCGTTGTGCTGCTCTGGGCCTTGTCAGCGACGCTGTCTTCGCCNNGTCGCCGGCCTTCGCCGACAACACCGCCGACGAAGCAGACATCGCTTTTCGTCTGGGCAACGAAGCCTTCGGCAAGCGCGATTACCCCAAGGCGTTGGCGTCGTATTTTCTCTCGTACCGCCTGGTGCCCAACCGCAACGTGCTCTTCAACATCGCGCGTTGCTACACGGCGCTGAAAGAATTCGACCAGGCTTACCGCTATTACAACGACCTCTTGGCGCAGAAAGACCTGCCCGCCGATGACCGCCGTGATGTGCAGCGAGAGCTGGCCCAGTTGGCTCCGCGGGTGGCGCTGTTGCGAGTCGACAGCAAGCCCCAGGGAGCGGACGTCTTCATCGACCGTGAAGACTTAGGCTCGCGCGGCAAAACGCCGCTCACGGTGGCGCTCACCACCGGCGGCCACGAAGTGAAGGTGAGGTTGCAGGGTCATCACCCTTCACAAGCGAGCGTCACGCTTTTCAAGGGGCGCGAGGTGAAGCGCACCTATGAGCTCAAGCAGATTGTGGGCAGCGTCGACGTGCAAGGCACGCCTGCCGGCGCGGTGATTCGCGAGACCGCTGACGGGCCCGAGCTGGGAAAAGTACCGTGCGTGTTGACGCTGACTCCCGGCAAACACGTGTTGGAAGTGACCGCGCCCGGTTTTGCCAAGGGCCAGTATCAGGTTGAAGCGAAGCCCGAAGAGAGCACCACGGTTCAAGTGGCGCTCACCGAGCTCATCAAGGCCACCGGCAAAATCATCGTCTTGGCCAACCGCGAAGGCGCCACGGTGCGGGTGAACAGCAAAGATTCGGGGTTCACGCCCACGGTGCTCTCGCTGCCGGTGGGTGAGTACGAAGTCGAAGTGGCGATGAAGGAATTGCGCACCCACCGCGAGAAGGTGACGGTGAAGGCCGACCAAGAGCTGCGGGTGAACGCTGACTTGCGCTACGCGCCTCCAGAAATTCGCGCCGCGTCAAAGTCGCTGCTCTCGGTCGATGAGGCGCCCGCTTCCATCACTGTGATTACCGGCGAAGAAGTTCGTTCTTTTGGTTACCAGACGTTGGCCGAGGCGCTGCAGGCGGTACGCGGTTTCTATCTGACCGATGACCGCATCTACACGTACTTGGGAGTGCGCGGGTTTTCGCCACCCGGCGACTTGAATACCCGGGTGCTTATTTTGTGGGACGGGCACCCCATCAACGACGTGTGGGCGGGGCAGGGCTACGCGGGTACTGACCTAGATGTGGACTTGAACGAGGTGGAACGCATCGAAGTGGTGCGGGGCCCTGGTTCGGCGCTGTACGGCACTGGCGCCTTCTTCGCGGTCATCAACGTGGTGCCGCGCGATGCGCTGGTGGGTCGTAACCTCGAAGGCACGGTGGGCGCGGGCGGTCAGCGGGCGCTCAAGGCCCGGGTCGCGGGTGGGGCGACAGGGCAGAAGGGCTCGGTGCATGTTTCGGCGGCGGGTTTGCTCTCGCAAGGCGCGGAAGTGACGCCCATCGACGACATGAATACCGTGCTCGGTCTCGATGGCGAGCGGGTGGTGTCGGCGAGCCTGCGCGCGAAGTGGGGCGGCTTCTCGGTGCACGGGCACTTGAACCAACGGCGCAAGCAGATACCGACCAACCCATTGGGCTCGCTGGCAGGAGTGCCCGGAACGAATTTTCTCGATGCCCGCGCTTTCGCCGAAGCTCGGTACGAAGGTGGGAACGAGCGGGTGAACTTCGCGGCCCGGCTCTACTACGACGCGTCTCGTTATGAAGGCACGTATGCCAGCGAGCTCTTGGCGGGCGATGCCGTGCGCGACGAGCACGAATTCGGTGGCGCTGACTGGTTCGGGTTGGAAGCGAAGGGCCGCTTCACGCTCTTCGGGCGCAACCAGCTTTCCATCGGGCTCGAAGGCCAGGGCCAAATCGTCTCGCAGCAGGCGCGCAACTTGAGCACCCGTGAAGTGCGGCAGCGCCTTCTGATTTCGGCGTACCTGCTCGACGAATGGAAAATCACTTCATGGTTCGCGGCGTCGGCGGGGCTGCGCATCGACAAGTATCTCGACTTGGGTTCGGTGCCGATTACGCCGCGTTTGGGGTTGGTATTTCGGCCATACCAAGGCGGGCTTTCGAAAATCGTGGGAGGCCAGGCATTTCGCGCCCCCAACATGTACGAGCTCTATTTCAGTGACGGGTTCGCGTCGGTACGGCCTCCGGGGGCGCTCAGCCCCGAGACCATCACCACCATCGAGCTCGAGCACAACCACGACATCACCGAGGAGCTGCGGCTGACGGTGAGCGGCTACTTCAACATGATTGACCAGTTGGTGGAGCAAGCCCCTGACGAAGCGCCAGTGCCTGTGTGTGGCGTTCCGCTTGGCACCGTGCAGTGCTTCTCTTTTCGAAACTCGGCCAACCGCGTCTTCGCGGTGGGAGGCGAAGCTGCGCTGCGCTGGCAGCCGGGGCGCTTCACCCTGGTGGAATTCGGTTATTCGTACGTGCAGCTGCGTGGCAATACCGGCATCTCGCGGATGACGCCAGCGCATCTGTTCTCGACGCGCGCGCTGGTGCCGCTGGTGGAAGGCAACGTGCGGCTGTCGGGGCAGGCGGTGTTTCAGAGCTCGCGCGGCATTGCATGGGGCGCCGAGGCGGGTGAAGCGCTGCTGATCAACTTCGGGCTCGCCGGTGATGTGGGGCGGCTGCGGTATTTCGCGGGCGTGAAAAACCTGCTCGACACGGCGTACCGGGTGCCGACGGCGACCGATATCTCGGCCACCAGCGCGCAGCAGTACGGGCGCAGCTTCATGGTTGAGATGGCGCTGAGTTACTGACGCCTTCTTCCTGACTGGGAACGGCGCTCGTCGGCGATACGTGTGTCAGTTCTACCGCGTTCCCTAAAAAGGGTTCAGAGGACTGAACCAAGCTCGGACATTGGCAGCGCCTCGATCTTGGCGTTGAGCCGATACCGTTTTGGACCCGGGTAGACCACGTACAAGTTCTTCAGTTTTAGATCCGCCAACGCAACATGCATCGCTTTCGTTACCCTCGGCGCGTCCCCCCACTTCATTTCAAAGCCCAGTCGCTGCGAACCCCGAACCCACAACGCATCGAGCTCTGCCCCGGCATGGGTCGACCAGAAATAGAGGTCTCGTTCTCCGACGTGGCGGACCAGCTCTTCAAGCACTAAGCCTTCCCAAGCCGCTCCTAAACCTGGGTGACCTTCGAGGTCGCGCCAAGAACGAAGGCCGAGGAGCGCAGTCAAAAGCCCGCTGTCACGAAGATAAACCTTGGGTGACTTCACCAACCGCTTCTCGAGGTTGGGCAACCAGGGAGGAAGTTGCCGTGCCACCAGTGCGCCGCACAATATTTGAAGGTGATGCTTCACCGTCAGGTAGCTCTCTCCCAAGGCGCTCGCCAACTCGGCGCCGTTCCAGACCTGACCATGGCGGTGCGCAAGCATCGTCCATAACTGGCGCAACTGTGCTGGTGAACGCAGGCGTATTCCCAACGCGCCGATGTCTCGTTCCACAAAGGTGCGAATGAAGTCTTCTCTCCACCCGAAGCTCTCAGCATCGCTACGCGCTAAGAATGACTTGGGAAAGCCACCGCGGTGAAGACGCGCACGCAGTTTATCGGAGCCTACTTCCTCGAGCGAGAAGCCCAAGACCTCGAGAAAGCGTAGACGGCCCGCCAAGGTTTCCGCCGACTGCCGTAGGAACTCGGGGGCAGCACTGCCCAACACCAAGAAGCGCGCTCGAGTGGGTCGGCGGTCAGCCAACACCCGCAAGCTCTTGAACAAGTCGGGTTGTCGTTGCACCTCATCGATCACCACCAGGCCCTTGAGGCTCTCGAGTGCAGTCATCGGCTCGGCCAGCGCCCTGGCATCACGAGGGTCTTCCAGGTCAAACCGTACGCCAGGCCAATCTCGCAAGATTTCGAGGGCGAGCGTGGTCTTACCGGACTGGCGCGGCCCAAGCAGAGCCACGACTGGGGACTGGCGGAGAAGCCGCTCAGCGCGCTCTCGCAGTGCCTTACGGGGAAGAATAACCATCATTGAAAATATGATATAAGACTATCAGTTTGTCAAGGATGTATTGGCGGGCCACACGGCACCTATCTTTTGTGCCGCCGAAAGAACCGCCACAGCTCTTCGCTGGCCGAAAAATCACGCGACGACTTTCCAATCGCCTCTTCACCCAGGTACTGCCAGCCACCTGGCCAGGTGTGGCCTCCGCCCTCGACGCTGTAGAGAACGACCTCGCTGCCTTCCCGGCACTTGCCGTAGCTGAAAACGCGGGTGTGCGTGCCATCGTCCGGGGCTTTGTCCGCCAACTCCAAGACTGCGGCCTCACCCTCACAGCCGTTCAGCCGCGCCCAATGCCGCAGTGACGCGTCGGCAGAGAGCACCTTTCCCCTGCTGCCGAGGACCTCTCCACCCAGGTAAGGAACGAGTGGGTCCTTCGTGCCCAGCACCAGCGCCACCGAAATAGGCCGCGAAGGCACGCAATGCCCATCGAGCGCCGCAGGCAAGTTGGCGGTCACTGAACCGAACGCGGCAAAACGCTCCCCATGGGCGCAGGCCACGGTGTGCGCCATCATGCCTCCGTTCGACATGCCCATCAGGTACACGCGCTTCAAGTCCACCGGGTGCTGGGCGGCGAAGTTTTCGAGCAACGCCACCAGAAAAGCCACGTCATCGACCTGCTGTTCCGCTGCCGGCCCCACGTGCCGCGCGTCGTTCCACGACATGTCCACTCCGTCGGGCAGGAGCAGAAAGAAACCTTCGGCCCGCGCCAGTTCCGCGGTGGGGCCGAGCTGCTCTTGCCCTTCGCCGGTGCCGAAACGCCCGTGGAGCGCCATCACCAAGGGAACGCTCGAGCCCGCGTGGGGCGGAGTCACATACGCATAACTGCGTTCGCGTCCTTGAAAAGCGAAGGTGCCGTGCTGGAGTAATTCAGGGTGGCCCAAACCCCGCGAACGCGCGCGGCAGTCGAGCAGAAAAAGCGAGAGCAGAAAGATAAGCGCAACGTGGGCGAAGCGTTGAGGCAGCGGGGTGCTCATCGCTTCGAGAACGGGTGCGCTCTTCGCCATGCCCAACTGAACACATAGGTCAGCGAAACGTTGTCATCGATGGCGACCTGGTTGGCTTCTCCGAAGAGTCGCCGTTCTAAAAAGAAGTCGGCGCGGCGCGTCTTCACTTTCGACGACGACGAATTCGCGTCGTCCCAGGGCGCTTTTTGCGACTGGGTGGGTTCCCGGCCCAATTCTTTGGTCTCTTCGGCTTTGGCGAGCGCCTGCTGCAATACCTTCGAGACCGACAGCTTCGAGGTCTCGGCATGCTGCTGCATTTCCACCACCGTCGCCGCGGGCAGATAGAGCGAAATCATCGCCAGGTTCGCGCCGACGTCGCGCGGCCACTCACCGTCGGCCAGATTGAAGAGCTCATTGGGGTACTCAAAGAACCAACGCCCCGGAATTCCCAGCTCGGCAGCGAGCTCGGTCAATGGGTACCCCGTGGCTCGGCGCAGCGCCATCTGGGTGTCGGTGAGGTTGCCGTCTATCCAGTCGAAGTAGGCGGGGTCATCACGCCAGCGAAAGAGCTTGGAACCCTGTTTTTTTCCACTGACGAACCGCCACACCACTTCATTCTCGAGGGTGACGTTCTTTGCGCCCGGGTGAAGCCAGGTGACGACTTGCTGCACCTCGGGCTTCTTCGAGAGTGCCAGGGCGATGGTGTTCAACCCCTTCATCGTGGGTGCCAGCTGGTCATTGGGGCTCACCGCCACGAAATGCCCCTTCTCGGTCTTAAAAAAGGCGTAGGTCGCCGCGCCTGGTTGTGCCTTCAGCTGCTTCAAAAAATAGTCATCGAGCATCGCGCGCACTTCACTCTTCGCCGGCGTCTCACCCGAGACTTGCAGCAACACCCCCGAGACTTCGTCGGAGAGCCTCATCGACTCCAGCCCGTCGGCGCTCAGTGAAGGCGCGGGCCGGGCCGCCCAAGCGCCCGTCGTCACCAACACCGCCGCCACGAGCAGCGCGCTCACTCTCACGGCATGTGCTCCGCGGTCTGGTCTCCGACTTTGCGTATGGTCAGCTTGCGCGAGAACGCCTCGTCGACGCTCAAGAGCCAGGTGCGAAACGCGGTGTAATCTTTGATGGTCACGCGCGCGGCGTTCATCACCATCGTCACTTCGCAGCGAAGCGTACCCTCGGTCACCGTGGTCGACAGATGCACCGAACCAAACGGAGACTCCAACACTTGCGCGGCGGGCAGCTCTTCAGGCGTGTAACCGTCGGGCAACGCGTAATTGAACTGGAGCACGTTCTTCCACACACCTTGAAAGACGAGGTCATGCTTGCGCTCAGGCAAGGCCGCCATCACCTGCGAAAACGAACGGCCGGCGCCAAAAGGGTAGAAGCGCAAAGTTCCGGGCAAGGCTTCGGCATAGCGGGGCACCTGCATGCGAAAAGTCGTGCGCAGGGGTTCCTCGAGACGGGTGACGTCGCTCAAGTCGAGCTGGGTCACCTGCAACCCTGGGAACGACTGCGCCCAGGCCTGCTCGAAAGTGGCCTTGCGCGTCGTCACCGCCTGGTACGCGCGGCGCTGCTCGGGCGCCCCCTGGCCCTGCACCTGGGTTTCCCCTGCGAGCTCGGCGCTGCCGTCGACTTTCAAGGCCACCTTCACCGTCACCTGGGTGGTGTTGTCATCGGCCGCTCCCTCAGGTGTGGTGAGGGCTCGGCTTTTGCCGTCGGGCTCGATGATGAGCACGTTGGCGAGGCGGTCGGCCGAGGGCAGCTCGGTGGAGCCATGAAATTCGGCGGTGCCATCGAGAAACAGGTTCAGCTTCGGTACGTAGACGATGGCGTGGTTGAACGCCGCCAGCGATGCCGGCGCCGGTGCCAGTTGCCCCAAATGCCGCATGCGCAACAGCACCAGCCTCGCGTCGACCCCCGCGTGCTTGAGCATCGCCGTCATCAGTGACGCCTTGTCTTTGCAGTCTCCGAAGCGCCGCGTCAGCACCCGGTCGACGCGGTACGGCTTGTACCCGTGAATGCCGAATTCCAGCGCCACGTAGCGGGTGTGGGTGACGATGAAGCCGTAGATGGCTTGCACGACTTTCTTTTCGTCTTTGCGGTCGATGCCGACGAGCAGCTTATCGGTGGTGCGCTTCAACTCTTCGCTCGGCACCAATTGGTCTCGCACCAAGCCCCAGTAGTAGCGGCCCACGTCTTCCCACGTCTTGTAGGTGGAAATGTGGAGCAGCGCCGAGACCTCCGCCAACCCCGGCATCACCGGTTCAGGCACCAGCTTCGGTACCTTCTCGGCATCGAAGCGGTAATCGAGCTTGCCGTCGCTGCTCTTTTCGAGAACGACCTTCAGCCACGCTGGCTGTTGCTCCTGATTCCAGTAGAGCTCGCGCCCCGCCGGCATGTGCACCCAGTAGCGGTAATGAAGCTTGGGGTAGAGGTTCTGCACCGATTCCACATCGCCCCAATAATCAGAGAGCAGGTTGTCGCTAGCGGTGTCTTCGAGCCGCCATTGCAGCTCGAGCACGTCGCCCGGCGCCAAGGCGGGAAAAGAGAGCACCCGCATGTGCACGTCGTAATACATGCCGGTCCACGGCTCGTTGAGGCTGCGGTCCGAGTCATTGAAGCTGTCGATAATCGAGCCGTCGGGCTTGGTGATGCGCGCCTTGAGCACCCGCACCTCTTGCCGATCAGGCGAGTACGAAATGGGAAACTGGCGAAACGATTCGACCCCTCGATTGGAAAGCACCTTCACCGCCAATTGCGAGAAGCGCGCCGATAAGCCAGTGGGCTGCACGCGAATGTCTTGCACGTCGGCGAGAATCACCGCGTCTTCGCCCTTCAAATCTTTGGCTTGCGCAATCAGCGCCGGCATCGGCAGCGCGCTCTGCGAAGACTTAGAGCCATCATCACCCTGCAGCGCCCGCAGCATCTCTTTGAGCGCCGCGTTCTGCGGCCGCAAGACCAGCGAGCGGGTGAAGGCTGCCAGCGCTTCTTCTTTGTGGTTGGCGAGCAGCAACGCCCGGCCTTCTCGTTCATGCACCTCGCTGTCATCAGGAGCGAAGCTGCGCGCATCGGCGAAGGCGGCCTGACCGGCCTCGAAGCGGCCATTGGCCATCAGCAGCTCGCCCAAACGCAGCCGTGAGCCATTGTCGTAAGGGTCGAGCGTCAACACCCGCTTGAGCTGCTCGGCGGCGCCGTCCAACTGTTCCATGTCGGCGAGCAAATTGGCCAAGGTGCGCCGGGTCTGGGTGTCATCGAAACGCAGCGCCAACGCCATGCGTGAGCGGCCCACCGCTTCGTCCCACCTGTCCAATCGGCGGGAAATACCGATGGCTTCACGCGCCAGTATTGGAGAGTGGGAGAGCACTTCGAAGGCTGACTCCAATTCGCGCAAGCTCTGGGCCTTGTCGCCCAACGTCTCGAGGGCGCGGGCCTTGAGCAGCCGCGCCGGCGCGAAGAACGGGTAGCGCTGGAGCAAATCACTCGAGAGCGACAGCGCCAGATGAGGGTGCTCGGCGTCGAGCTCGATGCGTGCCAAATCCAACGTCAGCCAGTCACGTGTCGTTGAACGGGCATCGGGAGCAGCCGGGGGCGCTTTGTCCGCCAGCGCGAGAGAGACGAAGCGCCGGCGCTGGTTGTGGTCATCGGCGAGCGCGGCGGCGGTGAAGAGAATGTCGGTGCGCGCGGGGTGCTTCTCGCTCAATTCCGCGGCGCGTTCAGCTT
>CXWL01133376.1_pt1 | contig 20849 bp, 19 predicted proteins | sample 590931 | NCBI WGS metagenome assembly CXWL01 (sample SAMEA3498368, study PRJEB10139) | groundwater metagenome | biome: water well; material: biofilm material | place: Germany | collected 2015-04-27 | reverse complement strand
CATTCCATCTTTGACACCGATGGTGAAGGTCGTCCGACCATGCGTTACATCGACCAATTCGTGCAGCCGGAAAATTTCGAAGAAGGCACGTGGCTCTACGAACTCGGCGAGTCGTTGGAAAACAGTGAATCGAAGCTGTCCGTTCCCGTTCCTGTTGGATCGTTTGTATTGATCAACAACTTGTTCTGGCTGCACGGTCGCGACCGCTTCACCGCACACCCAGGTCTTCGGCGGGAACTGATGCGTCAGCGCGGCTACTTCTGCTATCCGAAAGTGGGCCACCACCACGGCCAAACATCTAACTAATCAAAGGGTGGGTCGCAGGTAGTTGCGCCCCGTTCCCTGTCCGCCATCCTTGTGAGGTGATAGCTGTGTACGATTTTGTAATCATTGGTGGCGGCATTGTGGGAATGTCTACAGCCATGCAAATGGCATCTGAATACCCTGATGCAAAAATTCTTTTGTTGGAAAAGGAATCGAGTCCCGCTCAGCACCAAACCGGTCACAACAGCGGTGTGATTCATGCCGGAGTTTATTACACGCCGGGCAGTCTCAAGGCTAAGTTCTGCTTGGAAGGAAACCGAGCAACTAAGGATTTCTGTGATCAGCATGGAATTCCTTACGACGCCTGCGGCAAAATGCTTGTGGCGACGAGCGAAGTTGAAATGGAACGTATGAAAGCGCTTTGGGAGCGCACCGAGGCGAACGGTCTTGAGCGTGAATGGCTTTCTGCTGCCGAGCTTCGTGAAAGAGAGCCAAATATTGTCGGGCTGGGGGGAATCTTTGTCCCCTCCAGTGGCATCGTGAATTACGCTGAAGTCACTCGGCATATGGCGGCAGAGTTTACAAAAGCTGGTGGTGTTATTCGCTACAACTCCGAAGTCACGGCTCTCGATGAGCGTGCGGACGAGGTAGTGGTCACGACGTCGACAGGCGTATACCAGGCCCGGTTTCTGATTTCATGCTCAGGCCTGATGGCTGATAGGGTAGTGAGGATGCTTGGGCTCGAACCTGAGTTCCAGATTTGTCCTTTCAGGGGTGAATACTACTTACTGCCAAAGCAACACAATCAGATCGTAAATCACTTGATTTACCCCATTCCCGATCCGTCCATGCCTTTTTTGGGCGTGCATCTGACTCGGATGATTGATGGCACTGTCACCGTTGGGCCGAACGCTGTCTTGGCTCTCAAGCGTGAGGGTTACAAGAAAACTGATTTCTCCCTGGTGGATATGTTTGAAATCTTCACCTCTCTTGGGGTCTTGAAGGTTTTGAAGGCTAATTTGAAACCTGGTCTGATTGAGATGAGAAACTCTCTATTCAAGGGCGGTTATCTGAAACAGGTGCAGAAGTATTGTCCGTCAATCAACAAGGAAGATCTCATGCCTTACCCCGCAGGCGTTCGCGCTCAGGCGGTTTCGAACGACGGTAAGCTGATCGATGATTTCCTGTTTGTTAATACCAAGAGGAGCGTGAACGTGTGCAATGCACCGTCACCTGCGGCAACCTCGGCAATCCCTATTGGTGCCTACGTAGTCAGTAAGGTTAGGGAGCAAATAGGTGAGCGAGCATTTTTTGCTGCTCCTAAGGCTGATCCGAAGGACGTCCGAGCATCTGCATAATAAAAAGCCGCTAGCGATTGCGGCTTTTTTTACGCTAGGAAATGTCTCTATGATTTTTAGTCTGCATAACTCAGGTCGATCGAAGGCCTGGATGAATTTCGGGGTCAATGGGCCAAGCTGAAGCAAGCGAACACTTGCACGAGCAATGCTGCAAAGGGCGCCCACACCTTTCGATCATCAGCCTCTGCCTCGCAAGAAGGCTCTCCTGATTCTGGAGCCAGCATCACGCCAATCTCGAAAGCACCGATTATTTCACTCATGTGGAGCCTCCTCATGGATAGGGCCGGCTGCATGCCAGGCCCTGCGCAATCATTAAGATTCTAATCCATATGTATTGTCAACGATATTGGCTGTTTTCTTGAGCTGTTTTAGGCGTCTCAGGCTGCTTTGTACTGCTTTTTTTGACCGTTAATTCTGTTTTTTGCCAGTGTTTACTGGTTTTGTAACGGTTCGCGAGATTTAAAACATTTTCCTTTGACTTCAAATGTATTTGGCGGTATTTCTAGGCCTGCGATGAGCGTTCGCGTTTACAAGAGCAAAAAAAATGCTAGATGGCCCTCCTTTCTACGTCGCTGCCGAGAACACAAAAATACGAGGTTGCATCATGACGAATCATCCAGTGAATCCCCCGATTGACGCCGACGCCGAGCGTCTTGCGTCGCTTGGATACAAATCGGAATTCAAACGCGATATGAGCCTTTGGGCGAATTTTGCATTGGGTTTTACCTATCTCTCGCCGGTGGTCGGCATCTACACCCTTTTTGCATCGTCTTTGATGCTGGGTGGCCCTCCTATGATCTGGGCATTGCTCATCGCTGGGATTGGTCAGCTGTTGGTAGCGCTCGTCTTTGGCGAGATCGTTTCCCAATTCCCTCTGGCTGGTGGGGTATACCCATGGGCGCGTCGTCTTTGGGGGCGTAAATGGGCATGGATGACAGGCTGGGTTTACGTGATGGCGATGTTTTCGACTATCGCAGGCGTTGCCTATGGTGCTGCTCCGTATACAGCCTCAGTTGTTGGTTTTGAGCCGACGACAGGTGCAAATGTGATCTGTGCATTGGTGATTCTGGCGATTGCCACAGCAATCAACATGATGGGTACAAAAGTCTTGGCGCAGGCAGCGCTGATAGGGTTCTTTGCTGAAATTCTGGGCGCATTGGTTGTAGGGGTGTATCTGCTGGTGTTTGAGCGTCACCATGATATGAGCATTTTCTTCAATACGTTCGGTTCAGAGAAAACTGGCTCGTACACGGCAGCGTTCCTGGCCGCAAGTTTGATCGGTGTCTTCCAATATTATGGATTCGAGGCATGTGGTGATGTCGCTGAGGAAGTTCCTGAGCCTGGTCTGCGCATTCCTAAATCAATGCGTCGCACGATCTACATTGGCGGCGTTGCGGCAACCTTCGTCTGCTTTGCTCTGATCATGTCGGTGGTAGATCTCGGTGCGGTTATCGATGGCACCCTTGCAGATCCAGTGTCTGAGATTTTGGCAAAAGCGTTTGGCCCAGTGGGGTCGACAGCCGTGCTTTGTGTCGTACTGATCTCCTTCCTTTCTTGCGTGATGAGCTTGCAAGCCGCCGCAAGTCGGCTGATCTATGCGTACGCCCGTGACAAGATGATTTTCGCCAGCGGCCTTCTATCCAGGTTCTCTCATGAGCGTCACGTGCCTCCGTATGCTTTGTTGCTCTCAGCGCTTTTGCCAGGTGTTATTGTCGTTGGTTCGATGATCTCTGCTGATGCGCTTTTGAAGATCATTTCCTTCTCTGCGGTAGGTATCTACATCGCATTCCAGATGGTCATCCTTGCTGCTCTGCGAGCTCGATTGAAAGGCTGGAAGCCAAGTGGTGAGTATCAGCTTGGATCACTTGGCTTGATCACTAATATTGGAGCGCTCGTTTACGGTGTCGCCGCCATGGTGAACATCAGTTGGCCACGCACTCCCGATGCTCTCTGGTACGACAACTGGATCGTTGTGCTGTCGTCCTTCGCAGTCATCGCGGTTGGCTTCCTCTATATGTGGATTGCTCGCCCACACTTGCGCAGCGCTGCTATATACGGCGACGCGATTCCCGCAAATGGCACCGTTGTAAACGGGGATGTTCGAAGAGCCACCGCATAGTTTTCGATGTGCTCAAAACGCCCTTCAAGAAGGGCGTTTTTGTTTCTGAGAGGGCTATATTTTCTTGCTTCTAGCGCACCGGTTTGATCTTGCGTGTCGGTGCTCCTGGATGATTTGGCTTGCTGGCGCAGTAAGGAGCAACGTGATGTGGTTCAAGAGTTCATTGAGTGCGGAATTTAGTGAGTTGGATAGCGCCCTGCGTGCATTGCTGGGGCGAGAGCCTATGACTCCTGAGAGTCTGAAGTTACTGGCGAAAGCCCATCCATCCACTCACTCAAACGTATTTGCCCTGGCTGAGTGGATAGGTACGTTGGAGGGGCAGGTTGAAACCCTTCGACATGCGGAAAGCGACTGGACTCGGAACGAAGTTGATAGCGCAGATAAGATCAGCGCCCTGAAGAACGAATTGGCTTCGCTAAATCGATATTCAGCTGAGTCGCTTGTGGCCTTCGAGTCGATCAGTAAGGAAGTGACCGTGCTGCGGGGGGAGTCCGAGGTATGGGAGCTTGCCAAACAGACCCTTACAGAAGGTTGCTGGGATCTGAAGATTATTGATGGAAATCTTGAGCACCCTTTAAATGAGCTGCGATGGTCTCGTCAGTTCAAGGAACTGGTTGGATATTCAGATCGCGAATTTTTTGATGGTTGGGAGACCTACAACCAAATCGTTGCACCCGACGATCTTCCCAGAATGTTGAAGATTATCGAAGAGTACGTTCAGGCCCCTCATAGCGCTGACTATTATGTGGTTGAGTATCAAATGAAGCATAAGCAGCGAGGGATGGTCTGGTATCGCGAGCGCGGTCGAGCTATGACCGACGCTAACGGAAAGGTATGTAGGCTCGTTGGTGCTGTACGTGACATATCCTCGGAACGACATGCTTTGGAGTTACGCGTGCGTGAGCAGGCCGCGATGAAGGCAACGTATGGCCAGGTCTCCACCGCACTGGGTGTGATCAAGGGGATTGCAGATCAAACAACCATGCTTGCGCTTAACGCCGCAATTGAAGCGGCGCGGGCAGGGGACTCGGGTCGTGGTTTTTCTGTTGTGGCTGATGAGGTAAAAAAGCTCGCTTCACGAACGCAGGAAGCCACTCAGCAGATCCACTCGATGCTTGAGAATGTCTCGGTGAGTGGTGAGTGAGCCTGTATGAGCAGGTAGCTTGAACCGGAGGTTTACGATGATAAAACGTGTTGGCAAAACCATAATCCAACCAATCCATACGGCATCCTGCCATTGCGGTTCGGTGGTGTTTGAGCTGGATCTCCCTAAAGGGGTGGTCGACCCAAAGCGATGCAATTGTTCGCTCTGCAGGCGTAAAGGAGCAGTGATGGGGACTGTAGCGCTATCGGGTATACAAATCACCCGAGGGGAGGATGTTCTGACAGCCTATCGTTTCCATACGGATATCGCTTGCCATTACTTCTGTTCTCGATGTGGCGTTTACACGCATCACGTGAGGCGGTCTGACCCAGCCCAATGTGGGTACAACATAGGCTGTCTAGACGGTGTAGATCCGACGATGCTGGAGTCTGTCTCGGTGAGCAACGGGGCCAACCATCCTCTTGATCGAGGCGTTGACTAATGTGGAATAGCCAGGGGAATAAGTAAGCGAAAAGCCCTAGCAGCTGTAACTGTGGAGTTAAACGGATTCGTACTGCGTAGAGAGGTTTAAGCCTCTCTACGATGAAATGCTTTCGGTTTATGCCGCTCCTTGGTGTTTACGCTTGCAGGGGCGTTGAATAAGCGACCAGTGCGCAGCCGCTTCGCCGAGTTCAATAACTCGACAGCCTGCTTCCTGACGATTCATTGCGTGGTGAGCCATATCCCCCACAGTCCAATTGGCGGTGTTAGCGGCGATTACTCGACCTTCCTCGGATACGATCAGGGCTTCGTTTTCCATTTTGATCAGGCTTGAAAGCAGGATTCGTTCGAAGCGATGCAATGCGATGTCCGCTCCGGCGATACCCACAAATCGACCATCAACATGGATAGGCAGAGAGAAAGTCATGATGTACATGTCGGCCCCATAGAGATCGACGTAAGGGCCTACGACAACGTTGCTTCCTGTATTTTTTGGGCGAGCAAACCACTGCATGCTCTGGTAGTTGTAGAAGCTTTCGCTGCGTCGATTGAAGTTGAGTGTCATTGGGACAACCTTGCCCGCTGTGCCCGTTCTCCACCACTCAAGGTACATCTCGCAGTCTTCCAACTCCCCTGGCTCCAGAACAACGCCTGTCCCATGAATACAAGATTTCGGGCCTTGGAGTTGTGCGTCAATTTTCGGTTTCAGCACAGCCAAGTCTTTAGAGGAGGGCTTCTTGCCTAACACAGCCTCACGTCGCCAAATTTCCTCGACTTCGTTTGCCAAGATCGTTAACTGATCGAAAACGTTACCGATCGAAGCATTGATACTGTCGGCGCAGTCGTCTGCGTCGGTGCGAAAAAGTGGTACTGGCATGATGTATGGCCTCTGTTGCAAGCTCGTGACGCAGTTTCAGCTTGATGCTGTGAGTAGCTTCCACCCAATTCGCATCAAAAAGCCGCTTACGTGAGAAGGAGCAAGGCCCATGCCACTTTCTAGGCTACTTCGGATAAAAGATCTAATCTTAGATCTATTAGTCTTTTGACCCCTCGCGTGACGTGTGCTTCGGCTAACGCGCCTGCCAGATTGGGATCATTTGCCATGATCGCATCTGCAATTGCTCGATGTTCGGATTGGGCTGCTTCGGGTGTAATAGAGCCCTGTCCAGGGATCCACATCAGTTCACCAATTTCTGCCTGGAGGCTCATTTCTGCGTGGGTCAGCCTTACCGATTGCGCAGCGACGGCAATCTCGATGTGGAAACGAGCATCAGCACGCCGACGTTCTGTTCGTGTGGTCGCATCGCCTAGCGCATCAATGTAGTGCTGGAGCTTTGCATGATGCTCTGATGAGGAGCGTTTTGCCGCGAGACGAGCAGCTGTGCCTGAGATGGCAACATGTTCATCGCAGAGATCGCGTAGTTCTAAGGCGCTCATGTCGGCAAGGCGAGCACGCAGATGGACTTCGGGAAGCTCAACTGCCGGGCAAACGAAACTGCCACCGTTGCGGCCTCTCTTTGTCTCAATGACACGGCGCTCGCGCAAGTAGGCCAAAGCTTCTCGCAGGGTTACGGTAGCTACACCAAATTGCATGGCCAGCTCGTTTTCGCTTGGCAATTGTTCGCCTTCAGCGAAAAGCCCTAGGTCAATAACTTCAATTAACCTGCGGACGACTTCCTCTGTCCGACCTTCCTGTCGCAACCTCATGAAGGAGGCGGTTCTTGCACTGGAATTGCTGTTCATAATCCATCGGCAGTAAAATTCGCTCGAACGAGCCAAGTCGACTTGCCAATCCTCCCAAATGGTTGTGTCTCATGGTCTCAATTTACCAGACTCAGTCAGCGCTTCGCGCTAAAACCTCTCAAATAAAATTTTAAAAAAAGGCCGCCCCCTCGACAGGTGCGGCCAAAGGCTCGGTTGGTAAGGCCGAGCAGACAAGCTGAGATGCAGGGTGAGTGCTGTTTCTCAACTAATCCCGAAGGGGTAGCTCAGCGACGGCATCCATTTGCGCCAAAGCTGCTCCAGTTGCCCGTTCGATTTAATAATCGCAAGGGCCTCATTGACCTCCGCCAGCCAGGCTTCATTTCCCTTTTTGATCGCAATGCCCCATCTGTTTTGAGTGGGAACACTGAAACCAATTTCGAGATCTGCTTCCTCGGCCAGCGGAACCAACGCAACGTCGTCATCTACGAATGCGTCGATTTTTCCATCGCGTAGCGCGTTCACCATATCGCCCAGAACATCATCGCTGTCGCCACCGAAAGGCACGCAAATGCAGCCGGTGAACGTTTCTGCCAGTGCCATGTTCAAGCTTTGGGCGATCGCGCCTACTTTCTTGCCGACGAGGTCAGATGGAGAGCGCAGATTTGAACCGCGTCGAATCATCACTGCTTCATCGAACACAGCATACGGTTCAGTGAAATCGGCCAAGGTTTTGCGGTGATCGGAAATACCCTGACCGCACAAAATGACTTCGCCTTTCCCTGCCTCCAGTGCTGGATAAAAATCTGCCCAGTTTTGATAAGCGAATTGGAAAGGCAGAGCGAGTGTATGTGCCAGTAATCTGCCTAGGTCAGACTCGTAACCATGACGGAACCCTTTGTCATCTCTCCAGAACAGCGGTGGAGCTGGGAGATCTGCACAAATAACGCGGAATTCGGCTGTTTGGTGAGCTTTGTCGATCATGGCAGGTAGTCCAAGTACATTTTGCGTTCCCAATCGGTCACTACGCCGCAAGAGCGAGCCCATTCGTCAGCTTTCAATTCACGGTAAAGGTTGGTCAGCTCTGCAGGGAATGCGCTGCGAACAACTTCGTCACGGTCAAATGCTGCAACCGCATCACCGAGGGTGAGGGGGATGCCTACCGATTCGCCGCCGTCGACGTAGCTGTCTTTGGTCTCGGACGGCCCGGGATTCGTCTTATTGCGGATGCCGTCTAGCATGCCGGCGAGAAGCAGAGTGTGCGAGAGGTACGGATTCACGCTGGCATCGGGGAGTTTGTATTCCAGGCGACCATTGGCCGACAGGCGAACGGTGCAGGTTTTGTTGTCCATGCCCCAGTTGATTCGAGTCGGAGCGAACTGGCCGATGTCCCAGAAGCGTTTGTAGGAGTTCACGGTCGACGCCATGATCATCATGGAGCCAGGAGCGTGAGCGAGCATGCCTCCCAAGGCGTGCAGACCTACTTCAGTCAGGTGCAGTTCACGGCGACCTGGCTCAGCCAGAACGTTACGGTCGTCTTTCCACAAGCTGACGTTGTGGTGGCAACCGTTACCCATGCTGCCGGTGCTCGGCTTCGGCATGAAGCTCGCCTTGACACCAAACTCGCTCGCGACTTGGCGACAGATCAAACGATAAGTCATCAGGCGATCTGCAGTGAGCTCGCACGAGTCAAACATCCAGTTGAGTTCGAGCTGACCCGGATCTTCGTAATCGCCCTCGATCATATCCAGGCCCATGGAGATCGCATATTCCATGACGCGCTTGTAGATAGGGCGCATGAGCTCAAGGTTGCCCATGTGATAGGCCGGGCTCGCACCTGGGCGCACTTGTACTTCCAGCTTGTCACCGAACCAGGTCATTTCCGGCTCGCAGCCCGACTTCATTCGCAAGCCGGTTTCTTTGATGAAGGCTTCGTGCGAACGGATCAAATGCCCGCGAGCATCGGTACCCAATGGAGTACCACCGTTTTCGAGACGGTGATCCGGCTCGTACATGCGGCAGAAGAACGACCCAATGGATTTATCCCAAGGAAGAACGTTGAAGCTGTCAACGTCAGGGATTGCGGTGAACTCGGCTGCTTGCGCGCCCCCGCCCAACAGTTCACCAGTACGGGACGTTTGAAGATCGGACACAGCGGTGCGGTGGAACTGAACGCCTTTCTCAAGGTTGCGCAGCAGATGTTTCGCCGGCACGACCTTGGCGATGACGCGACCGGAGAGGGTGACAACTTGATAGTAGAGGTATTCGACGCCGGCATCTTTGATGCGTTTAGCCAGTTCCTGGGACGCTTGGGAGCTGGTGTTGAATTCTCTGTGCAGGTCTAACGCAGTCATTCGAGTTCTCCTGGCGCTGCATGGACAAGGCATAGCAGCAGCACTTTCTTTTTGTATTCCTGCTCTGACGGCTAGCAAATGGCACCTGGCAGGGACTTATTTAATTTAAGATATGGTTTTATATCTTTCAAGCTTTAAATTTTAAAATACGCGATTTTTAAGGCCGTTTTACGCGATTTTTTAGATTTATTATAAGGAAAAATGGTTTTTGTGGGCGCAATTATAGGACGGGATAAGGCCTTTTAGAGAATGAAAGGCAAAAAAGGGCCTATACATACAGGCCCATAGGTTAACCGTTGAGGTGATGCTCATTCTGCGCGATGGGTGCGGAAGAAATCTGAGACCCATTTCGCTACAGGGATCGCATCAACCGGTAGATGAGCGATGGACTCCAAGGCGTTAGTCGAGACATAGTCGGTGAGGAGATCGCCTCGAAACTTTGTCGCCAGCGCTTGAGTGTATTCGGACGAAAACTCAGGGTGGTACTGCACGGAGATGGCAGGAAATGAGTAAACGAATACTCCGTTTTCGCAGTGCGATGATCCGCCTACGCGAGTAGCCTCTGGCGGAATTTTTTGAACTTGATCTTGATGAAAGACGAAAGACGCGTTGCATGCTGGAAGGTCGGGCGTCTCATATTTGTATTGCTGAGAACCAACACCCCAGCCTTTGTTCGATTTCGCATTCAGTCCACCGTACGCGTCTGCCATGATCTGATGGCCGAAACAAATACCGAAAACTGGAATGTTTTTCTGTCTTAGTTGTTGAAGCAGTGCGATCAATCCAATCATCCATGGACTGCGCTCATAGGTGCTGTGTTTCGAGCCAGTAAGGATAAAACCTTCGAAGTCATCTGGGGCAGGAAGCTTTTCTCCACGCACTGGTGATATGTAGGTGAACGTGGCTTCGGGAAGAAAAGGGGATAGCCACTTGTCGATCATTTTTGGGTACGACCCAAACTCGTCGATCAAGTCGTCCGGTGTTCGTCCGTTTTCCAGAATACAAATCCGCAATGGCTGCTGAGACATCTTTCACCTCATAAATCGTAGTGACGCCCGTAACGACATTTATTCAAGCAGCGCCCGAAGGCGCTGGTTTGAACAATCGTCATCGTGCTAATCATGCCGTTCACAGTCCTGATAAGACTGCTTTAGCCCAGGGCATCGCAATGTCACCTGGCAGTTGCCCTGCGCTGGCGTCATGCATCCCTCGTTCGCCCACCTGCTCGGCTCCCAGCTGAGCCAGTGACTGTGCAATGATTTCGCTGCCCCGATTGAAGGTTTCGTAGAAGCTGTCGCCCAGACCAAAGACCGCGAACTGAAGTCCGGACAGGTCGGGTTGATGGCTGTTCAGCGCTTCGAAGAAAGGCTGGGCTGAGTGCGGAAGTTCGCCGTCACCATAGGTCGAGCAAACAATGAAATAGAACACGTCAGTCGATAGATCGGCGACTGAGAATTTGGACATGTCAGTGCTTTCAATGCTTACGTCTCCGCTGAGTGCGTCGACGATATCGTCCGCGACCATTTCAGCGTTGCCAGTTTCTGTGCCGTAGAGGACATGAATGTTCATTTATTGTTTTCTCCTGCTTGATGGGACTGGGCTGCGCCCAACATGGCAACTTTGTTGCGGAATTTTCGGCGCGCACGGTCAACTGGCGCATTTTTGAGTTCGGCCGTATCGATGCGCTTCCAGTCTTCGTAGCAAACAGTTGGGCTTTTGATGGCCATTGCTATCGCGGAGTAACCCGGTTTTCCAATAGCTAAGGAGCCCACCTTGACTGCCTGCAGGATGTTATCGGCCACGTGTTTGGCATCCGCTCGATTGTCTGGAATCGTGCCTGTGGGCCCTCGGCGGAACCAGCCAGTGCAATACAGTCCGTCGTCCAGAAAGCCATTAGACAAATCAGAGCCTGGTCGTGATAAATCAGTGCGGCATAGATCGAGTTCTGGACGCTCTTCAAATCCTATCGCCGTGATAATGCTTGTCGCAGGAATGCTTTGCTGGCGGTCCGGGTTTTGCGTGTCTTTAAGCACCAGACCGGCAACATGGTCGACACCGGCTACGCGAACAGGCGCCCATCCAAAGTAGAAAGTGACGGATCTTTTGATTGAGTCCGACTCGCTGCCGGATTTAGTAAGCGCCAGCAACGCATCCACCTTGGCCTTGGCAAGGGGATCATCAATCGATTCGAGCTCGAGCTTGAGCTTGAGCTCGTCGTTAAACTCGAATCGGACATTGGCAAGCTTGGCGAGCTCTTTGATCATCACCGTGTCGAATTTTGCGAGCGCAGCTGGAGATCTACCTACGACATCAATGTGCTCTATTGGGCTGCTTACAAGATGTGTCAGTGCTTCGTGTGACAAATCCGAGCCATGAAACTCCTCTCCCTTTTTCACCAGCAATCGCAGCACATCGATAGCAACGTTGCCGTTGCCAACTATGATGGGGCGAGTACCAAAACTTGGCAGAAACTCTTCCTCGTCTGGGTGATCGTTCAGAAATCGAGTTATCTGCCCAGCTCCGTAGATGTGATTGAGTGCATCACCTGGAACGCCTAGTTTCCGATCTCCATACAGGCCCGTCGCGACCACCACGATGTCGTATGCAGCTCGAAGATTCGCGAGCGGTAGTTCGGCGCCAATATGAACGTTACCTAGGAACTGGATTTTTTCGCGTTCAAACATTCTTTCGAACTGTCGAGTAACTGCCTTCGTGCCTGGGTGGTCAGGTGCGACACCGTACCGAACTAAGCCGTATGGAACTGGCAGTCGTTCAATCAGTGTGATCTCTGCGTCCTGCCATTCGCGTCGAAGTGCCTGAGCTATGTAGCAGCCAGATGGGCCCGACCCGATTATCGCAACGGTTGGAGTGCTCATGATTACACCTCTGGATCGAACGCCATAGGCATCGCAATAGGGCCAGTGTTTCCGCTATCCGGCAGCCATTCCACTTCGCCATTGAAGCGAGGGTTTTTAATTCGCTGTGCAAGAAGCGACAAGGCCTCTGTCATGTCGCCGCGCGCAATGAAGTGACCGATGCAGTGGTGAGCGCCTGCGCCAAAACCGAAATGCGCCTGGCGTTTAGCAGTGATATCAAATCCAGGGTTTTCGAATACTTTTGGATCGGTACCGGCAGCTTGGCTGAACAGGTGAACAGTCGTTCCCGTTTTGATATCCAGTCCTTGATAGTTGAAATCCACCAACGCTTCCCGGGTCACCCATGTCACGGTCGGGCGCACACGCATGACCTCTTCGACAGCAGCTCTTGCCAGTTCAGGATCTTCACCCAGCAGTTTCCACTGGTCTGGATGCTGGACGAACATGTCCATGGCCAACGCGATTTGATTACGTGTGGTGTCGATACCGCCGAAAATTGCGAGAACGATCATGTCGTACAGTTCTTGATCGCTAAGAGCGGTTTTGTCTTCTTCGTTGGCTTTAACCAGCATGCTGAGAAAGTCATCACCCAGACCGTTCTTTTTCAAGGCTTCAACCGCCATGGCGGCATAGCCAAAAAGCTTGTCGGTCGCCGCGTTGATCTTTTCTTCGTCCTGCTTAAACGTCACCCCCAGCGCCAAGCCCATGTCTACAGCCAATTGAGCCAGGCCTCGCCATTCACTGCGCGGTAAGCCGAGGAGGGCGCAGATGACTTGAGTAGCGTATGGCTCAGAAAAGTCCGCTACGAATTCGCAGGTACCTTTCTTCGAGAAGCCATCAATGATTTCGTTAGCCATGTCCTGAAACTCAGGTGTGAGCTTGCGTACGAGCTTCGGTGCAAAAGCAGGGTTTGCAAGACGACGGAGGCGGGAATGGTCGGCGCCTTCGCGACTTAGCAGCATCCGAATCCACCAGTCGGCAAAACTGCCGGTGGCCTTATTGTGCGCAGGCCAAGCATAACTCCCTTGGCGAAGACGTTGATCCCGAATCAGCGCATTGACTTCGTCGTAGCGAAGCACTGCGATGCCGTAAGGCGTCCGTGCGAACCAGCTTTTTTCTCGCGCATCAATCACTTCCCTCGAGCGCATTGAAAAGGAAGGGTTGGCCACATCTAGGTATGGCGCAGCTTCGAGCGTAGTAGGGAGACTGGAAGACATTTGGACACCTTCGATCATTATTAGAAGAAGCGAACTGCCCAGGATCCGCACGCGACAACCTGCGAAGGTTGGAGGTGGTGCGGACCAAGACCTCTTTTGGTCTGGGATGTCGCTGGGGCCGCAGTACGAATTCAATTTAAAATATGGTTTCATATCTTTCAAGTAGAATTTTCGTGATACGACGCGTGACTGGGTTGATTTCTGCCACATTAATCAATTTTTTGCATAAAAAATCTTTTTTAGAATCAAAAAAAAGCGCATTGCACGGTTAAATAACCTGCTTGGCATCCAATTAACTTTAAGATATGGTTTCATAAGTATTAAGTTTTGATCAGGATTTGCTTATGAAGTCGCCACGCGCCATTGCAATTGTTCATTCCGATACTGATGTCCCTGGCAGCCTGCCTGAGCTCTTCAGTGAGCAGGGTGTTGATTTGGAGATCGTATCCATCAGCCAGGCCCTGCCACCACCTGAAGCGCTCGACATCGTTGTTGTGATGGGCAGCCCTGAATCAGCCTATGACCAAAGATTGTCCTGGTTGGACGACGAGCTCAAATGGCTGAGGTCTGTTCAGGAGCGAGGCGTGCCGACGCTTGGTATTTGCTTTGGTAGCCAGTTACTCGCCCGGGCGTTAGGCGGTCAGGTCTATAGAAATTCCACAGCAGAGATTGGTTGGACTGAAGTTCAGACACTTCAGGAGGAATGGGCCCACAAGGGCCCTTGGCTCAATTTCCACTTTGACGCTTTCACGCCACCCCCCGGCTCAACTTTGCTGGCGAAGACTGATCTAGCACCCCAGGCCTACCGCAAAGGCAAATCTATAGGGGTGCAGTTCCATCCAGAAATTGATGCACAGATGTTCGATACATGGACTGACTACTGGAGCAATACCGAGGAAGGGAAGCGGTTTCTAGCCACCGCCGGAGACCTCCCCGAGCGTATGCGCGCGGAAATTCAGATGAAGGAGGCAGGTAATCGAACCAACTGTCGCATGCTGCTTCAGGATTTTTTAGCCGGTATCTGAAAGCCCATTCAACCGTGACCCAGCATACGAATTCAGCTTGCTCTATCTGGGCCATCAATCGTGAAACGTGAGGACGATCATGCAAAAGTTAACTTTGAGCGATTGGGAAACCAAATCTGCACAGCTGAAAATTGAAGGGCGCGCTTTTGTTAGTGGCGCGTACGTGAACGCTGCATCGGAAGCTGTTTTCGAGTGCCTCAGTCCGGTTGATGGGCGCTTTCTTGCGAACGTTGCCAGCTGCGATGCCGCAGATGCGGATCACGCAGTAAAAGTAGCCCGCGCCACTTTTGATTCCGGCGTTTGGTCTCGTTCTTCGCCAGTATTTAGAAAGCAGGCGATGCTCCGTTTTGCTGATTTGTTGGATCAGAACGCAGAGGAGCTAGCTCTTCTGGAAACACTCGACATGGGTAAGCCGATTTCGGATGCACTGAGTGTCGATGTTCCCTGCGCGTCTGCCGCCATCCGTTGGAGTGGCGAGGCGATTGACAAGATTTACGATGAAGTTGCCGCTACTCCTCACGATCAATTAGGCCTGGTCACTCGTGAGCCAATCGGTGTGGTCGCTGCGATCGTGCCGTGGAATTTCCCGTTGATGATGGCTTGCTGGAAATTGGGCCCTGCACTGGCAACCGGCAACTCAGTGATTCTCAAACCATCAGAGAAGTCGCCTCTTACCGCAATTCGTGTTGCCCAATTAGCAATTGACGCCGGCATTCCTCCGGGCGTTTTGAACGTACTGCCGGGCTATGGACACACCGTAGGCAAGGCGCTTGCCCTGCATATGGACGTCGATACCATCGTCTTCACGGGCTCAACAAAAATTGCCAAGCAACTCTTGATCTACTCCGGCGAATCCAACATGAAACGCGTATGGCTGGAGGCTGGTGGCAAAAGCCCTAACATCGTGTTCTCTGATGCTGCCGATCTTCAAGCCGCAGCGGAGTCTGCTGCAGGTGCGATCGCCTTCAATCAGGGAGAGGTTTGTACTGCAGGTTCCCGTCTTCTGGTCGAGCGCTCGATAAAAGACAAATTCCTTGCGTTGGTCATCGAAGCACTAAAAGGTTGGAGGCCCGGCTACCCTCTTGATCCTGAAACCAACGTGGGAGCCCTCGTCGACACTCACCAGATGAACAGCGTGTTGTCCTACATCGAAGCTGGTCATCAGGACGGTGCCAAGTTGGTAATAGGGGGCGAGCGCGTTCTTCAGGAAACGGGTGGAACGTACGTGCAGCCCACCATTTTCGACGGTGTCAGCAACGCGATGCGAATCGCTCAGGAAGAAATTTTTGGGCCGGTTCTGTCGGTCATCACTTTCGATTCGGTCGAGGAGGCTATCTCGATTGCGAACGACTCCCCATACGGNNTTCAAGCAGTCGGGGAACGGTCGCGACAAATCGCTCCACGCGTTTGATAAGTACACCGAACTGAAAGCTACCTGGATCAAGCTGTAATGGAGCTCGATATGTCCGTTCAAAACACTGTTCTTTTCCGCCAACAGGCGTTCATCGATGGTGAGTGGGTTCATGCCGAAAACGGTCGAGTAATTACGGTGACCAACCCGGCCACCGGAGAGACGGTTGGCACGGTGCCTCGTATGGGTGCCGCTGAAACTCGTCGCGCAATCGAGGCCGCGAACAGAGCTTTGCCCGCCTGGCGATCGCTGACTGCTAAGGAAAGGTCGGTCAAATTGCGTCGCTGGTTTGAACTGATGATGGCCAATCAAGAGGCCTTGGCTCGTCTGATGACGGTAGAGCAAGGCAAGCCATTGGCAGAGTCACGCGGCGAGATCGCCTACGCGGCGTCATTTATCGAGTGGTTTGCTGAAGAAGGAAAGCGTATCTACGGTGACGTTATTCCAGGGCATCAGCCTGACAAGCGCTTGCTGGTAATCAAGCAACCTATCGGTGTAACGGCTGCCATTACGCCATGGAATTTTCCTGCGGCCATGATCACACGCAAAGCCGGCCCAGCACTGGCGGCAGGCTGCACCATGGTGATCAAGCCTGCTTCCCAAACACCTTTTTCCGCGCTCGCTATGGTCGCCCTTGCAGAGCAGGCGGGCATTCCGAAAGGAGTGTTGAGCGTAGTGACAGGTAGCGCAGGAGAGGTTGGTGGTGAGCTGACTAGTAACCCTTTGGTTCGCAAACTTTCCTTCACGGGTTCTACCGAAATTGGTCAGCAGTTGATGGTCGAGTGCGCGAAAGACATCAAAAAGGTTTCGCTGGAACTTGGCGGTAACGCTCCCTTTATCGTCTTCGAAGACGCTGACCTGGACGCCGCTGTGGATGGAGCGTTGGCGTCTAAGTATCGCAATGCCGGACAAACCTGTGTCTGCGCAAATCGCCTCTACATCCAGGATGGTGTGTACGACGCATTCGTCGACAAGCTGAAAGCCGCCGTGGCCAAGCTCAAGATCGGCAATGGGTTAGATGATGGGATCACTACCGGCCCACTCATTGATGAGAAGGCGATCAGCAAAATTCAAGAACACATTGCTGATGCGGTTTCGCTGGGGGCAAAAGTTGTCGCTGGTGGTTCAAGCCTGGGCGGAAACTTCTTCGAGCCGACGATCCTTGTCGATGTTCCGAAAAACGCCAAGGTTGCCAAGGAAGAAACATTCGGCCCCCTTGCTCCTCTGTTTCGCTTCACGGACGAGGCAGATGTTATCGCTCAAGCAAACGATACGGAATTTGGTCTGGCTGCGTACTTCTACGCCCGCGACCTCAGCCGCGTATTCCGTGTTGGAGAAGCACTCGAATACGGAATTGTGGGTATTAATACCGGGATTATTTCCAACGAAGTAGCACCCTTTGGAGGAATCAAGGCATCCGGCATTGGGCGAGAGGGTTCCAAGTACGGAATCGAAGATTACCTGGAAATCAAATACCTCTGCCTGGGTATCTGATCGCGATTGAACTGGCGGCTCTCCGGTAGAGAGCCGCGCAGTACATTTAATGATGCACGGCCCCATGGGTCGAAGAGGTAGATATGAGCGATACCAACGAATCTTTGCAGCAACGCCGCGTCGATGCCATCCCCCGTGGTGTGGGCCAGATCCACGCCATCTTTGCCGATCGCGCTGAAAACTCCACTGTGTGGGACGTTGAAGGACGCGAGTTCCTGGATTTCGCCGGCGGCATCGCAGTACTCAATACCGGTCACCTGCACCCAAAAATCGTGGCCGCAGTCCAAGAGCAACTGACCAAGGTTTCGCATACCTGCTTCCACGTTTTCGGCTACAAGCCCTACGTTGAGCTGTGTGAAAAGCTGAACAAACTGGTTCCAGGTGACTTCCCGAAGAAAACCCTGTTGGTAACCACCGGTGCCGAGGCTGTCGAAAACGCAGTCAAAATCGCTCGTGCTGCCACTGGCCGAACTGGTGTCATCGCCTTCACCGGTGGGTATCACGGGCGCACCATGATGACACTGTCTCTAACAGGTAAGGTTGCACCGTACTCTGCTGGTATGGGGCTCATGCCTGGCCACGTCTACCGCGCGCAATATCCAAACGCACTGCACGGCGTCAGCACTGACGATGCCATGGAGAGCATTGAGCGCATATTCAAAAACGATGCTGCAGCCACTGATATCGCGGCGATCATTCTCGAACCCGTGCAGGGTGAAGGCGGTTTCCACGTTGCTCCCAAGGATTTCATGCAACGTCTGCGGGCGCTCTGTGACCAGCATGGCATCAAGCTAATTGCCGATGAGGTGCAAACCGGGGCAGGGCGTACCGGGACTTTCTTTGCCATGGAGCAAATGGGCGTTGTAGCTGACCTGACTACTTTCGCCAAATCGATTGCCGGCGGCTTCCCTCTGGCCGGCGTCACTGGTCGGGCCGAAATCATGGACAGCATCGCACCCGGTGGCTTGGGCGGCACTTACGCCGGTAGTCCTATCTCCTGCGCCGCTGCTCTCGCCGTCCTCGAAATCTTTGAAGAGGAAAAGCTGCTCGATCGCGCCAAATCGGTGGGGGAAATCTTGGTTACTGGTCTGAAGGCTATTCAGGCTCGTCATAAGACACTCGCCGAGATCCGTCATTTGGGTTCCATGATAGCGGTCGAGCTGAGTGAGGGCGGCGATGTGAAAAAGCCAGCCGCTGCGTTGGTGGGGCAAGTTGTTGCCAAGGCACGCGAGAAAAACCTGATCTTGCTGTCCTGCGGTACCTACGGGAACGTGCTGCGCATCCTCGTTCCACTGACTGCCACCGATGCTCAGCTGCAGCAAGGCCTAAGCATCATCGGCGAATGCTTCGACGAGTTGGCATAACGCTCTCTTCCTGACTGTGGGCTCATACCATGAACAAGACAAACCTCACGCTTGAACAGATAGACGTTAAACACCACATGCATCCTTACACGGATGCCCGCCTTCATGAGTCGGCTGGCCCATTGATCATCGAGTGTGGTGAAGGTGTTCACGTTTTCGATAACCACGGCAAGAAGTACATTGAGGCAATGTCAGGCCTGTGGAGTGTGGCGCTAGGTTTCAGTAATCAGCGTTTGATTGAAGCGGCGGAAAAGCAACTGCGTACGCTGCCGTTCTATCACTTGTTCACCAGCAAGGCGCACGTGCCGAGCATTGAGCTTGCAGAAAAGTTGATTGAAATATCGCCAGTGCCAATGAGTAAGGTGTTTTTCACCAACTCTGGCTCTGAAGCCAACGACTCTGTTGTGAAGCTTCTGTGGTACCGGAACAACGCATTGGGCAAACCGACAAAGAAGAAATTCATCAGTCGGATAAACGCATACCACGGCATTACTGCTGTCAGCGCAAGTCTCACTGGGCTGCCTGCGAATCAGCGTGGTTTTGATGTGCCTCTTCCTGGCTTCCTCCATGTCAGTTGCCCTCATTTTTACCGGTTCGGAAAGCCAGGTGAGACTGAGGAGCAATTTGCGGATCGTCTTGCGCAGGAACTGGAAGACCTGATCCTCAAAGAGGGCTCGGAGACGATTGCAGCCTTCTACGGGGAGCCTCTTATGGGAGCTGGTGGCGTTATCGTGCCACCTCGAACCTACTGGGAAAAAATTCAGAAGGTCTGCCGCAAGCACGACATCCTCATTGTGGCTGACGAGGTGATTTGCGGCTTTGGGCGTACCGGCAACATGTTCGGGAGTGAGACGTTTGGGATCAAACCAGACGTCCTGGTTTTGTCCAAGCAATTGTCTTCGTCCTACCAGCCGATTGCGGCCATATTGATCAACGATCTGGTTTATCAAGGCATCGCTGACCAAAGCCACACGATCGGTACTCTTGGTCACGGATTCACCGGCAGCGGTCATCCGGTCGCAGCTGCTGTCGCTCTGGAGAACGTCAAGATCATCCAGGAAGACGAGTNNCTGATCACCCGTTGGTGGGCGAGATTCGTGGCGTTGGCTTGATCGCTGCGGTGGAGTTGGTTGCTGGTAAGGAAACAAAGGCGCCGTTCGAAACTGTGGGGCGTTTGGGTCGATACCTGTCGGCGCGCGCTCAGGATTTGGGAATGATCAGTCGCGCGATGGGCGACGCCGTCGCTTTCTGTCCTCCGTTGATTTCTAAAGAAGAGGACATTCAGGCCATCCTGAAATGCTTTGAGGAATCACTGGAGACAACTTGGCAGTGGTTCCAAGCTGGTCAAGCGTAAGCGTCCGGGCATCACGCCTTGCGTGATTAAACGGTTGCCACTTATGCGGCAGCAACTGATCGATTTCACTCGCCCGCTGAGTCAGCAGCCGCGTGAGAATATCTTTCAAATATGCGTACGAGTCATGACCCTTTAGCCATTTCACGCCGACTCGTAGCTCCAGCCGCCAGGCCGTAAGCGTCCAGCCAATGCAACTCGCCTAGTCTAGATATGCCCAGCTATCGGCACCATCGAAATGGCGCACGGGTGTTGTTCCGACCAATTCCTGATCGAAATTATTAATATTCACCCCAACACCAGCACCTGCCCCCGGGAGGATCGCTTCCCAGTGAGTGGCGCACCCACAATTACTACAACGGATCGTCCTCAGGGTTTCCTGACCCCAAACATACGATGAGGTATTTTGAGGGTTTCCCTCGAACTTTACTGCACCAGTTTCATAGTGAGCCCAAAGCGCCCCGAGTCTCCGGCAAATAGAGCAATTACATTTGATGGCATGAACTGGTGGATGCGGGATGAACACGCGCACGTTTCCACAATGACAGGAACCTTCTAACAGTCCATTTTTGGCGTGGGTTTTCATGTCAACTCCGTGACCGATTTTATGCCGGATGCCTAACTTACTTCAGTTGGGCACGATTAGGCGTCCATTCGTGGGGCAGTAGGTGGCTTATTTCACTCGCCCGCTGCGTCGGCAGGCGCGTGAGTACATCTTTCAGATAGGCAT
>CXWL01008255.1_pt1 | contig 20850 bp, 22 predicted proteins | sample 590931 | NCBI WGS metagenome assembly CXWL01 (sample SAMEA3498368, study PRJEB10139) | groundwater metagenome | biome: water well; material: biofilm material | place: Germany | collected 2015-04-27 | reverse complement strand
TCTCTGTCGCATCGGGCCAGAACTGCTTGAGCGCACTGCCACAGGCCAAGGCGTGGTTTCTAAGCCCCCAATCGCAAGTGCATGTCTGCGAGCGGGAACGCGTCTTGAAACACGTGCGGCCCTTCGAGGTGGACTTCGCTGTCGAGGGTGACGCCGATTTCGCCACGGTGGAAGACGCGCTCGACAGCGAAGACGCACGAGGGGCGGTCATCTTCTTGGCGCTGCACGGTGGCGAGGGCGAAGACGGCGGCCTGCAGGGTGAGCTCGAGGCCCGCAAGTTGGCCTTCACGGGCTCTGGCGCGTCAGCCAGCGCACGGGCGTTCGACAAGAACATCGCCAAGCAATTGGTGCAGGGGCGCGCGGTCAACGTGGCGCCGGGTTGGGTGTTGGAAAAGATGAGCGAACGAGCGCTGGGTGAATGGCTGTTACCCAAGCTCTTGGACTACCAGCGGCTGGTGTTGAAGCCTCTGGCTGATGGCTCGAGCGTGGGCTTGTTTCACTTGAAGAAGCCCGAGGACATCGCCGCGGTGGCGCACGAGGTGGTGAAGAGCGGCGTACGTTACGTGGTGGAAGCGTTCATTCCCGGCCGCGAGCTCACGGTGGGCGTGATTGAAGAGAAGGGCCAGGCAGTGGCTCTGCCGGTGTCGGAAGTACGGCTCGAAGGTGAGGGCGCCTTCGATTACGAGGGTAAATATTTAGGCCGCGGCACCAAAGAAATTACGCCCGCTGAAATCAGCCCCGCCGAGAGTAAAGCGGCGCAAGCCGTGGGCCTGGCCGCGCACCAGGTGGTGGGGTGTGAGGGTTATTCGCGCACCGATATGATTTTGACGCCTCAGGGTCCGGTGTTTCTTGAAGTCAACACGCTGCCCGGTTTGACCAAGGCGTCATTCATTCCCCAGCAACTGCAGGCGAGCGGGCGTACGCTGCAAGAGTTTTTGCAGGCGCAAATCGCTTTCGCGGTGGCGCGGCGCGGGCGGGCCTGACCCATGTACCGGGGCTTGCGTGTTCTGGCGATGGCGCCGTGCCTCAACGAGGAAAAGAAAATCGTCGAAGTGGTGCGGCGCACTCCGCGCGATGTCGTCGATGAGATGTTGGTCGTCGATGACGGCAGCACCGACCGTTCGGCGGCGGTGTCGAAGGCGGCCGGAGCGAATGTGCTCGAGCTCGGCGCGGTGCTAGGGGTGGGCGCGGCTTTGCGGGCGGGTTTCAAGTACGCGATGGACAAGGGCTACGACGTGGCGGTGGTGATGGCCGGCAACAATAAGGATTCTCCGGAGGAGATACCGATGTTGCTGGGGCCCATCGCCGATGGTGGTGCTGACTTTGTGCAGGGCTCACGGTTCTTGAAGCGCGACGCCAATTTCGGCCCGATGCCCGTGTATCGCAAGGTGGCAACGCGGGTGCACCCCCTGCTGTTCTCGCTCGCGGCGCGGCACTGGGTGACCGAATCGACGAATGGTTTTCGCGCGGTGCACAGGCGGGTGCTGACCGATTCACGTATCGATTTGAATCAGGCATGGCTCGATGAATACGAGCTCGAGCCCTATTTGTATCTGCGCACGATTCAGTGCGGCTTTCGCACCGCTGAAGTGCCGGTGACGAAAATCTACCCGCCGAAGAAGCTGGGCCAGACGAAGATGAAGCCCATCACCGGGTGGTGGAGCATCTTGCGGCCCCTGGTCTACGTCGGCTTGGGGTTGCGCAAATGAGCTTCGGAGACAACATGGTTGAACCTTCAAGAGCCCCTTTCGTTCATGACCGTGCGCTTTGCGAGTCCACTGACATCGGCGCCGGTACCCGCATCTGGGCGTTTGCCCAGGTGATGAAGGGCGCGCGCGTCGGTGAAGACTGCAACGTCTGCGGCCACGCGTTCGTCGAGGCCGGCGCGGTGCTCGGCAACCGCGTCACCGTCAAGAACGCCGTGCTGATCTGGGACAAAGTCACCATCGAAGACGACGTCTTCTTGGGCCCCAACATGGTCTTCACCAACGACATGAACCCGCGCGCGGCGTTCAAGAAAGCGCCTTCGACTTTCTTGCCAACGCTGGTGAGGCAAGGCGCTTCCATCGGAGCCAACGCCACCATCGTCTGCGGCGTCACCTTGGGTTCCAACTGCTTTGTGGGCGCCGGCAGCGTGGTGATTCGCGACGTGCCCGCGCACGCGCTGGTGGTCGGCAACCCCGCCCGCCGCATCGGGTGGCTGTGCGCCTGCGGAGAGAAGTTGGACAAGGCGCTCAGCTGTAAGAGCTGTGGCCGCGGCTACTCGCTCACCAGTGAAACCGCGGGACTCTCGCCGCGCTAAAGAGAGGCGATAAAAGGCTGTTGCGGCAGGTGCAGATCCGCCTAACATCGCTCGCTTCGTAAGAGGCCTATTGGGGCGTCGTCTAATGGTAGGACATCAGACTTTGACTCTGAGTATCCAGGTTCGAGCCCTGGCGCCCCAGCTTCTTTGACGCAACGTGGGCGTCGGTGCCTGGCAGCTTGACGGGGAGGAGTAACGACACATGACCGCGAAAGAATTGCAGATGGTCACCATCGGCAACATCTCGGCAGCGTTTCTCAAAGACCTCGAAGAGCCTATCAAACAGGTCTTGAGTACCGGCGTCTTCATGGGGAAAACCCCGCTCGCGCGGCCCCAATACGCCTTCAACAAAGACCGCAACCAGTACCACTGCAATGCCATCATGCGGCGGCTGCAGACCGTGAAAGACCCGGGCGCCACCATGGTGCTGGGCATCACTGACGTCGACCTCTTCGTGCCCGATTCTCAATTCGTCTTCGGAGAGGCTGACCGCGAGTCGCACTCGGCGGTTTTTTCAATCTTCCGCTTGAAGGGCGATGGCGAATCGCTCAAAAGACGTGCCCAAGGTGAAGCGCTTCATCAGGCCGGTCACCTGGTAGGGTTATCGTATTGTGAAGACGTTCGCTGCAACATGTTCTTCGCCAGCTCAGTCGCCGACGTCGACCGTCGCAACTTGGGCTTGTGCAATAACTGCCGAAACGAGCTCAACAAGCTGCGCCGGTAGTCACTCTGACGAAAGCTAACATCATGCGTACTTTCCTCGGGCTGGGGCTCGTCGCTACTCTTTCGGGCTGCCTGTTACTCGATGGTGGCGGTGGCCCTGGGGGCGGCACCGGCGGGGGTACGGGCTCGGCCAGCTTTGTTCGCGGCTTCGTCTACGTCGGCCCTGATGACCGCAACATCTACGTCAGCGACGAGACCGACAACTTCGCCTTGAGCGTCAAGCTCACCACCGAAGGCGGCGCTTCTTTTCCCTCGCTCTCGAGCGACGGCAAGAAAGTCGTCTACGTGCGTAAGAATGGCAGTGTCAGCGAGCTCGTCACTGTGCTCACCGCTGGAGGCACGAGCAACCGCGTCTTCACCTCAACCGTGACCGAGAAGAACCTGCGCACGCCGATTTTTTCCAAAGACGGCGCCAAGGTGATTTTCACGTACGACGTCGGAGTCACCTCAGCGCTGGGAATCGTCAACATCGACGGCACCGGCTTCGTGACGCTGGTGGGAGGTGGGGTCAACCCGCTCGCGTACGCTTCTCCGACGCTCTACCCCGATGGGCTCTCGGTGCTGGCGATGGCCGGCAACTCGGTGAGCAGCTACACCCAGCTCGCGAAGGTGACCCTCGCCACGGGCGAGCCCACCCCCATCGCCAACGACTTCGGTCTCGAAGCCTTCAGCATCGCCAACCGGGTGGTGATTTCCCCCGATGGCACCCAGGCCGCCTTCGATTCGGTCGTCAGCTCGAGCGTGAGCCGGGTATTCGTCATCAACTTGGGCAGCAAGCAGGTGACGACGTTGACCGACCACATGGGAGAAGTCGCGAATGACGCTTTTCCCACCTGGGTGGGCAATACCAAGGTGGGTTTCACCTCAGACTCGGGCCAGAGCGACAAGATTTATGCGCTCACCGCGAGCTTGGTGAAAACGTCGGGAGGCCTGCAGCTGGCTTCAGGCACCGAGCCCTGGTTCGGCCCTTGAGCACCGCGCGCAATCAAGCCCTGGCCCGCGAATGGTTGAAGGCCTTCAACGCCCACGACGTGAAAGCGTTGGTCGCGCTCTATGACGAGAGCTGCCGGCACACCTCGCCCAAGCTGCGCACGCTGTTGCCTGACTCTGGGGGCATGATTCGCGGCAAGAGCGCGCTCGCGGCCTGGTGGAACGACGCCATCGCGAGGCTGCCTTCGCTGCGTTACGAAGAAGTCTCGGTCACCGCCGACGAGCGGCGCGCCTTCATCGAGTACCTGCGCCACGTCGCGGGAGAGACTCCGCTGCTGGTGGCCGAAGTGTTCGAAATCGAGAACGGTCTCATCGTCTCGTCGCGCGTCTACCACGGTTGATCAACGGCAAAAAAAGCGCGCCTGGTTCTTAAAAAAGAACCAAGCGCGCTTTCACGAAAGAACAGTTAACTCGAAGCGAATTACTTCTTCGCCNNGGGGCCGCGGCAGGAGCCGCAGCGGCGGTGCCGGCGTCAACAGCGGCGGCAGCGGCGTCTTTCTTCACTTCAACCGTCTTGGCCTTCTTGGCCGACTTGTCAGCAGGCTTGGCCTCGTCACCGGCGAAAGCAGCGAACGCGAAAGTGGCAATGGCAAGAGCGAGAATGCGTTTCATGGTGTTCTCCAGAATCAAACTGCGGGTTTAGAACGACGTGATTACGACGAAGGATGCCAAAGCACCCCCCGTACCACGTGTAACCCAACGAAATCGTTCGGTTACCGTGGGCCAGGTGGGGATAATCTCCCCATTTTTCAAAGCTCGGTGTTCGCGCTTTCCCCTGTCGGGCATTTTTGGTCCGTGAGGAGTGGATCAAAAGCCGATAAAAAGGAGCGAAGCCAAAGGGAGCTGACGTGGATTTAGCGACGATGAACAAGCTGCTCGCACTCGGGGTGCAGAGCGGTGCATCAGACATTCATTTCCGGCCGGGTGATCCACCCACTTACCGCGTCAACGGAGTGCTGCGGCCACTCAAGACCGAACCGCTCTTGCCGGCGCACACGCGGCAGTTGGCGCTGAACGTCATCGCCGACGTGGCGGTACAGTCGAACATCGATGCCTTGAGCGAATATGACGCGTCGTACACGTTGCAGAACGTGTCGCGCTTTCGCGTCAACGTCTACCGGCAGCGCGGTTTCCTCTCGCTGGTAATGCGCGTCATTCCCTCCGACGTGCCCACGCTCGATGGCTTAAAGATGCCCGAGGTGCTGAAGAAAATTTGTGCTTACGAGCGCGGGTTGATTCTCGTCACCGGTTCAACCGGTAGTGGCAAGTCGACCACATTGGCGGCGATGGTCGACCATTTGAACAAGACAGAGAACCTGCACATTCTCACCATCGAAGACCCCATCGAATTCGTTCACAAAAACATTCGCTCTTCCATCTCGCAGCGCGAAGTGGGCCAAGACACCGAAAGCTTCAACGCTGCGTTACGTTCCGCCCTGCGCCAAGACCCTGACGTGATTCTGGTCGGCGAAATGCGCGACCTCGAGACCATCGACATCGCGCTCAAGGCCGCTGAAACCGGCCACATCGTGCTTTCGACCGTGCACACCACTGACGTGCCGAAGACAGTGGGGCGATTGCTGTCGGTGTTCACTCCCGAAGAGCAACCGATGGTGCGCCTGCGTCTCGCCGAGAGCCTGCGCGCGGTCGTTTCCCAGCGGCTGCTGCCCACGCCCGACCAGCGCAACCGCGTGGTGGCGATGGAAATCATGGTGCAGACCAAGACCGTGCAGGAATACATCATCGATGCCAACAAGACCGCGGCGCTCAAAGACGTCATCGAAAAAGGTCGCACCACTTACGGCATGCAGTCCTTCGACCAGCATCTGACCGAGCTGTACCGGGGTGGCATCATCAGCATCGAAGTGGCCCGGGCGGCGGCCAGCAACCAAGCCGACTTCGAGCGTGCGCTCAACTTCGATTAGAGCGCGTCCCAGACGTGGTAAGAGTCATTCGCGGTGGTGACGCCTTCAGGTATTTCCGTGCGCGGCTTTCGCGCCGGCCTGTTCTTCGTGGTGATCCTGGTTTCGGGCGTGGCGGGCTTTGCCTTGTGGGACGAGCTGCGCACTTTTTCAAAGCTCGACACCTTGCTGGCCGAGTCATTCGAGCGGGCCCGGTTGATCAGCTTGATTCGCGTTGATACCGCGCTGCTGGTAGGCGCGGTGCGCGACCACATTTCGGCCGACAGTGACGAAGAGCGGGCCTCGGCCGACGAAGCGATGGAGGTCATCTTCAAAGAGCTGCAGTCGACGACCGACCGCATTTCCAAAGACCTGCCCAAGAGTGAAGCTGAGCTGTGGGCCCGGCTCAACGCCACCTCGCAGAAGATGGTGCGCCGCGTCGACAAGACGGTGAAGTACTCGCGCAGCAAAGAGTACCGTCTCGCCATCGAGCACTTGGAAGACGAGACCAAGCCGCTTTCCTTCAAGCTCGATGAGCTCGCCGGGCAGCTGGTGCGGCAAAACGCCGAAGAAACCAAAGCACTCACCCGGCAACTCGAGAACGCGCGCTTTCGTTCCACAGCGGTCAGCTCCACCGCGCTGGGAGTGGCGGTGGTGATTGCGCTCTTGGTGACGGTGCAGGTGTCGCGGCTGTTGCGCCGGCAGCAAGACACCATCGTCACCCAGTTGAACGAGCTCAACACCCGCAACGCCGAGCTCGACGCCTTTGCCAGCCGGGTGGCGCATGACCTGGTGGCGCCGCTCGCTCCCCTGAAGGGTTACCTCACGCTGGCGCGACGGCAGTCGAGCGAGAACGAAATCAAGGAACTGCTAAACCAAGCCGAAGCCGGCACCTCGCGCATGAGCGAGCTCGTCGACGCCCTGCTCAAGTTCTGCCGCGCCGGAACGCCCAATGACAGGGTGCAAGGCGAGCTCGACACCGCGGTCTCTACCATTTTGCTGGAAGTGAGCCAGGCGGCCACGGCCTCGCAGGTGGCGCTGGAGCGAAAGCTCGAGCCCCGGGTGCGAGTGAGCTGCGCGCCGCAGCTGTTGCAGTCGATTGCGCAGAACCTTCTTTCCAACGCGGTCAAGTACACGGCGGGGCGGCCGGCGGCCAAGGTGGTGGTGCGGGTGTGGCGCGACAAGGGCGAAGCCGTCTTTGAAGTCACCGATAACGGTAAAGGCATGTCACCTGAAACGGTGTCGCAGCTCTTCAAGCCCTTCTTTCGAGGGCCCGAGAGCAAAGCGTTACCGGGGCACGGTCTGGGCATGGCGACCACCAAGCGCTTGGTGGAAGCGCACGGCGGCGTGGTGGAAGTGAAGAGCCAGCTCGGCGTGGGCACGCAGGTGACAGTGCGGTTGCCGCTGGCTGATTCACAGCCGAAAGCAACTCAGCGCCTAGAAGGGGCCGCATGAAGCCGCACATTCTCATCGTCGATGATGACCCCCACGCGAGAGATCTGCTCACGCGCCTGGTGGGGCCGCTGGGTGACGTGACCGAAGCGGCCGATGCCGCCGCCGCGCAGAAGATTCTCTCGACGATGCCGCGCCTCGATTTGGTGATGACCGACATGGCGATGACCGAGGCGCAAGAAGGCCTCAAGGTCTTGGCGTTGACGCGCGAGCTCCACCCCGAGACGCCGGTGGTGGTGATTACCGCCTACGGCAACATCGAAGGTGCGCTCGACACCATTCAGCAGGGTGCGTTCGACTATCTACAGAAGCCCTTCGACGTCGACGCCATCGTGCGCGTGGTGCGCCGGGCGCTCGAGCAACGTCGGCTGGTGGAAGAGAACCGTTCACTGCGTCAGCAAGTGCGGCAGACACCGCTGGTGGGCCGTAGCGCCGCGTTGCTCGAGGTCTATAAGCAGGTGGCACGGGCTGCGGGTACCAACGTGCCGGTGCTGATTACGGGCGAGACCGGTACGGGCAAAGAGATGGTGGCGCGCGCGCTGCACCAGCGTTCGCTGCGGGCGAGCGCTCCCTTCATACCCGTCGATTGTGGGGCGATTGCCGAGTCGCTGATGGAAAGTGAGCTCTTTGGTCACGCCAAGGGCAGCTTCACCGGAGCGTCGGGAGCGCGGCGCGGGCTCTTCGAAGAGGCCGACGCAGGCACGCTCTTCTTGGACGAAATCGGCGATGTGGGCCCGAAGATTCAGTCGCAGTTGTTGCGGGCGTTGCAAGAAGGCGAGATTCGACGCGTCGGTGAGAGCAACTCCATCAAGGTAGACGTGCGCGTGGTGGCCGCCACCAACAAGGACCTGCAACAGCTGATCAAGGAAGGAAAGTTTCGCGAAGACCTGCTCTACCGGTTGGACGTGGTGAGCTTGCATCTGCCTCCGTTACGCGAGCGCATCGAAGACATACCGGCGCTGGTGCAGCACTTCGCGGCGGCCCACGCGCGGGGTGGGGCGCGGCCGGTGGTAACGCCTGATGCCATCGAGCGGCTGTGCGCGTATTCGTGGCCGGGCAACGTGCGGCAGCTTGAGAACGTGGTGGCCAGGGCTTTGGCGCTCAACGCCACGGGTGTGTTGGGCACCGCCGATTTTCCCGCGCCGATTGGAGATGCGGAACAGAAGGCGGCTCCGCTGTTGGCGGAAGGGTTGACGTTGTCAGAGCTCTCTCGCCGCTATGCCGCGCAGGTGTTGCAGCAGACCAGTGGCAACAAGAGCGAGGCGGCGCGGCTGCTGGGAGTGGACCGTAAGACGCTCTACAAGTTGCTCGGCCCCAGTGACGAGGCGGCGGAAGACGAGTAGACCCTTAACCCGCTGCGCATGAAACGCATGGGAGGCATGGCATGACTGGGCCAGAAGTCTTCAGCGGTCTGTACGAAGGTTTGGTGTTGGCGTCGACGTCGCAGGCGCGCAAGCGCTTGCTTTCCACGCTGGGGTTGCCATTTCGTGTTGTGGACCCTGAAGTGAACGAGCACGTTCCTCCCGAAATACCGGTGCGTCAGGCGGTAGCGACGCTGGCCGAACGAAAAGCGCGCGCGGTGTTTCGAAAATTTCCCACGTGTCTGGTGGTGGGGTCAGACCAGATGGTTTCGTTCGAGGGCAAGGCGCAGGGGAAGCCAGCCGACCCCGTGGCCGCGATGGAGCAATTGACCGCGATGGCGGGGAAGACGCACGAAGTGGTGACGGGCCTGTGCCTCATTGGTCCCGGCTTTCTGGAATGCGAAGTCGACGTGGCGAAGATGACTGTCAGTCCCCTGGAGCGGGTGCAGTTAGAGCGCTACGTGGAAACGGGCGAGTGGCGCGGCTGCGCGGGTGGGTACCGGGTGGAAGGGCGCGGCCAGGCTTTGTTCTCGGCGATTGAAGGTGACCGCACCGGCATTGAAGGGTTACCGATGGTGCTCTTGGTGCGGCTGCTGCGAGAAGCGCAAGTGCAGTTCTTCGCTTAGGCGCACCTGCGTACAGTTCTTTCGGGTACCGCGAAGTCGCTCTTAACCCCGATCGAGAACCTGCCGCACCTTCAGCATCAGCCCCTCAGGCGTGAGCGGCTTCTGAACGAACGCCAGGCCAGAATCGAGCACGCCGTGGCGCAACACCGCGTCGTCGGTATAGCCCGACATGCAGAGCACCTTCATCTCAGGGCGAATCGGTGCCAGCCGCTCGGCAAGTTGCACGCCACTCATTTGAGGCATCACCACGTCGGTGAGCATCAAGTGAATGCGCCCGGAAAATTGCTCGCAGGTCAGCAGCGCCTCGCCACCATTTTTCGCCACCAGCACATTGTAGCCGCTGGCCTTCAAGATACCGTACGCTACCGAGCGCACCTGCTCATCGTCTTCGACCAAGAGTACCGTTTCTGTTCCCGTGAGCTTGCGCACCTCATTCGACCTTGGCTCGCTCACCACAGGTAGGCCCGCGTGCCGGGGCAGATAGACCTTGAACGCAGTGCCCTTGCCGATCTCGCTTTGAACCCAGACGTGGCCGTCCGACTGCTTGATGATGCCGTACACCGTCGAGAGCCCCAACCCGGTGCCTTTGCCCTTGGCCTTGGTGGTGAAAAAGGGCTCGAAAACGCGTTGCTGGGTCTCGGGGTCCATGCCGGTGCCGGTGTCTCTTACCGACAACATCACGTAGTCGCCTTCCTCAACGCCCAGTTGCGTGCGCACGTATTCCCCATCGGGCCCGACATCGGCCACCTCGATGGTCAGCTTGCCCCCTCGTGGCATCGCGTCCCGGGCGTTGATTGCCAAGTTGAGCAGCACCTGCTCGAGCTGCCCGATGTCGGCGCGAATCGGCGCCACCTTCTTGGGTACGGCCATTACCAACGCGATGTCCTCGCCGAGCAGGCGACGGAGCATGTTTTCCATGCCCAGAACCACCTTGTTGAGCTCGAGCACGCGCGGCTTGAGTACTTGCTGCCGGCTAAACGCCAACAACTGCTGAGTCAACGCCGCCGCCCGTTCGCCGGCTTTGCGAATCTCATCGAGGTCGTCGCGGAGCGGGTCGCCTACCTTGAGCCGTGAAGACGCCAGCGTGGTGAAGCTCAAGATCACCGTTAGCGAGTTGTTGAAGTCATGCGCGATGCCACCGGCCAGCTGGCCCACCGCTTCCATTTTTTGTGACTGGCGCAATTGGTGCTCGGCCTTACTGAGTGCGACCTCTGCCTTCTTGCATTCGTCGAGCGACCGCTTGGCCATTACGAGCGCGTCGGTGCAATCTTTCACCCGCGCCTCGAGCTCGGTGTTCAAGCCGACGCTCTCAAGAGCGTTGGCGGTACTCTCGGCGAGTGCTTGCAGTGTCCACAGCTCCGTTTCGGTCGGGGTGTGCCGGTGGCCCCAAAAGTTGGCAAGGGCTCCAATCGGAACCGGGGTGCGAATGGGCACCATCGCCAAGCTCTTGACGAAAGTGCTTTGGTACATCTCGGCCGTGGCTCGGGGGTCGTCTTCGACATCTTCGATGGCCACCGGCTTGCCGTTCAGCATCACCCAGCCGCTGATGCCTAAAGAGAGTGGAAAGCGCTTTCCTTTCCACAACGGGCCCATCGCATCTTCATCGGCGAAGAAACCTTGATCGCCTTGACGCAGCACCAAGGCCGCGCCATCGGCATGGTTGAGCTCGCGGGCGGCGTGACGAACGAGCTCTTGAACCTCGGCCACGGTGCGCGCTCGCGACAGCGCGTGAACAACGGCAAGCAACTGCTCGGCTCCGGGTGCGAGTTGAAAGCCCACGGAGCCATTTTACCTGCTCTGCCAGAACCGCGCAGGAAGAATTCGCGCACCGGCCCGTCGGAGGTGCAAGCGAGTTGGTAAAGGGCCGACGCTTTTCTAACGCAGCAGAAAGCCCGCCCCGGCCGGCAGCCGCGGGTGAGGCTGGCTTCCGTGCTGAGCGTCGTCGAGCGCCAATGCTTTCTTCGCCATGCCGCGGAGCAACAGATAACCGCCGCCGATGATCAGGAAGGGAACCGGCAGCAGACAGATGAAGGTGCTGTCGTTCTGATGCGAGAGCACGGTGGCGACGAAGAGCGCGGCGTTGTAGCCGCCATGGAGAACGATGGCCAAACCGAGGCCTCCCCACAGGCCGGGGCCTTTACCGTCGAAGCGTCGCCGCGCCGCGAAGTAGCCCATGAACCCCGCGTAGATGGCGTGGCCGGGCACCGAGAGCAACGCGCGCAGCCAGAAGACCACGAAGAAAGACGCGACGCCCGGCGTGCCGAGCAAGTAGCCGATGTTTTCCGCGAGCGCGAAACCCAACCCGGCGCGCGTCGCGTAGACGATGCCATCGAGCCGCTCATCGAATGCCGGATGTCTCCACACCACGAAATAGAGGCACAGCGCTTTCGCTGATTCCTCCACCAGGGCGCTGGCGATGAAGGCCAAGCCCAGCGCTCCCGCCACACTGTCTTCGCTGAAGTAGGGAGTGATGAAGTTTTCGAGGAACAGCGCCACCAAAGTCGCCAGGGCTCCCGCGACGGCGACCCGGCGCAGCTGCCGCCTGGGCTCGGGCCGCCTGGCATCGACGCGGTCGACGTAGGCCATCAGCACCAAAGCAGGCAGCGCGCCAGCCAGCGCCGCGAACCAATTCAGCGCCGCGAACGACCAACCCATAAAGGCATTTCTTAGCCCACATCGGCACGCAAGGTACGCGGCGGTCGATGAATCCGATGCATAATGTCGCTGCGTACCCTCGAGCGTAAGTACGACAAAGGGGAAGTGATGTGGCCGCCGTGAATGCAGATGAGACGCATGAGGCGTTGCTCGCAGGCCTCTTTGACACCGGGGCGCCCGAGGAGGCGTTGGCCCATGTGAAGAGTTGCTCCCAGTGCGCGATGCTCCAGATGTCGTTGGAAAAAGGTCTCGACGTGGTGCGTGCCCAGGTGGCCGAGGTCGCTCCTGCGCCCCAGGTGCTCTCGTCGTTGATGAACAAGCTAAAGACTGTCGACCGGTTGGGCTTCTTCGCGCCGCGGGTGGCCGAGCTCTTCGACATCTCGGTGGAAGCGGCGCAGGCGTTACTCAAGCGAGTGAATGACCCCAAAGCCTGGGAAGAAGGTCCCGGCCCAGGCGTGTGGTTGTTGCCTGTTCATGCCGGAAAAAAGTGCGCCGACATGCTGACGGTGTTGATGCGGCTCGATGAAGGCGCCACTTTTCCGCACCATGAGCATTCTGGGCCGGAACAAGTGCTGATTCTCGAAGGCGGTTACACCAACGACGACGGGAAGGAATATTGGCGCGGAGAGCTGCACGAGATGAAGCCGGGCACGATGCACAGCTTCAAGACCTTACCTGGGTTGGCCTGCATTTGCGCCGCACGCAACGCGCTGACGCCGTAACGTTTCAAGGAGACCTTTGACCGGCGAACACCCCAACGACCAGGCGTTGATTGACGACATCGTCAAAGGTGACGAGCAAGCCCTGGCCCAGTTCTACGAGCGCTTCTCGGCACGGGCGTACGGCATCGCGCTCAAAGTGCTGCGAAACGCCGCCGAAGCCGAAGACGTACTGCAAGAAACGTTCATGGAAATTTGGCGTTCGGCCACCCGCTACAACCCGCTGCGTGGTTTGCCGGAGCGTTGGGTGGCCACCATCGCCCGAACCCGCGCCATCGACCGGCTGCGCAAGCGGCAGTCGCAGCAGCGCACCGCAGAAGCGAGCGGCCGTGAAGTGCTCACCTCGACCCCAACGGTGGATGATCAACTGGCGCTGGGTGAAGACGTGCAGAAGCTTCGCGGTGCGCTGTCGCAGTTGCCGACCGAGCAGCGTGAAGTCATCGAACTCGCGTATTTTCAGGGGCTCTCTCAGAGCGACATTTCAGAGAAGACCGGCCTGCCGCTGGGCACGGTGAAGACGCGCGTGCGCTTAGGGCTGCTCAAGCTCGCGGCTGCGGTGCCCGGCTAATGTCTCTGTGTAGCTCGTCATCAGATTCTCTGCTTGTCGCCCCCTGGGTCACCTGCTCTTCAAATTCGGTGCGACAACTTCTCTGACACAGGGGGTCTGGGCGGCGATTTCTACGGAGTGAACCAGAGTGCGTTGAACGGTCTCGGCCGCTTTGACCTCGATCCCAACCAGGCGGCCGTCATCGGCTTCGAGAACACCGGTCACTTCGACGCCCTCTCGGGTTCTGAAATGCGCACAGGCCGCTGTCGACTAAAAGGACCTTTCGCATCTGCACCGATCGCGCGGTCGCTGAATTGCTCCACCCCCTTGGTGGTTGATTTGCCATCGCCAGGTCGGTGGTTTTGCCACTGATGCTGCCTTACGTGTCGACCACGCGCCGGCGCCGTCGGGCGCGCGAATGGACGACCTTTCCTTCTCCACCCGTGCCGGCAAAAGCGATGAACCAGGCGACGATGCAGAGCACCGGGTTGGTGTCCCAGTAGCGCGTGGTGGCGAGAATCGCGACCAGCAAGTGGGGAGCGAATAACCAGCCCAGCCAGTGGAAGATTCCGAAGGGCCCGCCCACGAAGAGCAGGGTGATTCGCGGAAACAAGGTGAGCCCCGCCAAGATGAGCCAAGGCCAGTGGTGGGCGTCAAAGAAAGAAACGTGTTCCATCAGTCACACACCTGCACTTCGACTTCACCCTCGATGATGTCAGCCGACAGCTTGGCCCGCAGGCGCAGCTTGCCCAAGCCCGCACCCTTCGCGGGAGCGGTGACAATCTCCACTCGACCCTGGTTGATGACGTGACTCTTCATGTTGTTGGCCTCATGCACCACGAGAAGGGCGGTATCTGACAAGACATCGAAGTCGTACTCGTTGCCCGCGCGCCACGCGGTCTGAAAGAAAACCCGCTTCTCGCCGTCAGGGTGCGTCGACGGCGCAGCGCAGGTGATGGCGGTCTCATAAATTTCAACCAGGCCTTTGCTGCCGCCATTGAAGCGCACCAGTGCGCTGGCCGCGGCCCAGGGGGCGCCAAGCAGCTTGCCCGCGAGCGGCTGCTGCTTCACTGGCAGAGGCAAGTCAGGCAGGGCGGCGCTCGGCGTATCGCACCGGCACAGGCCGCCGGCGAAGAGCAACGCGGCACATAGCGTGAGCTGTTTCATGTTCGAGGTTTTCCCCTCTATTAGGCGCCCGATAATAGTCCTCAAATTAGGTCTTTCTTGTAGCTGCGAAAGGCTGTTAAGCGCCATGGCGTTTTGAGCGAAAGCGACGATGGCTTGTCACCCCTCGCCAAGGCGATGCGCTCGGCGCAACCTTGGATGAACGCGGTGTCGAAGCTCACCGGGAGCGCGCTGGTGGGCGTGTTGGGTGGCTACTGGTTGGACAAATGGACAGGGTGGAAACCCTGGGGCTTGGTGGCGATGAGCCTGGTGTTCATCACCGTCGGTATGTACGCGTTTCTAAAAGACGCGCTGAACATGGGGAAAAAGCAGTGATGTCTTTCGGGTTCTTCTTGATGGCGGGCTTGGGCGTGGGCGCAGTCAGCGCTCTATTGACCTGGAGCCTGCCGCTGTCTGACGAAGCCCGGCTTGGCGCCGCGGTAGGCACGGTGCTGGCTACGGTCTCGGGTGTCATCGCGCTGTGGCTCAAGAAATGGACGATGGGCCAAGAGGGCAGCTGGGCGATGAAGAGCGGCCTGTTGGCGATGGCCATCATCTTCGGCCTGAGGGTGATTGTGGTGCTCACCGGCATGCTCGGCGTGCAGCGCCAGGGCGGTGACCGCATGGGCTTCGTGGTGGCGTTTTTTGCCATCTATTTGGTGCAGCAGACCCTCGAGGTGTCGTACGTGCACCTGGAACAAAAACGGCAGACGGGTACGGCGTACGGAGCATGAACTTGTCGATGGGTAAGAATCGTTGGGTGTTGCTGAGCGCGCTGCTCCTCGCGGTGAACGTGGCCGCGCAGCAGGGTCATCTTGTCGCGACTGACGAGGTCGAGCCGTCTGATCCACCTCCTGCTCAGGTTCAGCAGGGCAATGGTTACGAGCACGAGAACGTGGTGCATGAGGCGGCGCCCAACGTGCACGCGCAGTACGGCATTCCGCACCAGGTCGAAGCCGCGAAGCTCGACGAGAAGGGCTGCCCGATGCCGGTGGCCGACGCCCATGGCGGGCATGGCACCGTCGATGCTCCGACGTTCATTCTCCACCACGTCTCTGATTCAGAATCGTACGAGTTCGAATTGCCCTGGGACACCCACGGTCACAACCCCACCTTGAACATCGCGGCGATGTTTCCCAGCCTCAAGTTCGAGAAAGAAGCGTGTGCCTGCAGCAAGCCGGTGCCGCAAGCGTGGGCCAGCTTTCCCAAGCTCGGAGCCTGGGTCGCCAACGGCTGCTACGACCTGCGCCCCACCAAGACGGTGCTGATGATGTGGCTGGCCTCAGGGCTGCTGCTGCTCACGGTGCTGGTCTTCGCGCACAAAGACAAGACCAAGCTCGTGCCCAAAGGCGCCATGGCCAACATCATCGAATCGATGGTGCTCTTCGTGCGCGACGAGCTGGCGGTTAAGAACATCGGCAAGCAAGAAGCGCATCGCTACACGCCGTATCTAATCAGCGTCTTCTTCTTCATTCTCTTCATCAACTGGTTGGGCCTGGTGCCCAACATGTTCACGGCCACTGGCAATATCTCGCTCACCGCTGGGTTGGCGCTCTGCACCTTCGTGCTCACCCAGGCCGCGAGCATTCGGGCCGCGGGCCTCGGCGGCTACCTGGCGCATTTGACCGGTGGGCTGCACCCCGCACTGTGGATCATCATTATTCCCGTGGAATTCATCGGCCTCTTCACCAAGCCCATCGCGCTGATGATTCGGCTCTTCGCCAACATGGTGGCCGGCCACATCGTGCTCTTCTTCTTGCTGGCGCTGATTTTCATGCTCCACCCCGCGATGGCGGTGGTGAGCGTGCCGATGGCGGTGGCGATTTTCATGCTCGAGATTTTCGTGGGCTTCGTTCAGGCCTTCATCTTCACCATGCTCTCGGCGTTGTTCATCGGCATGGGCGTGGCGATGGGCCACCACGGCGAAGAGCACAAAGAAGGCCGCGGAGACGGCGAGCACGCGGCCGCGCACTAATTTCTGGAAGGAACCCTTCGCCCAAAGGTGGGCGCAAGGAGGTTGTACCCGATGGGCAGTGATCGACTCCCCCGAGAAGCGAGTCATTGAAGATGGAAGGGATGTCCACAATGGGAAACGTAGCGATGGCGTACCTGTCGGCCGGCATTGGCGCCGGGCTGGCGATTATCGGAGTGGGTTTGGGCATTGGTCGGTTGGCGGCCGCAGCACTCGAAGGCACGGCACGTCAGCCGTCGTCGACGGGTGACTTGCGCACCAGCATGATTATTCCCGCGGCGTTCATCGAAGGCGTAGGTCTGTTCGCGCTGGTTATCTGCATCATCTTGGCGACCAAGACCTAGAGGGTAAGCAACGGACAAAGGCGGCTTGTCAGTGGTAGAGCCGCCCTTGTTCGAAAAGTGGTTCGACGTAACGAATAAGGCACTCAAGTCATGAACATGCTCGTCTTCGCAGCTGGCTTCACCGACGTTCAGCCCGGCCTCATTTTTTGGACGTTGATTACATTCATCATCGTCGCCTTCGTGCTCAAGCGCGTGGCCTGGGGCCCGATTTTGAAGGCCGTCGAAGAGCGCGAGAGGCAGATTTCCGGCGCCATCGAGTCGGCGAAGCATGAGCGAGCGCAGGCCGAGAAGTTGCTTAACGAGCAGAAGACCGCCATCGCGCAGGCGCGGCAAGAAGGCGCCGAGATGATGCGCAAGAACCAGGCGGACATGGAAAAGTTCCGCGAAGACTTGATGGCGAAGAGCCGCAAAGAGGCCGAGGACTACAAGGCCGAAGCGCGCCGCACCATCGATGAAGAGCGCCGCAAAGCCGCCTCCGAGCTCAAGGGTGAGGCAGTGTCGCTTGCGCTCGCGGTGGCTGAGAAGCTGCTCGTCGAGAAGCTCGATGATGCCAAGCACCGGCACCTGGCTGAGCAATTCATCAACGATTTGAGCAAGACCGGGGCGCAGAAGTCGGCGGCGTAGAGCCCGCAGCGCAGGCAGACCTTACATTTGGTACGACCATTTGTAAGAAGTACCTCTGTTACGGTCGCGCGTCTTCGAGCTCAGTCAGCTTCAGCAGCTCGTCATCAGTGGGGAACTGGTGCACCCGCCACCGCTCGGGAATTTCCTCGGTCAGCGTCATGCGGTCACCGAGCAATTTCGTCAGCTGGTCCCACTTGATGGGCCAGGTGCGCGGCTCTTCTTGCCCAGGAGGCGCAGGCCACACCAGCTCAATCAAATCGACCTTCGGCAGCAGCGCCACCGTGCCCTGCGCCCACAGCGACGCGGTGAGCACTTCGTTCTCGTCACCGCGCAGCACCGCGTAAGGGCCGATGGCGTCTTTGTTGCCTTCGAGTTGATACAGATTCTCGAGCAGATGCTGCTGTTCCTGGTACGCGCGCGCCTTCGACTGCAACCGCGCGAGCAGCAGCTTCTCGTACGAGCGCCGGTCGGGCGACGGCATCCACGTTTCCCAGCCGTTGGCAGTCTTCGAGAGTGCGAAGCCGCTCAAGCCCTGCGAAGTCTGCCCCGCCTGCAGCGTCAAATCGGCGGCGGTCATCAGCGCGGTGTCGTTCTGGCTGTCGGCGACGAGCAGCGTCGCGGCCAGAGGCAGCATCACGATGGGCTCGCCTTTGAGCTCCAGGCCAGAGATGAAATCGGGCATCAACAGCCGCGCGGCGTCGTAATCGTCACCGGTGTTGGAAACGTAGAGCCCTTCACGCAGCTTCTCGAAGCGGTTGGGGTTGCCCTCGACCTCGAGGTTCTTCATCGCTACGTCGAGCAGAATCTCGAAGCTCTCGCCCCACCTCGAGCGGCGATCAGCCGTCACGTCCGCGGCCTGCTCTGAGAGCTCGAAGACCAACCCCACCGCGAGCTCGGCGTTGTAAGGGCGGTGATCAGGCTTGAGCTCGGCGGTGATTTCAGGGTCGAGCTTGGCGTAGAGGCGCCGGCGGTAATCGAAGAGCGCCAACGTCTGCCGCTCGAAGAAGCGCGGCCGCAGCTGTTTGAAGATGCGATCTTTGGGAATGTCTTTGTGCGTGGGTAGCAACGTCCACAACCGGCGGCGCAACGCGCGCTGTTTATTGAGCGGAGTCGCCTTGTTGTACTCAGACAGCGCGTACCCGAGAAAGACGAAGTGGTGCAGCCCGTCGGGGTACTTGAGCAACAAACGGTACTTGTCTGTCTCGTAGGTAATCTCGATTGCCGGGAGCTCCGCGCTGATGAAGTCTTGCGCCAGCCGGGCGAATTCGTCGCGGTTGACGGTCACTTAGATTTCCTCAAACCCCACAGCGCGCTTGTCCTCTCTACCCTCTAGGTAAGTCGACCTTTTAAAGATTTCGAAATGTATACCGCGTTGGCCCGAAAGGATCTCCCAGTTGGCCAGTTATCACGCGAGCGGAGAAAAGCCCGCGATTCTATTGGTTTTTGAACCACACTTACCGTTCGCCTCCCACCTCTAGAAGCGGGCCGTCTTCGGCGGCTCGCTGCTAATATTCGCCATGACCATGCGGGCACCGTTGCTCTCCACCCTTCTCGTGCTCGCCGTGGCTTGCCAGGGCGGCTCCGGCGACGAAACCCAGACATTGCGCCAGGCCATCGTCGGCGGACAGCTCGACACCACGTCCACCCATGTCTTCATCATCGATATGCAGTTCAACAACGCACAAACCGGCCTGTGCACCGCGACGTTGATTTCAGCGCGCAGCCTGCTTACGGCAGCGCACTGCGTCGACCCCGAACGCGTGGGAGCAACCAGCGTCACCATTCGCGCCAGCAACAAAGCCGACGCCAACACACTCAACACCGGTGAGTACATCAATGTCGTCGACCGCCGCTTACACCCCAACTGGCAGTGGTCGGGCAGCGACATGGCGGCGCCCACCGACGTGGCGATGTTGCTGCTCGCTTCAGCGCCATCGGGCGTGACTCCGGCGGCCATCAACCGCGCGGCGCTGAGTGGCTTCACCGGCAAATCGATTCGGCTCGTGGGTTACGGGCGCACTTCGGCGGCAGCCAGCAGCAGCAGCGCCATTCGTCGGCAAATCACGCTCAACGTGACGGGCCAAGACGCCAACTACATCGACTTCGGAGTCGCCGGCAGCCAAGGCACCTGCGTGGGTGACTCCGGCGGCCCCGCGTTTCATACCTTCAGCGACAATGTGACGCGGCAGGTGGGCGTGCTCTCAGGGGGCAACAGCCAATGCGGCGAAGCCTCGGACGTGCGCGTCGACATTCACGCCGGCTTCATCGACCAGTGGCTCAGTGACAAAGAGCCTCCCATCTGCGGTGCCGATGGCCGCTGCCAGACCGGCTGCATGCCCGTCGATATGGACTGCAACTGCGCGGCCGACGGCCAGTGCACGGTGGCGTGCCCTGATGTGTTGTCTGACCCTGACTGCCCCAGAGACTGCGTTTCCAACGGCATTTGCGCGACGCAAGCCTGCCCGCGCGCCGACACCGACTGCGTGGCGAATTTCGGCGGCTGCACCACCCATGAACAATGTGCCGAGCGCCACTGCGTGAGCGACCCGCAGAACCCCGCCAGGTACTGCACCACGGGCTGCACCGTGCCGTCAGATTGTCCCAGCAACGCGCAGTGCACTTCAGGCGTGTGCCTGCTCAAGCAGCGGCCAACGGGCGTTTTGGGCGATGACTGCGTGGTGGGGTTGACGCTGTGCGAGACCGGCACCGTCTGCACGGGCCCGATAGGGGGCGTCACCATTTGCCGCCCCGCGTGTGGCGCTCAAGACGCGTGCCCGCAAGGAACGATGTGCGCCGACGGTCAGGGCGGGGCGCGGTTTTGCTATTCGGGCGGCTCGGTGATGATGGCGGCTGACGCGGGCACGGTTCCCGAAGTCGCGGGCAAAGTCGGGTGCAGCCAAGCTGGCGTTTCCATTGGGTGGCTCGCTCTTTTTGGGCTGCTCTCTTTGGCTTTGAGCCGCCGTCGTTTGTACTGACGCCTTTTTGCGCTAAGGCCTGCCCCGTTCTTCTTGAAGGAGCAGCTCGTGGCACTTTCTATCGGCATCGTCGGTCTACCCAACGTCGGTAAATCGACGCTGTTCAACGCCCTTTCCAACGCTGGCGCCCAGGCGGCGAATTACCCGTTCTGCACCATCGAGCCCAACATCGGCGTGGTGCCGGTGCCCGATGAGCGGCTCGACAAGCTCGCGGAAATCGTGAAGCCCGAGAAGACGATTCCCACCTCGCTCGAGTTCGTGGACATCGCCGGGCTGGTGCGCGGCGCTTCCAAAGGCGAAGGCCTGGGCAACCAATTCTTAGGCAACATTCGCCAGGTGGACGCGGTGCTCTACGTGCTGCGCTGCTTCGAAGACGAGAACATCACCCACGTCGAAGGCAGCGTTGACCCCGCGCGCGACAAAGACGTCGTCGATACCGAGTTGTGTCTCAAAGACATGGACACCATCGACAAGCGCCGCGAAAAGACCGCGAAG
>CXWL01024144.1_pt1 | contig 20854 bp, 22 predicted proteins | sample 590931 | NCBI WGS metagenome assembly CXWL01 (sample SAMEA3498368, study PRJEB10139) | groundwater metagenome | biome: water well; material: biofilm material | place: Germany | collected 2015-04-27 | reverse complement strand
TTCAGTAAACCCCGCCATCTCAAAAAGGACGACTTCTACCTGGTAGTCAGCCGATTGGTTCCCTATAAAAAAATCGATATTGTCATCGAGGCCTTTAATCAAATAAAGAAAAGGCTATTAATTATCGGCACCGGCTCTGAAGAAAAAAAATTAAAAAGTCACGCCGGAGAAAATATCGAATTTCTTGGATTAGTTGACGACTCAACCCTGGCCAAATATTATGCCCGGGCAAAAGCCTTAATATTTCCCCAAACCGAGGATTTTGGTCTCACTCCCCTTGAGGCAGCCGCCTCCGGCACTCCAACTCTGGCGTACTCCCGTGGGGGAGTTCTGGAGACAGTCCTTGATGGGTATACAGGCCTATTCTTCGCCGAGCAAACTCCTGACGCGATCATCAACACAATTCATCGTTTCGAGAACGGTCATCACCAGATTAGCGCCAAGCGCTGTCGGGAGCGCGCCCTCGAGTTTGCCGAGGATAGATTTATGGCCGTCTTTTCTGCTACAGTTAACTCGCAATGGCAAAAGCACCAAAAGATGTTTTCGTAATCATCGTCGCTGGCGGGCTGGGCACCCGACTGTGGCCGCTTAGCCGCAAAAAGCGCCCTAAGCAGTTTCTCTCTCTTTTTAATCATGACTCTTTCATCCAGCGCGTCTACCATCGAGCCCTAGCCATTGCTCCGAAGCAGCGAGTCTTCATTGTCGCCCCGGAAGAATATTCCGGTTATCTAAAAACCTATCTTCCGGAATTCCCTTTGGGAAATTTCATGGGCGAGCCGGAAAAAAAAGGCACGACCGCCGCTTACGGCTACACCGCCGCCTACATTAAGCAAATTAATCCTCAGGCGATCCTTCATATCATCGCCGCAGACGACCATATCGTAGACGAAGCCGGTTATACCAAATCACTCAACCAGGCCGCCGCCATCGCTAGTCAGGAAGATACCTTGGTGATTTATGGTGTCAAACCCCGCGATCCCAACACCGGTTATGGTTACGTCCAAATCGACCCCGCCAGTAAGCAAATCCGGGGGGGGGTCGAAGAATACCTCGTCAAGTCATTTCATGAAAAACCCCTTCAGCAGACCGCCAAAGAGTATTTGGAGCAAGGTGACTATTTCTGGCACGTCTTTGGTTTCACCACCTCAGTAGCCAAGCTCCTTTCTTTGATCAGCCAGTATGACCCCGCCACCTCAAGGGTCCTGGATAAGATCGAGTTAGACCTCCGGCTTCCGGGCCGACTGGAGGCCGTAAAGCTCAAAAAACACTACTCCGAACTTATCGAGTCTAATATCGACAATCAAGTGCTCGAAAAGATGACTGAATCCGCCCACATGGTTGTCCTCGAAGATAGCTGGAGCGATGTCGGCACTTGGGATCACGTCTACGCAATCCGAAAAAAGGACAATTGCGAAAATGTCATCGTCGGGGACAAGGACAACCTTTTTAATATCGGCTCAACCAATAATTTTATTACCATCGCCAACAAACCTATTGCTCTGGTGGGGGTGAACAACATGGTCATCATTGACGCTGGTGATATCATGCTCATCTGTGATAAGAATAAATCCCAGGATGTCAAAAAAATGGTTAACTTACTCAAAGAAAGAAAACTAGACCAATATCTATGAGATCGTGTCACCGTGTCACTGCACTAATATGATCTACGAATCCGTAAAACGAACCATCGATTTAGTCGCCGCCTCAGTCCTCATTATTCTTTTTCTGCCTATCTGGATTATTGTTCCGATTCTCATCAAGCTCGAGTCGAAAGGCACTGTCTTCTATAAGCCTCAAAGAGTTGGGCGTTACAACAAGCCCTTCAATATGATCAAATTCCGCTCCATGAAAATGTTTGAAATTAACGGAAAAGAAGTTCACGCTGTCGAGTTTTGGAAATACAACAAAGAACTCTTTGAAAAATACAAAAAAGCCGGCTGGAAGCTAACCCTGGAGGAAGACCCTCGCATTACCCGCCTGGGCAAAATTCTCCGTCAAACCTCAATCGATGAATTTCCCCAAGTCTTCAATATTCTCAAGGGAGACATGAGTCTGGTGGGGCCACGGGCCTACGTCAAGCCGGAGATCGACGACGCTGTCAAACGTTATGGTAAAGATATTCTTGCTACCGTCAATCAGAGTCTGAAAGCCAAACCCGGGCTTACCGGCCCCTGGCAGGTTTCCGGCCGTAATGACATTCCCTGGGAGAAGCGGGTCGAAATCGACGCCGGCTATGCCAAAAGAAAATCCCTGCTCGAAGACTTTGCTATTATGATAAAGACACCCCTGGCAATGATTAGTAAATGGTAAAACCAATGTCCAAAAAAGAAATCCAACCAGATAACGAACTAAAAAAAATTGATCTGTCTGTCCCGGAGCCGGTAGTCGCAGCCGAGGTCGTCCCAATGCCGGCACCAAAAAAGAAACTCAATTTGGGCTGGATCAAATGGCTTCTCTTGATTATTTTTCTTCTGGTCGCCGCTCTCGGGGCAGTCGGTTTCACTGCCTATACCTTCGCCAAATCAATGCAGCCACTACTTCTGGCCGCCTCCGCCAATGGCGGTGACATCGCCGCGGCAGTCCAGGCCCAGGATCTCACCAAAGCCAAGGAGTCCTCGGGGAAACTGAAAGAAGACATCGCTAGTATTCAAAATAAATACAATCAAATTTCTTTCCTTTCCAAGGTTCCTTTCCTCGGAATCTATTTCAACGACGGCCAACATGGCCTCGCAGCCGCCCAGGCCGGCGTCGATGCTGTCGATAAGCTTATCGTCGCCGTCGAGCCGTATTCTGACCTGCTTGGTTTCAAGACTGAATCAAAGAACCTGGTCGAGGTCAAGTCCATCGAGGACCGCATTGTCTTTCTGGTCAACACTCTAAGCAAGATCTCGCCCCAGCTTGAGTCGGTTTCTGGCGATGTCAACAAAGCCAAGGATGAGCTTAGCGCCATCGATCCCAATCGTTATCCGGAAACCTTTATGGGTAAAAACGTCCGGGCCAAAATTGTCGGCCTTCAGGACACTGCCTCCAGCTTCTCCGCCATCATCAGTCAGGCCAAGCCTCTGATTGATCTGCTCCCTTCACTTCTGGGCGATCCCAACGAAAAGACCTATATGCTCCTCTTCCAGAACGACGGCGAACTGCGACCCACCGGGGGCTTCTTAACCGCCTACGCCTATCTCAAAGTGAACAAGGGGAAAATAACCCCCCTCTCCTCCTTCAACATCTACGATCTCGACGCTCGCTTCGGCAAAAATGTCACCCCTCCCGACCCAATAAAAAAATATCTCAACGAGAACCGTTGGTTTTTGCGCAACATGAACTTCTCGCCCGACTTCAAGGTTTCCATGGATACCTTCACCAAGTACGTCCGCGATCTGGGACTTCCCCGGATCGATGGCATCATTGCTCTGGACACGGAAATTCCCGTGAAACTGCTTGATATTTTGGGCACGATCGGCGTCGGCGGCTGGGGCAATTTCAGCAGCAAGAACGACCCACGTTGCGACTGTCCTCAAGTCGTCTATGAACTGGAGAATCTCATCAGTAAGCCCGTTCCCGGGGTCCGTCTCGACCGCAAGGCAGTTTTGGGACCGTTAATGCACTCCATTCTAGCCAATGCCATGGGCAGTCCCAAGAGTCTCTGGCCGAAATTTTTAAATATTTTTCTAGATGGCATCGCTCAAAAACATCTAATGTTTTATTTCTTCGAGGAGAAAAATCAACTCGCCGCCGAGAGCTTCAATGCCGCCGGCAGAATCAAGGATTACGATTACGACTATCTCCACATCAGCGATAGCAACTTCGGTGGCGCCAAGTCCGACCTTTTTATCAAACGCGACGTTGAACAGGAGATCGAGGCCTCTGCTGATAAAGTTACCAAGAAGGTGACTATTACCTATAACAACCCCAGAAAGGGGAGTAACTGCAATCTGGAAGCCGGTCAGCTCTGCCTCAATGGTGTCTACCGCGACTACGTCCGTCTCTATGTCCCCAAAGGGAGCAAGCTGATCAGCGTCGTTGGCTCCGAAGTCAAAGAGAGCACCTTCGAAGACTTGGGCAAGACCGTCTTCGACGCCTTCTTCACCATGCGCCCGGAGAGTAGCAGTAAACTGGTTTTCACATATGAGCTGCCCGCTCTTTCCCTAAGCCCCTATCGGCTGCTCATCCAAAAGCAACCCGGCCTAAACAGCGTCAAGCACTCGATCACCCTCAATGGTAATCCAACCACGCTTGACCTGATCAAAGACCAGGAACTCGTCCTGGAATAAGCTCGTGCCCCATAGACCAAGTCCCATAGTTTGTATTTCCACCCGTTTTATGTTAACCTTCCCTTACTCTATTGCACTCTACCAAGGAGATGAAAAAATGCAATGTAGCAATTGTGGGATGAAAACCCACACGGCCAAGAATTGTCTCAGTACGCCAGCCGGGCAGGAAGCCCGTAGGGCAATGCTTTGTACTTATTGTCACAGCAAGAAACACAATACCAAAGCCTGTCCCAAAACCGCGGAGGGAAACATGGCCAGAAAATGGCACCCCAAAACAGTCCAAGATGATTATGTCGAGGACTGACAAACTGATCGGGACGAGAACGTCCACTCCCGTCCCGATCAAAACTCACATGCTAGACTAACGGTATATGTCTGCGGCAATTTCCGATCTTGGCATAATCATTCATCAGGTTCGTTTCGGCGAAGCCGACAAGTTCGTTTTAATTTTGTCCTCTCAACACGGTCTAATCAAGACCGTCGCCAAAGGGGTCCGTCGCTCTACTTCCAAAAAATCGGCCCACCTCGACAACCTAAATTTGATAAAGTTCCAGACCAATCGGGGTGACAACCCTCAGTATCTTTCTCAGGTCGAAACCACCAACCCCTTCGCCATGATCAAGGCTGACCTCAAAAAAACCCGGACCTGTTTTTATCTGACCGAAATTCTCCACCACACCCTGGCCGAAGGCGAAACCGACGAGTCGCTTTTTCACAAACTTAAAGATTTTCTGACCCGGTTTGACGGCGCCGACGACAGGCAGACCCGAGACTTGGCCGTCGATTTTCAGCGCTTCCTGATCATCCACCTTGGCTTCCCCCCACCCAAGAGCGAGCAGCCCGCCGCTCTGGTCGCTTACTTCGAATCCCTCATCGATCGTCCCCTCGTCACTCCCCGCATCAGCCTTTCGTAAAATACCCCATAGTGACATGAGTTTTCGTTTTTGGTACAATGCGAGGGCTCCGTACTGGCCATCATGGTTGTTACGGAAGTACTTTTCAAAGAGAGGTTGCGATGGTTTCTCCAGGTCAAATCGATATTCGAAAGCATTTCTTTGACGCATTCAGCAATCACGAGACCGAAATCTCGGCCCGTTATATCGTCGAATTCTGTCAACTGAGATGTCAGGAATGGGCACCCTTTACCTATGAGCAGATCAATGAATTTTACAAGTCGAAGGGCCACCATGACGGTTTTTGGTTCAATTTGCTTCCCAAACAGGGTCACATCGTCGATACAGATGGTCAGTATCAAATCCAGCCGTCCTTCGTCGACTGCTGTTTCCAGGCGTCTCTCGTCGTCGAAATAAATCCGCCGCACAGTCGGATCATCAAGTCGTGCGATCACTGCGTAGGCTTCGTCTCGCAGTCACCCGACTCGACTCTGGTCGAGAACCCGGGAAAGTGGCACGCTCAAATCTTCAGCCTCGACGGGTATTTGGCCGGCTTGGGAGTCTTCGATACCCAGAAAGAAGCGCAAGATGCGGCGCTTGATGGACTGGTGAAGAACTGGACCTATGACCAATGGCTTGCCCATTGGGAAGAAGCCGATTCCATTCAGGCCTAAGACTCATTTTAGGCGAAAAACCACATTCCTTCACGGGGTGTGGTTTTTTTATTGGTGTTAAAATAAACCTCATGGCTGATGTACAACTCCTCGACAAAGTCATTTCCCTCGCCAAACGGCGGGGCTTTGTCTATCCATCATCAGAGATTTACGGGGGATTCGCCGCCGTCTATGATTTTGGACCTTACGGCGTTGAGCTCGAAAATGCGATCAAACGTTTTTGGTGGCTCCACCTGGTCCAGGCCCGCGAAGACATCGTTGGTTTGGATTCGGCCATCTTCATGCATCCCCGAATCTGGGAGGCGAGCGGTCACGTCGGCGGTTTTTCCGATCCCTTGATTGAGTGTAAGAAGTGTCACACCCGTTCCCGGGCAGACAAAATGCTCAACGAAATCGGTGTCGCTGCCGACGAGAAGATCGGTATTGAGGAAATAAATCGTTTAATAACCCAAAACAAAGAAAAAATTAAATGCCCCCAGTGTGGTGCCCAGGACTTTACTAGTGCAAAAAAGTTTAATCTCCTGGTCCAGTCGAACCTGGGAAACTTTACTTCGGATCTGAACGAAAACCCGGTCTATCTCCGGGGTGAAACCTGTCAGGGAATTTATGTCAATTTCAAATCTGTTCTTGACTCAAACCGGGTCAAGATTCCCTTTGGTATCGCCCAAATCGGCAAGGCCTTCCGAAACGAAATAACCGCCAGGCGCTTTATCTTTCGTACCCGGGAGTTCGAACAAATGGAGATGCAGTATTTCACCTCCCCCGAAGACGAAATGGTCCAGTACGAGAAACTTAGGCAACAGCGTTGGGATTACTACAAGGCCCTGGGCTTCAACATGGCCAATTTACGCTGGAAAAAGCACGACAATCTCGTTTTCTATGCCAAAGAAGCCTACGACATCGAGTACGAGTTTCCTTGGGGTTTTGACGAATTGGAAGGTGTCCACGCCCGGGGCGACTACGACTTGTCACAACATAGTCAGTTCTGCGGCTCAGATCTATCATACGTCGACCCGGTTACAGGAAATAAGTTCATGCCCCACATCATTGAGTCTTCCTCGGGGGTCGGCAGATTGGTCTTGGCCATTCTCTGCGACGCTTACACCGAAGATGAGAAAAACGGTGAAAAAAGAATTTATCTCCAACTGAAAAAAAACCTGGCTCCGGTTCAGGTAGCCGTTATTCCCTTGGCTAGAAACAAGTCGGAATTGACCCAAAAAGCCAAACAGATCTTCGATACCCTCAAGTGGAATTTCCGTGCCGAGTACGACAACTCGGGAAATATCGGCAAAGCCTATCGACGCCAGGACGAAATCGGCACCCCGGCATGTGTTACCGTCGACTTTCAGACACTCGAGGATGACACCGTCACCGTTCGCGACCGCGACACCGCTACCCAACAGCGCGTCTCGATTGACAAACTAGAGTCCTTCTTGAATACTTAAGTCAATGTTCAAAAAATTATTTTTTCTCGCTGCCACCGGAATTCTATTAGCCGCCTGTGGTCCAAAGAAGGTATCCACACCCACCAGGTCCGTTCGCCAACTAATCAACGCCCTTGAAGTCTCCAAGCGCCCCTTCCTGGCTGTCTTCCCCCATAGTACCAACAAGCTTTTGACCATTTACCTGGACAAAGTCGAGAGCCAGTACAAACAATCGACTATCGACCTGGAATATCTTTCCGGAAATTCTCTTAAGGGTGGGAGGACCACTGTCGATTTCCCCAAGCCCCTACCTTTCGCTCAGGCCTTCCTTCTGGGCAGCTGCTCCTCGGGCGGCAAATGTTCCTTCGACACTGATCTCATTTCCGGCACGATCAAAAACAAACTTGATGACGGTTCCTCTACGATCAATGTTCTCAAAAGCGACTTTGTCTTCGTCAACAAAGCCGAAATCATTACCACCGATGGCCGCGTCGTTTATGTTCCGACCAGCCCCAAACAGAAAGACCAAATTCTCCTGGACACCCAGGGACTGCCCAAACCGATTGAGGGCGAGCTCGCCTACGCTCCGATCGCCATCAGCGCCGTCAACAGCAACAAGATTTCCGGGAAACTTACCTTCAAAGTTAGCGGGGCAACAAAGGCCGTTATTTACGACGGTGACAACTATCAACCATTAAAAATTGTCGCCGAAAGCGACTCTGTGGTGATTAACCTAAATCAATCACCCTGGAACAAGGCTGCCAACATCGTCCGCGATGATCTCAAGGGTGCCGCCGAAACTGCCCAGCTCTACCTCCTCGGCCCCATCCTCCTCCTAAAATAACATGGATCCTACGGATAGAGTGGTAGAACGCACCCCCCCCTCAGAAACACCGGCTGAAACAATTGCCCGTCTCACAGCAGAAAAAGCCATTCTCGTCCAGGAAAAAGCAGAACAAGCCAAAAAAATCGCAGATTTAGAGGCGAAACTCGCCGCAACCGAAGCCAGTTTGGATATCGCAAAGTCGGAGGCCACTATCGATCATCTGACCGGCTTGCCAAACCTCAGTACAATTGAGCTGGAGCTTTCGACACAACTTGCCCTGGTTCAGCGCGGCAGCGGTTCGCTGGCCGTGGCTATGTTTGATCTCGATAACTTTAAGACTGTAAATGATACATATGGTCATGCTCAGGGAGACCAGGTGCTAAGAGGATTCGCCGATCGTGTTAGGTCTCATAAAAGAGAGACAGACACCGTTGGTCGCCACGGCGGTGAAGAGTTTTTGGCTGTCTTCCCCATCCCTGAAGGAACGAGCCCGGATGATGTCGAGACGCATATCCTCAGTCGTTATCACCATATGTTGACTGATCTTAATCGAACCGGAAATGAGGCAGAGTTCATTCCTCAAACTGTCAGTATAGGCTGTGTTATCGTCGACCAGAATGTGTCATCCGCCAACCTTGCCGAAATCATCGCAGCCGCGGACAGCCTACTATACAAATCAAAAGCAAACGGGAGAAATCAATCAACCGTTGCGGTATTCAAAGACGCCGCCACCATATCCATCTAACTAACTTTTCACTTTCAATTTTTCGTACCGGTAACTGACTGGTTTGAGTCAGTAGTTTCTGCTGTTTCTCTTAAAAATAGCCTCAAAGCGGGTCTTGACATGGCATTTTCTTTTCACGATACTAATAGGTGGTGACAAGTGGTGAAATATCATTATAATAGTAACCAGTTACTCACTGCCCGCATGCAATATGTTTACTGGACGGCACTACCACAACTTAGAAGCCAAGGGGAGACTGGCGATTCCAGTAGCTCATCGGGAAAAACTCTCCTCTGGTGGCGTCATCACCGTCGGTCTGGATGGCTGTCTATTTCTTTTTCCGAACTCATACTGGCAAGAGCTCTGCGCCAAGTTGGTCAATCTGCCTCTCACGAACAAAGCCGCTCGACAGTTTACCCGGCTTTTAGTTCAATCGGCAGTCGATCTGGAGCTGGATTCGCAGGGGAGAACTCTGATCCCGGATTACTTAAAGGCAAGCGCGTCATTAAAAAAACAAGTAGTGGTAGCCGGAGCCTTAACCAGAATTGAAATCTGGGATCGGCAACGCTATCACGAGCACCTTGACTTAATAACGAAAGATTATCCTGATTGGGAAGAAGGCCTAAAGGAGTTAAACCTATGAATTTCGTCAGACACAACCCCGCCTTCACCGGCCGGATAAAGGAGTTGTTTCACCTCAAGCCGGGTGACTTATTCCTTGATCTGACACTCGGTGACGGTGGACACACCCAGGAGGCGTTAGAGGCGGGCGCTCGAGTCGTCAGTTTCGATGTTGACCTGGAGGCAATCAGCCGGGCTACCGGCTTCCTCGCCTCCCAGTTCTCCCCGGTGATCGTTGGTCCCCAAATGGAACATCCCGTCCCCCCGGACTTCCGTTGGTTGGTGATCCATGCCAATTTTGCCGCTCTGGCGCAGGTCGCCTCTACGCTTCAGCTACCGCAGTTTGACGCCGTTTTGGCGGACCTAGGCACTTCTCAATACCAGTTGGCTTCGGGAGAGCGTGGCTTTAGTTTCAATCTCTCGGGCCCGTTGGATATGCGTCTGGATCAGGGACTGGGAGTGAGCGCGAAGGATCTTGTCAACGCCCTATCTGAATCTGAGCTGGTCCCACTTTTACTCTTGGCTGATGAATATCAGGCCAAAACAATTGCCAGAGCCATCATTGCCCAAAGAAAGATCGCTCCCATCACAACCACCGATCAGCTGGCCGCAATAGTTGCTCAAGTCAAGCTTACCACCAACACCAAGATTAACCCCGCTACCAAAACCTTCATGGCTTTGCGGATGGCCGTCAATCTCGAACGGGAATCGCTCTCTCAAATGCTACTGGCCTTGCCCCCTCTCCTGCGTTCGGGCGCCACCCTGGGAATCATCAGTTTTCATTCCGGGGAGGATCGGCTGGTGAAGCATTTCCTCAAGGAAGAAAAGAAAAAAGGAATCTTTCGTCTTATTAATCTCAAGCCAATAAAACCGGAATTAACAGAATTACAAATTAACTCAAAAGTCAGAAGTGCCAAACTCAGACTCGCCCAAAAAATTTGAGCCCCTCAATCACCTCCTGGCTCTGGTATTTACACTCGTCTTTCTTCTGGCCATCGGTAACATCGTCGGCACGAATTCCCTGGCGACTCAAGGAGTGGTCCTTGACGATATCTTGAGCCAGACTCAGACTATCACCAAAGAAAACCAGATCGCGGCTGTCGAAATCGGCAAGATTAATAATCTCGGCTACCTCGAAAAGGCCGCCAGCGCTCTCGGCTTCCATAGGGTTAGGTCAAATCTGATTATCACTGCACCCGAAGCTGTCGCGGCAGTCATCCAACGATAGTGTCTCAGACTACCATTCTTCGTCTGCGCATCCTTTATCTTCTTGTTCCCACAATGGCCCTGCTAATAGTGGCTCGCTTGTTCTATTGGCAGATCATCAGGGGGCCGGGGTTATCCCAACAGGCCGATCGCCAACATCAAGATGTCATTATCCTCGCCAGTCAGCGCGGCGATATTCTAGACTCCAGGGGCGAACTCTTGGCCGGGACTCAAAACCTCTATCATCTTTTTGTCTACAAGCCCCAGTTGGAGAAGGATAAGGCGGACCTCGCTGGTCTGATTGCTCCCATCATCGCCCCTGATCCACCGGTCGCCTCCGTGGGGGCCAAACAGGCAACTCGTGAAGACATGATTTTGGAAATCAGGAATTTTCTTCTCGACCGGCTGAACCTCAATAGTAATTGGGTTTCCCTGAAGCATTATCTTGAGCCGGGTCAGAAAGAACAGCTTCAGACTCTGGGTATCAAAGGTTTGGGGTTCGAGGACGAGTTTACCCGGTTTTACCCTGAAGCCAGCCTTTCCGCCCAACTTCTCGGATTTGTCGGTTCAGATCTAGCTGGTCAACCCCAGGGTTATTTCGGACTGGAAGGCTTTTATGACCGGCAATTACGGGGTAGGGAGGGGAGGATCTTGACTGAAAAAGACGCCCGTGGCAACCCCATCCTCATTGGTCGCTACAATCTGGCCAAAAATATCGCCGGCAGGACAATTCAGACCACCATCAACAAGCAAACCCAGTTTCTGGTCGAGTCGATCCTAAAAAACGGTCTGGATCAATATCAAGCCAAGGCGGGCAACGTCATTGTCATGGAAACCAAAACCGGTAAAGTTGTGGCCATGGCGGCCTATCCCAATTATGATCCGGGCCACTTCTCGGACTTTGACAAATCCTCATACAAGAATCCCAACGTCGCCAATCTCTTTGAACCGGGCTCAATTTTCAAAGTTCTGATCGTAGCCGCGGGTCTGAATGAAAAGATCATCACCCCCCAGTCCACTTGCGACGCCACCTGCAACGGACAGATATCGATTGGTCAGTACACCATCAAAACCTGGAACGAAAAATACTATCCCGGAACCAGTATGACCGACGTCATCGTCCACTCCGACAACACCGGTATGGTCTATATCGCCCGGAAATTGGGAAAAGAAAAATTCGCCCGGTATCTCGCGGCGTTCGGACTGGGTAAACTGACTGGGATTCAACTTCAGGATGAGGCCACCGGGCCACAAAAGACTGAAAAGGATCTAAAAGACATCGATCTGGCCACCAATTCCTTCGGTCAAGGGATCGCCCTCACCCCCATCCAGATGATCACCGCCGTCAATGCTATTGCCAATGGAGGAGTCTTAGTCACCCCCTCAATCGTCGAAAAGATTGTCGGTCTCGACAAAGAAATAATCACCCCGCCGGGGCAGACGGTCAGGGTCCTCGAGCCCGAGGCGGCCGCCGCCATGCGCGACATCATGATCGCGGCCGTTGATCGGGGTGAAGCCAAATGGGCCCGACCCAAAGGCATCCAGGTGGCTGGGAAAACGGGGACAGCCCAAATCCCGATCCAGGGGCACTACGATCCCGAAAAAACCATCGCCAGCTTCATCGGTTTCTTCCCGGCCCGTGATCCTATCTATAGTATGATTGTCAGTCTCAACGAACCCCAGACTTCTGTCTGGGGTTCAGAAACCGCCGCTCCCCTTTGGTTCACTATTGCCAACCAGCTCCTCCTCCAGTCCCCCTCCGGTTCAGGCCCCGCTGGCAGGGATTGAGCAAACAGGTTAAAATCAAACTGTGTCGAGACTCAAACAGCACACAATTTCCTTCCGGCATGCCCTCGATGGGGTAATCTATACTTTCAGGACCCAGCCCAATTTTCAGGTTCACACCTTTTTTGCCATCCTGGCTGCGGCCGCCGGTTTTATTTTCCGCATCAGTAGCGCCGAGTGGGCGGTCATTGTTTTTATCATTGGCCTTGTGTTGGTCGCCGAAATGATCAACACCAGCATTGAAGCTGTTGTTGACCTTCATACCGAGAAATTTCACGAATTAGCCAGGGTTTCCAAAGACGTTTCCGCCGGCATGGTCCTCGTCACTGCTACCATGGCCGTCATCACCGGCATTTTGATTTTTCTGCCCCACCTATTAACTCTCTTCCGCTAATATGGCCCAACTTCTTGGAATTCTCCTGGTCTCCTTTATCATCCACGCCGTCGCAGTCGTCCCTTTCATTAATTTGCTCTACCGGGCGAAGTTCTTCAAGAAAAAAACCGCCGTCTCTGCCGACAAAACCGACGCGGCCTCAACCCACATCCGTTCAAAGTCCAGAACCCCGGAAGGTGGGGGACTTCTGATTATCCTCATCACCAGCCTTATTTTTGCCGTTCTTTTTCCCTTGCTCAAGATCGCCGGCGTCAATATTACCCACGTTTATCCGATTAACGAAGAGATCAATGTAATCTTCTTCACCTTCCTTTCCTTTGGTGCTCTCGGCCTCTATGATGACATCGTCAAGTATTTTGAGCTCGATCGCGATCTGGGGTATGCCGGCCTCAAAACCAGAAATAAGTTTTTGATCCAGGCCGTTTTGGGTTTAATCGTCGGCTCATTGCTCTATTTCAACCTTCACCTCTCAATTATCAACGTCCCTTTCATCGGCGTTCTTAATTTCGGTTATTGGTTTATCCCCATCGCCGCATTTCTGGTGATGACCTTTGCCAACGCCGTTAATATCACCGACGGCATGGATGGTCTCGCCGGCGGCCTGCTCATGATTGCCCTTTTTGGCTTCCTGATTCTTTCCACTTCGATTCTTGACACCCCGATCTCGATTTTTATTGCCCTCTGGCTTGGTGGATTAATTGCCTTCCTTTACTTTAATGTTTTTCCTGCTCGTATCTTCATGGGCGACGCCGGCGCCATGGCTTTTGGCGCTACCTTGGCCGTCATCGGCCTTTTGTTGGGGAAATTTGTCGCCCTTCTGGTGATTGGTATCCCTTTTCTAATTGACGGACTTAGTAGCCTTCTCCAAATCGCTTCCGTCAGATTGACCGGCCGGCGGATCCTGCCCATTGCTCCAATCCACTACTGGTTGTTAAGGATCGGTTGGACCGAGCCAAAAATTGTCCAACGGGCTTGGCTGGCGGGCATTATGGTCGTCATTTTTGGCTTGTGGCTGGCATTAATTTAAATAAGTCTTTCGCAATGATTAAGATAGCGGCCCAAAAAAGTCCGTATTTCGCCCTACTTACCGGTCTCAGTGTTTTTATCTCTCTGATCGGACTGCTGGCTGTCTATAACGCTTCGGTCGTCGAGGCTTTCAACGACTTTCACGACAAATATCATTTTGCCAAACAGCAGCTAGTTTGGTTGTTTCTTGGTCTAACCATTTACTTGATTATCAGTCGGGTTAGTCTCAAATTCCTGAAAAAAAACGCCCCGCTCTTCTTTGTCTTCTCGCTTTTATCAATGGTTCTGGTTTTGATTCCGGGTCTGGGTCTGCGTCTTCAAGGAGCACGTCGTTGGCTCGCTTTGGGCTCTTTCAACTTCCAACCGTCCGAACTGCTAAAGGCTAGTTTGGTGGTGTATCTGGCTACCTGGCTGGAAAAGCCCAAGGAAATGAAAAGGTTTGCTCTCCTGCTGGCCACCTGTCTTGGTCTGATCATGCTCCAACCGGATCTGGGGACGGCCGTCGTTGTCGGAGTTATTGGTTTTGGCCTGTTTTATCTCTCGGGTGCATCATCTCGGGACATCATAATTTTTATTAGCAGTTTGGCCATCTCCGGACTCGTCTTGATCTTTTCGTCTTCCTATCGCCTGGAAAGACTCAAAACCTTTCTCGAGCCCACCGCCGACCCCTTAGGCCGTTCCTATCATATCAACCAAGTCCTCATCGGATTGGGTTCTGGGGGGCTGACCGGTGTCGGCCTGGGCCGTTCCCGACAAAAGTATGCCTATTTACCCGAAGCCACTACCGACTCTATTTTTACCATCGTCGGCGAAGAGTTGGGCTTCATCGGCGGGACGATTCTCATCGGTCTGCTTTTGTCTCTGTCTTTGCTCGCCTTCCGGATTGCGTCTCTAGCTCGCGACCAGCATCAGCGTCTCCTGGCTTCGGGAATCGCCCTTCTTCTCTCCGCCCAGACTTTTGTCAACCTTGCTTCCATGGTAGCCCTCGTCCCCCTGACTGGAGTTCCGTTACCATTGATTTCCTATGGCGGTTCCTCGCTGATCTCAACTTTTGTCGCCCTTGGTATACTAGCAAGTGTCGCCCGCCATCTATGAAAAAAACTATCGTCTTTACCGGCGGCCATCACAACTCCGCTCTTGTTTTGGCCCTGGCCCTAAAAAAAGAAGGCTATCAAATTGCCTGGATTGGTCACAAGTTTGCCGCCGGAGGAGATAAGAATGTCTCGGCCGAATATCAGGAAGTTACTCGAAACCAGATCCCATTCTACGAATTAAAAACGGGCAAGTTTTACCGCCAACTAAATCCTTTCACACACTTGAAAACACTCTTCGGCTTTCTACAGGCATTTGCCTATTTGGTCCAGATCAGGCCGAAGTTAATTGTCTCTTTTGGTGGATACTTGGCCGTACCCGTTATCATCACCGGCTGGCTCCTGCGCATTAAGTCAGTTACCCACGAACAAACTGTCATCGCCGGCTGGGCCAACAAGGCGGTTGTCCCTTTCGTCGATAAGGTCTTTCTGACCCATCCTTCTTCGTCGGCCAGTTTTCCCAAGAACAAATCTCTCGTGGTCGGACTCCCGCTCCGTCCGGAACTTTTTGACCCGAAGCTCAAACAGCCGTTTTCCCCGAAGCTACTCTATGTTTCCTGCGGTAAGCAGGGTTCTCATCTGGTTAACTCGGCTCTGTTTCCGATTATTCCCGAATTAGTCAAGCGCTTCACCCTCGTTCATCAAACCGGCGCCAACAGCGAGAGTCGTGACCTGGAGAGAGCTCGTCGTTTGAAGGAGTCGCTTGGGCAGTTGGGCAGCCGTTACCAATACGCCCCTTACTTTTTTTCCAACCAGGCCGCCACCTACTTGCAGTCGGCCTCTGTAGTCGTCAGTCGGGCCGGCGCCCATCTCACCTATGAACTATCACATCTCCAGAAAAATACCGTTTTCATTCCCATCTCCTGGGTTTCTCATAACGAGCAATTACTCAACGCCCAGACTGCTTCCAAATTAACACCCGCCGTAATCCTGGAAGAAAAGGACTTAAATTCACAGACCCTTCTGCAGGCGATTATTCGCGTCGAAAAAATGAAGCCGAAAGCCAAAATTAAAATCGATCCTTTTACGGCGACCGAGAAAATGCTCGCCGTCATCCATGGCTACCTTCAAGACTAGTCGTCCCAGATCGATTCCCCTAAAGATCGGTCTTACCAAGATAATTCTGCCCTCTGGCCTTATCCTCACCGTCTTGTTGTTTTTCTTTCTCCACCAAAAACTTCTTCTGGTCAGCTCGGTGATCTGTCAATCTAGTATTGGAGTCTGTCCGGAGGCGGTCGAGAGTCTAATTGTCAATACTGCCGGTCAGTCATTCTTGCGGCTGAATCTGGTCCAAATAAAAAAAGAAATCCTCGCTACCGGACTGGTTGACAAAGTGAACATCAAAATCAAGATTCCTGGCCAGCTAACTCTGGAGGTCACGCCACTATCGAGTTCCTATTTGTTAAGGAGCATCTTCATCGGTCCCCCACCGAGTTTCTCTTTCGAATCTGCCACCACTTCCGCCGGACTCATTCCTCCGTCGATGGATCTGGCCGCTTTTGTTGCCACTAACTCTGGCAACACCTTTCAGTTGTTCTCGAGCGGGGTTCTGTCTGCGCGCGATGGACAGACCAATTATTTTCTGATTGTTGAAAAAATTCCTCCAAAAGAATATCTGATTTTGGTCTATTCCTGGCTAAAGGCCATCGGTGAGGCCGGCATGAAGCCTCTGGAGATTTACTTTATCAACGACCAGGTTTTGATCACACAAGATGTTTGGCCCGATATACTCATCAGGCTCACCGAAGATCCCAAAGTAAGGCTTAGCGCTTTACAACTTCTCGATTCCGCCGTTACAATTAAAAAGCCCAAGGTGATTGATTTCAGGTATACTCATCCTATACTAAAGTAACATGGCCAAAACCACTTCACTAAACGCCATCGACATTGGCAGTAGTAAAATCAGTTGTTTAATTACAGTAGGTAATCCGGACTCAGAAAAAATTAACGTCGTCGGGGTCGCTACCACCCCGAGCCGGGGAGTCAGAAAGGGCCAGATCGTCGACATTGACGAGGCTGTCGGGGCCATCACCGATTGTGTCGAAGCGGCCGAACGAATGGCTGGCTTTTCCATCAACAGCGCCTTCGTTTCGATTTCAGGAGACCATATTCAGTCACAAAATAGCAAAGGGGTTGTCGCCATCACCCAGCCCGAAGGTGAGATCGATCAGGAAGACGTCTACCGGGTTGTCGAGGCTGCTCGGGCCGTCTCTCTTCCCTCATCGCGGGAAATTCTCCACGTCCTGCCGCGTGAGTATATCGTTGACTCTCAGCGGGGTATCAAGGATCCTATCGGCATGGCTGGTGTTCGCCTGGAAACTGACGCCCATTTGATTACCTGTTCTTCGGTCGCCATGAAAAATATGGCCAAGTGCGTCACCGAAATCGGAGTTGATGTTGCTGGCATGGTGTATACCGGCCTGGCTTCCTCCTACGCAGTCCTAACCGAGACAGAAAAGGAGCTCGGCGTCGTCCTCGTTGATATTGGTGGGGGGACGACCAGTCTCTCGATATATATAGAGGGCTCCTGTTGTTACTCCTGTGTCATTCCCGTTGGGGCCAAAAAGGTCACCGACGATCTGGCCATCGGCCTCATGGTCAGCCTTGAGAGCGCCGAAAAAATAAAGCATTTCCTGGGCAAGGAGCTTGCAAACTCGGCCGAAAAAACTTCCGCCGATGAAATTAGCTTAACCCGCCTGGGTCTCAAGGAAGAAACCAAGAGTATCAGTAAGAAAACCGTTGTCGATGGCATCATCCGGCCTCGACTCAATGAGATTTTTACTCTTGTTGGCTCTGCCATAAAGAAATCAGGGTATGCAGGCCAAGCTCCAGCAGGAATCGTTCTTTCCGGTGGCGGATCCATGACTGTCGACGCGGCCTCGGCCTGCAAGCGGGTCCTCCAGTTGCCCACCAGGGTTGGTCATCCGGGAGGTCTTTCCGGTTTGATTGAGGAAATTGACTCTCCCGCCTACTCTGCCATCGTCGGCCTGGTTCTCTATGGCGCCGGGAAGCAGCATGAATATGGCGGTTCCAAAAAAACCGGTCTCGATCAGCTGGCCAAGAAACTCCCTTTCAAGGTGGGATTTGGCAAAGTCACCGAATTCATCAAGTCGTTTTTACCCTGACAATCCACACAAATAACTTTTCTGTTTTGTCTAGCAAATATTATCTGATTTGCTGTACAATGACGCCAAAATTGACTCTATATGGCCCTAGTTAAACCTGACATAAATTCCTTTGCCAAGATAAAAGTACTTGGAGTTGGCGGTGGCGGCAACAACGCCCTCAATTCCATGATCTCCGAAAACAAAATCCAGGGGGTTGAGTTCATCGCCGTCAATACTGATCTTCAGGCCCTCCTGGCAAATAATGCCGACATCAAGCTTCAAATCGGCGAGCGGGCCACCAAGGGTCTCGGTTCAGGGGCGAACCCCGAGATGGGCCAGGCCGCCGCTGAGGAAAGTCGCGACAAAATCCGCGACCTTCTCTCCGGTACTGATATGGTTTTCATTACCGCCGGTGAAGGTGGGGGAACCGGAACCGGTGCTGCTCCGGTCATTGCCCAGGTAGCCAAAGAACTCGGCGCCTTAACTGTCGCTGTCGTCACCAAACCATTTTTGTTCGAGGGTACCCGCCGTATGGTTCAGGCCGAGGAGGGGATTGAGAAACTAAAAAAAGAGGTTGACACCTTAATTGTAATTCCCAACCAAAGAATCCTTGACGTCATCAGGAAAGAAGACACTCTTCTCAATGCTTTTAGGATGGCTGATTCCATCCTTTCTCAAGGTGTTCAGAGTATCTCCGATCTAATCACACTCCCTGGATTAATCAATGTCGACTTTGCCGATGTCAAAGCTATCATGAGTAATGCCGGCTCCGCCCTGATGGGTATTGGTACGGCTTCGGGGGATAAACGGGCCATGGTGGCAGCCAAACAAGCAGTGAACTCTCCACTACTGGAAATCAGTATCGACGGCGCTCGGGGAATTCTCTTCAATATCTCGGCTGGTAAGACCCTGACTATGACCGAGGTCAACGACGCCGCCAACATCATTTCGTCCGCGGCCGATCCCGACGCCAATATTATCTTCGGCGCTACTATCCGCGAAGACTTAGGAGAAGAAATCAAGATCTCGGTCATTGCCACCGGTTTTGATGAAAACCGACGACTTCTCCAGAGCTTTGTCACCCGGGTCAACCCCAGCTATTTTAGTCGCCCTCAGGCTGAGCCGGAGTCGGTTGTCGAAGAAAACGGGCAGGATGAGGTCGACCGAGAATCCCAGCCGGAAACAAATAATCAGAACACTCCGACGCAGTCACCTCTCCAGTCGCTGCGAGACAGAATTCAGATCAAACACCGCGAAGTCGCCATCGAGGACGATCTCGACATACCCACCTTCTTGCGCAAGCGTCAATAGCCGCCTCGGGGTCGAGTCGGGCTCCTCGATTTCATCCCTCGTCTCATAATCTTCTTTAGTTCAGCGCAGACTAGGTTATCAGAAGTCAATAAATCAAAAAGATGGTCAGTCGTCAGATCAATCCCAAATCTCTGGAATCTGCTTTCCTCCTCATCGTTAAGAGCAAAAAAATATCCTATTAACCCCCAGATATATTCTTCACCGTACAAGGTCACCGCTGCCTCTATTAGTCGGGGAACTTCGTGATTCAGTTGATCGGCCTTTTTATTATAGTTGAAAAAAACGTTCAATACCTTAAAACCCACCTGGTAATCAAGTCGGGTAACATAAAACATTTCTCCTCCAATGACAACAACAACCGCCGGGGCTTTTATGTCAACTGAGTTGGGAACGTCCAGCTCGATGGACTCGATCCCCAATAGTCTGGCCGCCCGGTCCAATAGCCGGTCACTCTCTTCACCGGGTGTATGCGGAAAGGGTCCGACTCTGTTTTCGACATCGATGTCATGAATCTCGTGAAGAGACGCCTCCAATAGATCGAAGACCTCGTTGGGTAGAAAGACCTCGTTTCCGTCTAGATCAACGTAGGATCCAGCCCCCGCCAAAAGGGCGACCGAAAGCGAGCCAGCGATGGCATAATGGAGTATCCCGTCATCTGTAGCTTGAGGCCACGTTTGGTTTAGTAGTCGGGCGATCTCCACCGCCGTAGAGACGACCCGTTCTCGTTCGTCGTATGATAACAGCGCCTCCTTGCCTTTATGTCCGCCCATAAAATCCAATTATAAGGTATAGACCCTTCCTCCACAATCCCAATTAGCTACTCCTTGACCGCGTAGACCTGGCTCATGCCCAGACCTTTGCTGCCGCCGTTTTGCGCCCACGAAGCCGGATCAGAGTCAATTATTGTATATGTCCCCGCTGGAATTAATAAGTTAGGGAATACCGTCCAGTAGGCGTTCGGAACACCACCCTGACCAGGGTCGCCCTTTGCTTCCCAGGGTCCATAAAGCTTGTCGTTACCATCTTTAAGACCGATTGTTCCCGGTGTTTTGCCTTTGGCGCTATTCCAGTGATAGTCCTGAATCGAAGAGATTGCGCGGGCCGTCGACAGTGTAAAAACTGTCTGCCCGGTTGGTTGGTTGCCTACTGCCGCTGAGTTGTAATTACTAAATACCAACTCGGTCTGTGGTGCCTTGGTCTCTGCTGGAGCCGGACTAACTGTTGCTGCGCTAATAGTCGGAGTTGCTGTTAGGCGGGCTGTGGGTGACACTTGTTGGGTTACCTTTTCCACCACCGTGTCCAGAACACATCCTTGCGAACGAATAAAATATCCCGCCCCGAAGGCAACCAATAATAGGGCCAGGAAACCGATCAACGAGAAAATGTTTTTACTCATATACTCGAATCATAATCCCAGATCTCCCCAAATTCAAATCAATGTCCTGGTCACGGACATTTGAGACAACTGATTGGTAATTTCTCCATCAACACGGCTAGGTAT
>CXWL01107854.1_pt1 | contig 20873 bp, 22 predicted proteins | sample 590931 | NCBI WGS metagenome assembly CXWL01 (sample SAMEA3498368, study PRJEB10139) | groundwater metagenome | biome: water well; material: biofilm material | place: Germany | collected 2015-04-27 | reverse complement strand
CTGTGGAAATTACCCGGATTTGTTGGGTTACGCTGCGCTAACCCAACCTACGAAATTGCCACATGTTCGACAGAAACTTGATCAAAATCGCTTAACCGAGTGGCATGAGGGACAGACCACGGTTTACCGCTCACTCCAAAATCTGATACGGCTCCAGCGTCACCGATTCGACACGTTCACCGAGCATGACGATCTCCCCTTCTCTTCGGCTATTGCCCGTCTCGGTGAATTCGAAACGATAAGTACGGCGCAATATGCGGCGACCTGTTGAGTCACGATCTAGCGCGAGGCTGGTACTGGCGACGGTGTCATCCAGAAATTGAAGTGCTTCTCTGGCGCAGGCTCGTTTGCCTGCTTCGCGTGCGAGTTCGAGGATACGGATGCTGTGCAGCCAAAACCAACCCACTAGGCCTAATACGGCCAGTACCAAGATGCTCGCAAAGTCCACGATGATTCCCGTTTTGAAAATTGATTGAGAGGCCGTAGCTTAACAACTATCCGTGATTCGCTTCGTCTGAATCCATCATTCCTTTGGCTGAATGCTCATTCACTCTCGCCATAATCGCATCTCAAATAATTCGTCATTCCGGCGAAGGCCGGAACCCAGTGCTTTCAATCAGTGGGACACCGGCCTTCTCCGGTTAGACGAAATCTAAATTTTGAGGCGTCCGCAACTGCTAGACTGCGGCGCTTATGGACATCGCAAAAATTGCCTATGAGCTGGAACATTCTGGCTACATCGTTTTGGCTGAATCGCTGGTCGCCGATCTGTTGGCTGATCTCTTCACGCGTTGCCACGATGACGACTCCACACGTTTTCATGCCGCTCAAGTTGGTCGCGGCGCGGGCAAGCAGCTCAGCACAATTCGCGGTGATGTCATCGATTGGTTGGACAACTCCCATAGCACCGATCAGGCGTACCTCGCCTGTATGGAGGAGTTGCGCTTGGGTCTGAATGAGTCGCTGTTCTTGGGCTTGTTCGATTACGAGTGCCATTACGCGATCTATGGCAAAGGGAATGGTTACGCGAAACATTCCGACGTGTTGCAAGGACAGAAAAATCGCATCCTCACGACAGTTCTGTATCTGAATGAAGATTGGCATGCGCGCGATGGCGGCGAGTTGGTGGTGTTCGACTCCACCGGCAAGACCATCGTCACCACCGTGAATCCGACCTTCGGCACGATGATCATTTTCTTGAGCGAATTCTTCCCGCATGAAGTCTTACTCTCCCACGCTACGCGTCGTAGCATCGCGGGCTGGTTTCGGGTGCGTGGCAGTTGATCCCGAAAGCACAAGGGTGCGGCTTCGCAATCGCTCACGCCCCACTCCAACGCTTTCCCCATCCCAAACAACCCTATTGCCCATACCCATTTTTTTCTCCCATCCGGAAGCCTAGAATGAATCGCGGGATGCGGCAGGATCTTCCCGCCCACCCGCGTCACTCGTTGAATAAAGGAGACGATCATGAACACAGCAGATATGTTGGTACATGTGCATCCTGAGTTGGGCGCACAGGCTAGAACAGGATTGGAAAGGGATTTGTTGGGGCATATCGGGATCGATTGCGCGGAATTCGAACATCGTCCGCATCCTCATTCGTTACTGGTTAAATACGATCCTGAGACAATCAAAGGAATTGAAATATTGCAGATGGTGCGCAAACTCGATCCTGCCGCGTCGGTGGTGGGAATGTAGTTTCAACCCGCTGCAGGAATCGAAAACCTTTCGTTAACCCAAATAATCCCGTAGGCCGCAGGTCGGATTCCGTCCGACATTCCGGGTTGCGCCTGCATGGTTCAAGCCGTGGTTGTATGGGGCAACCGCCCCAACAACACACGCTCAAACCGGATCTGCGAAACTTTGATGTTGTGATACCGAAACGTCTATTGGATTATTTGGGTTTTTTGCAGCGCGTTATGGATTATGTTTAGTCAAAACACCATAACGCGACTGACGATTGAAAGGAGCAGCCATGAAACATTCCAAGTACCTCATCATCGGCGGCGGTATGGCGGCAGACTCTGCGACACGCGGCATCCGCAAGATCGATGCCGACGGCAGCATCACCCTGATTTGCGATGAGCGTGACCCGCCCTATGACCGACCGCCGCTGTCCAAGTCGATGTGGAAAGACAAACCGCTCGAATCCATTTGGCGCAATACGCATGAACGCAATGTCGACGTGCTTCTGGGCAAGAAAATAATCGCCCTCGATGCAATAAATAAAGCTGCGACCGATGAAAACGGCAACATCTATACCTATGAAAAACTGTTGCTCGCCACCGGCGGTGCAGTGCGTCGTCTGCCGGAGGCCGACGATAGCGTGATCTATTTCCGCACTGCGGACGACTACCTCAAATTGCGCGCGCTCACCGAACACGGTACGGATTTCGTGGTGATCGGTGGCGGCTTCATCGGGTCAGAAGTAGCCGCCGCGCTTGCCATGAATGGCAAACGCGTCACGATGATCTTTCCTTCGAATACGATCGGCTCGCGTGTTTATCCGCCCAAGCTCGCGGCGTTCTTGAATTCTTATTACCAGGAGAAAGGCGTGACGCTGCTTGCGTCCGAGACTGTCCGAACAGTGAAGCGATTGAACGGCAAAACGATTGTGACGACCGGCACTGGCTTGCAGATCGTAGCCGACGGCGTCGTGGCGGGTTTAGGCATCCGGCCCAACAGCGCATTAGCAGAACAAGCCGGACTCGACGTGGACAACGGCATTGTGGTGGACGCGTTGCTGCGCACCAGCGACCCGGATATTTATGCAGCGGGCGATGTGGCGAATTTTTACAGTGCCGCACTGGATAAACGGATGCGTGTCGAACACGAAGACAACGCCAATGTGATGGGAGAACTTGCAGGCAACAACATGGCCGGCCAGTCCGAAATCTACAGTCACCAGCCTTATTTTTATTCCGACCTGTTTTATCTGGGATACGAAGCGGTGGGGGAGCTCGATTCCGGTTGTGAAATCGTCGAAGACTGGAAGGAGACATTCCACAAGGGAGTGATTTATTATCTGCGCGACGGCCGCGTGCGCGGTGTCTTGTTGTGGAATACCTGGGGTCAGGTGGCTGCCGCCACGCAGTTGATTGCGGAGAAATCACAGCAAAACCGCAACACACTATTGGGACGGATACACGATTAGAATAATCCGGGGAGTTACTACACTCCCCTCAGCAAAGGGGAATGTATGGGCAACACCGACTGGATCGACCGCAACGAATATCCATTCGCTTCGCATTTTTTCCAGACAGACGCAGGCAAGTTGCATTACGTGGACGAAGGCCGGGGTGAAGTGGTGTTGATGTTGCATGGCAACCCGGCTTGGTCATTTCTCTACCGCAATCTAATCAAGTTGCTCAGCCCGAATTACCGCTGCATCGCGCCCGACTATATCGGTTTTGGCCTCTCGGACAAACCGCTGGATTGGAATTATCTGCCGGAAGAACATGCAAGACACATCGAGGCACTCATCGGGCATCTGGGCCTGAAGGACATCACGCTGGTAGTGGGAGACTGGGGTGGACCGATCGGCATGAATTACGCGGTGTCGCATCCGCACAACGTGAAACGGCTCATCGTGATGAACACCTGGGCGTGGCCGGTGAACCGCGATTTCCACTATGTCGCGTTCAGCACCTTTATGGGCGGGCCGATCGGTCGCTTTCTGATCCGCCGCTTCAATTTCTTCGCCGGGACATTCATGCGCGTCGCGTTCGGCGACAAGAACAAACTCAGTCCGGAAGCGCACCAGCATTATTTACGCGCCTTGCCGACCGAAGCGGAGCGCAAGGGCAATTATGTCTTTCCCAAACAGATCATCGCTTCCACGCCGTGGCTGGCACAGTTATGGAGCAGGATAGGCGTACTACAAGACAAGCCTGCCTTGTTCGTGTGGGGGATGAAAGATGTCGCGTTCCGCGAAAAGGAATTGAAGCAGTGGCAAAGTGTCCTGCCAAATTCATTGACGTTGCGGCTAAATACGGTGGGACATTTCGTGCAGGAAGAAGCGCCGCAGGAACTGGGGGAAGCGGTAACGGAATTCCTCCGCAACAAAAGCTGAACCCCAAGATACTTGTGGCTCACTTGGATAAATACGAGCATGCGCATCGGGCAAAGTGAACATCATCGTTGCCACAATCTTGACTCAATAGACTCGTTATATTTCACACCGAATCGGCTAACCCCCACCTTTCGGGTGATTGATTTCTATGCGCACTCGCGGCAGCATGCCGCACCTCAACTTCCCGACCCGCCACCATGATCGAATACATCTTCTTCGAGAGCACATTACGCGACAGATTCGTGGCCTACGCCACACAGAATAAAGTGCCCTGCACGGTCACCGATGACCCATTGGGGTTGGTGGTGGCGATACCTGAAGATTTGTCCGAGGATCTGTCTGACGCTATCGAATCGTTTTACGACACGCTGGAAGAAGCACAAGAAGAATTGAGCAAAGAGGACGGCGATTTGAATCGGCTAGCCGGATTCCGCTTCAATCTGCCGGATGGTCAATCTCGCCTGTTACCACTGGAACCCGAAATAGCCAACCGGCTGATGGCAAGCTTCTCTTTGCAAGAGATACAGAATCTGCTGGAAGACACGGCGCACTGCGCGTTGAATGAGAACAACGAGCATCTGTGCAAGATACTCGCCGAACGGAAAAGTAAAACAAAGGGTTGAAACGCAGCCGAGTCAATAGACCGTGATCACGGTTTTGTCTCAGCTGGCACTTGCGTTTGAATATTTCCTGCGGGGGCTGGACTTGTAGAAATTGGCTTTGCCGGCGGCACAACGGCGGGTAAAGCAACAGGCGAAATATCGGGCGTTACGTTCACGGAAGTTGGTGTATTGGCAGGCTGGACAGCGGGTGGGTTCTGGCGCGTCAGCTTTGCAGGGTTTACTCTGTTCTGTGCGGAGGCATCCAAGGATTGGGTCTGCTGCGATGTGGCTTTTGGCTTGGCTACGGCAGCCGCTGTTTCGGGAGGAAAGGAGACTCCCGGCCTGCTATCTGCGTAATTTCGCGACGGCGCGGGCGTGTTTATTCCCGGTTGCGATATTGGCTGTTTCTCCACTGCGTTAATACTGTCGGGGTTTGTAGATTCCGCGCTCAAAGTGACTTCGGGTTGTTGCCATGACTGCCACGCTTGCCAGGATGCAACTCCCAAAGCAAGCAGCAGGATCAAGGCGAAGATCCAATTTCGAAGGTGGTCATTTTGTTCCGTGACGACTTGAACTTTGACTTTGCCAAAACGCGTCTGCGTGATCTTTACTTCGCCGATCTCGGTCCACTTGCCGATCCTGGGCTGCGAATCCGAAACTGGTTTTTCGTGACGCGTCGTATTGGTTGGGTTGCTCACTTGTTTCATTCCCTATTCCCCCCGTAAAGAATCCTGTGGCTTCTGCTGCAACTCGTTTTGCCTGTTTTCACTCCAGCTTTAACTCGATTTTTTCCAATGGCACCGCCGTTTGTGGCGGTTTCTCTGCCCGAGCCTTTTCCTGTTGAAGTTTCTCCTGTCTTAACTTGGCAAGTTGGGTTTCATCGAAGAGCCGCTTCTTTTCCTGCTGACTCAACATTTCTTGCTGCCTGATGACTTCCAATTCTTCCGGACTCTCGTAATCATGGATCGCCAAATCCGGACCCGATGCCACTGCGGATGCCGGCTCCCCGCGTTTGCTTTTGAGTTTGATGTTCAAGCGCAACTCGTTGGCGGAGTCGGCATTTCGGATCGCCTCCTCGTAGCCGATAAAGCCGTCGTTGTACAACTCGAACAAAGTCCAGTCGAACGTGCGCATACCGAGTTCGCGCGATTTGTTCATGATTTCTTTGATCGCGTGGAATTCACCCTTGAATATCTTGTCGGCGATGCTCGGCGTGTTGAGCAAGATTTCAATGGCCGCTTTGCGCCCCTTGCCATCCACGGTGCGCACCAGACGTTGCGAAACGATGGAACGCAAATTGACGGAAAGGTCCATCAGCAGCTGGTTGCGGCGCTCTTCCGGGAAGAAATTGATGATACGGTCAATGGTCTGATTGGTGCTGTTGGCGTGCAACGTACCCAGGCACAGGTGGCCGGTCTCGGCGAAGGCGATGGCGTGCTCCATGGTTTCCGCATCGCGTATCTCGCCGATGAGGATTACGTCCGGTGCTTGGCGCAGGGTGTTCTTCAAGGCGTGTCGCCAACTTTGGGTATCGACACCCACTTCGCGGTGGGTGATCAGCGATTGTTTGGATTGGTGTACATATTCGACCGGATCTTCCACGGTAATGATGTGGCCCCGGGCGGTGCGGTTGCGGTGATCGATCATCGCGGCCAGGGTAGTCGACTTGCCCGACCCGGTACCGCCAACCACCAGCACCAGCCCGTGTTTGTGCATGACCACTTCTTTGAGAATTTCCGGCAGGCCAAGCTTTTCGAAATTGGGAATCTCGGCAGCGATGGTGCGGATGACCATGCCGACATTCTGTTGCTGCATGAATACGTTGACACGGAAACGCGAGACACCGGGAACGGCAATCGCGAAATTGCATTCCATCTCGCTGTCGAATTCGGTTCGCTGCTCTTCGTTCATCAAAGCCTGCGCCAACTTGCGGGTGATTTCGCCATTGAGTTTCTGCGCAGTCATCGGTTGCATCTCGCCATTGACCTTCATGCTGGGCGGAAAATCATTGGCGATGAACAAATCGGAGCCGCCCGATTTACCCATCGCGGTGAGCAGCTTGATGATGTATTCATTGGCTTGCTGGTCAGTCAGAGTCGGCATGTAATCACCTCACAACAGTTGCATCTACCCAGGGCTTGGTGGCGTATTTTAGCAGTATGCGGTGCGAAATATTTTGGTCGTCTGTTCCACTGGGAGTTCTGGCCGAAAGACGCTTTTGCTCGCGAAATCCGTTAAAGTTATTGCAACAATGTGTCGTCGGATACTCAAAATATGCGGATTACAGAACCACAATACTGACAACCAAATCAATGTAATTTGGAACATCCCTTAGCGTTTATTGGTCAGCCCCAGCATACCCACCAGCGCCCGGATAAAAAAATAACTGAGGCGTGCCAGTAGTATGGAAAGTCCGTTCAGCTGTTTGCGCTCCACCTTCCGACCGCCTTCGCTGATAGCACGCAAAAGACTGCTGCGCAACGCCCCGGCGAATCCCTCGTCACGCACCACCAGATTTGCCTCCAATGCCAGCAACAAACTGAACGGTTCCAGATTGGATGAGCCGACCGTCGCCCACGCGCCGTCCACCACGCCGACCTTGGCATGTAAATAACTGTCGCGATATTCGTAGATCTCGATCCCGGCATCCAGCAATTGTCCATATAACGCCAGGGTGGCGTAGTGCTGTAAAAGATATTCCACTTTTCCCTGCAACAGCAACACCACGCGCACGCCGCGTTTCGCGGCATCTTTCAGTGCTTGGCGCAACGCCCTTCCGGGGAGGAAATACGCATTGGCGATAATAATTTCGTGTTGCGCCTGCTCGATCGCCTGCATGTAGGCGTGTTCGATGTCATGCCGGTGGCGGAAATTGTCGCGTATCAGGAGTTCGATACTCGCTCCGGTACTTTTCTTGGGCGAACTCCGCAAGCGCGCGCGCAACCTTCCGATGCGTTTGCGCAAGCTCACCCATTTGACCTTTTGCCACAGGTGTTGCATCGTTTCCTGCACTTCCGATGCGATGCGCCCTTTTACTCGGACGGCATAGTCGAGTCGCGGTGCATCGAAATCTTCATTGGCGGGGATATCGTTGATGATGTTGATGCCGCTGATATGGGCAATCTCGCCGTCGATCACCACCAATTTGCGGTGCATGCGGCGCAGGCGACGCATGCGGCTGGGACGCAGTGTAAAGGGAGATATTTCGCGGCGAAACCATTGCACATCTACGCCTGCGTTGCGCAACTCGTCCACCCATTCCTGCGGAAAGTCCGCCGAACCGAAGCCGTCCAGCAACACATGCACCGCCACGTTGCGCAATGCCGCGCGTTGCAGGGCTTGCGACAACAAACGCCCGGTCTCGTCCGCAGCAAAAATATAGGTTTCCAGATACACCGATTGCCGCGCGGCATCGATGTCGAAACAGAGTTGAGGAAAATAATGCGTACCGTTCTTCTGCAATACCAGTTCGTGGCGGCCGACTTTGAAAACGCGGTTCATTTTATTTTCAGCTGCGCCATGAGTGCCGCATGATCGGACATGCGCCGTCCGCCGTGGACTTTGCACTCCACCACGTTGAGACCCCGCACATAAATGCGGTCGAGTTTAAACAAGGGAAACGCGGCAGGAAAACTGCGCGCGGTCTTGCCATGCCCCAGTTGAAACACATCATGCACATTTAATCCGGTGGCCAGCCCCTTGCTTAATTGATTGCGCCAATCATTGAAATCACCGGCAATGATCAACGGCGCTTCCGCCGCCACTTCACTCTGCACATGTCTAATCAATGCCTGCATCTGCACACGCCGCCCCCTGGCGAACAGGCCAAAGTGGGCACAAAAACAATGGACAGATTGCCCGCCCAGATCAATTTCACAATGCAACAGCCCGCGTTGTTCGAAACGATGCGCGGACACATCCGTGTTGCGCGTCTGCACAATGGGAAAACGGCTGAGAATGGCGTTGCCGTGATGACCCGCCTCATACAAAGCATTCATACCATAGGCATGATGCGACCAATATTCGTCGGCGAGGAATTCATGCTGCGGCGCTTCGGGATACGCGTCATGACTCAGCGCGTGGCTGTCATGCTCCCCCTGCACCTCTTGCAGAAACACAATATCCGCATCCAGCTCGCGCAATTTTTCACGCAACTCATGCAGCACGACGCGGCGATTAAACTGCGAAAAGCCTTTGTGAATATTGTAGGTGGCGATTTTGAGGGTGGTCATGCATTTCCAATGCCGCGTGTCGGTAGCTTGATCTCCCTGGCAAAATCCAGCATGCGCTGAATCGGCAACACCGCGCGCGGGATGATGGCCGGGTCGACATGAATTTCGTTGTGGCCGCGCTCCAGCACTTCGGCCAAATTCAACAGACCGTTCATCGCCATCCACGGGCAATGGCTGCAACTGGTGCAGGTCGCGCCCTGCCCGGCAGTGGGCGCTTCCAGGAAGATTTTGTGCGGGCACAAAATGCGCATCTTGTGCAGGATGCCGTTGTCGGTGGCGACGATGAAAGTGTCGGCATCGGTATTCTGCGCGGCCTTGATAAGTTGCGAAGTGGAGCCGACCACGTCGGCCAGCTTGACCACGGCGCGCGGTGCTTCGGGATGCACCAGCACTTTTGCGAGGGGATATTTCGCCTTCAACTCGATGAGTTCTTGCGCTTTGTATTCGTCATGCACAATGCACGAGCCTTGCCACAGCAACATGTCCGCGCCGGTCTGTTCCTGCACATAACTTCCCAAATGTCGATCCGGCGCCCAGAGTATTTTCTTGCCCTGAGCCATGAGATGTTTGACCACGGGCAATGCGATGGAACTGGTCACCATCCAGTCGGCACGTGCCTTCACCGCCGCACTGGTGTTGGCATACACCACCACGGTGCGCTCGGGATGGGCATCGCAGAACGCGGAAAATTCGTCGGCCGGACAACCGAGGTCGAGCGAACATTCCGCGTCGAGATCCGGCATCAGCACACGCTTTTCCGGATTCAAAATCTTCGCCGTCTCACCCATGAAACGCACACCCGCCACCGCGATAGTCTTGGCCGGATGTTGGTTGCCAAAGTTGGCCATGTCCAAGGAATCGGAAACGATACCACCGGTGGCTTCCGCCAAATCCTGCAGGTCGGGATGCACGTAATAATGCGCGACCAGCACCGCATCCTGCTCAATCAGCATGTTTTTGATGCGCGCAATCAACTCGACCTTCTCGCCCGCTTCCGGTTCGCGCGGTTTTTTCGCCCAAGTGTGTGCCGTGCTGCAACTTGTTTGGGCAGCATTAGGGTGTTCGTAGACGATGGGGATAATGTTATCTTGCATTGTGCTTCCTTCGATTCACAGCGTACTACGTAAATCCCCCGCTCTCTTCGTTCACTGCCCCCTTTTTCAAAGTGGGCTATTAAATTCCCCACTTTAGAAAAGGGGGGCTAGGGGGGATTTGAGCTTTTTGTCCGCTCAACGAGCTCTTTATAAATCACTGCCAGAACTGCCTCAAGTTCGAACAACACCTGCCTGTCATCGAAGCGCAAAACTTTGAGTCCGATATTCTCCAACTGTGCATCACGTTCAATATCCTTTTGCTGATGCTCAGCTTCAAAATGCTGCGCACCATCCAACTCGATCACCAGTTTTGCTTTCGGGCAGTAAAAATCCACGATGAACGCTAGCAACGGTTTTTGCCGGTAGAACTGAACTTCGCAAAGTTGTTTGCTGCGTATTCGCCACCACAATTTCTGTTCCGCATCCGTCATGCTGGAGCGAAGCGTTCGAGAAAACTGTTTTAACTTAATCTCATAGGGCTGCATAAATCCCCCGCTCTCTTCGTTCGCTGCCCCCACTTCGACAGGCTCAGCACATGCTTTTTCAAAGTGGGCTAGGGGGGATTTGATTTTCCGTTTAGGCAACTGCAAAATCGCCTCCCGATTGCTCGGCGAGAATACTTTATCCGCCGCCTCTTTCCAAGGCAACCACAGGTATCTCACGTGTTCAAGCGGGGATAGTTGCACGGCGACTTGCTGCGGCAATTGCAGACCGAACACATGCTCGGTATTGCGAGTCGTGCCCGGCGCATAGCGGTGTTGCCATTTGGGATAAATGTCGTAGACGTTTTGTTGATGCCAATCGGTAAGAATGTAGTTGGCTGTGTCCAAGCCGGTTTCTTCCGCCACTTCACGCATCGCAGTTTCGAGCAATGATTCGTGACCGTCGCGGCTACCGGTCACGGATTGCCAGTCACCGGGACAGTTGGCCCGTTCCATCAACAGCACGTCCAACGCGGAAGTGTAGATGACGATTAAGGCAGAGATCGGCTGTTTGTATTGCGGCATCAGGCGAAGAACACCCAGAACGGTTTGCCCTGCATCTTCCAAAATTCCACCGTCGCATTCAGGATGTCATCCAATACATCATCACCCGGATGTTCGCCCCGAAGCAGTAAGACATAACCCGGCGCTTTTTTCCAGGACAGATCGCCCAGCGCATCCGCCAGCGCGTCCCAATTGTGTCCAAACCAGTCCGGTGCTTGAATCGACCGCGCCAACTCCGCCAGCAATTCGCCCTTGCCATGCGCGGTCTCAATGTCCGCTTCGAACAAAACAAAATCAGCGCGCTTCACAGAGTCATGCAACGCCTCCAGCGAACAATTCAGCCGGTACACACCCGCCCCGTTCACGGCTTTCAACAGATAACACAAGTCTTCCATCAACGATTCTCCCGGATACGCAAAAAGGTTCGGTAATGATCGGCGGTGTAATAACACTCCGGCACCACGCCACACACGATGCGCCGCGCGCCGCGATGACGAACGCCCGGCGTCTTTACCGTGTATTCATGGTAATAGCCGCGCTGTTGTTGCGGCAGGATACGTTCGTAATTGCCGAACACCACGCCGTCGCGCGAATAGGAAAAAGGGCCGCCGCGCTTGATGAGTTGCAAGGTGTCGCGGGCTTCGGACGACAACTCGGAAACCGCGATGTCGGGGATTACAGATGAATCGTGAGAGTAGTTATTACGCGCCTGAAGCGTTAAAGGTGAGCTTAAAAGGAAAAGCGAAAGTGCGAAGGAAAGAACTGATTGTCTAGTCAGTCCCATTTCTATTCTTCTAGGAAATAATCTGAATCGATTTTTTTGATCTCGTAGGTTTCAGCCACTGAAACACCTATGTTGTAATCGATCATCAAATTAGCAAGCATCGAACCATCTATCAAAACTACGCGCGGCTCATGGCCTAGTTGACTTACAACCTCTCTGGCTGCCTTGGTGAATTCTGAAGCTGTTACGAAGATTCCTTTTTTGGCCTTACGAGTTGCCAATGCGCCAACAAATTGCTGCATATCCGGGCCGCCAACCGAATTGCCCTCTTTCCATCGCTTAGCCTGAATGTAGATAACATCCAAACCCAACTTGTCTTCGTGAATTACACCGTCAATTCCGCCATCACCACTTCGACCTGTTACCCACGCACTGCCTTTCTGCGCGCCGCCATATCCCATTTTCACAAATAGGTTAACCACCAGTTTTTCAAAGAAAAATGGTGTGCCAATTCTTATCTGATCCAGTATTTCGCTTACCAAGTTATCACGAATACTTTTTACACCACTGGCTATTAACTCATCCGGTGTGGCGCTTTTAATAACGGAGACTTCAATCGATTGTGAAGTTGTTTCAGTATGGATTTGTGTATCCCTGGCAGCAATATATTCCGGGAATTGTTCAAGAAATTTTAAATTTATTGAAGTAGGTGGCGCTTTCAAAACCATCTCGCCATTCGCAGAAATCTTGAAGAATCCACGCTTGGGTTGTTCGATCAAACCCGCTCTTTTTAAGTAGGTCTTAGCCCATGCAGTCCGGTTATACATCACACCTTGCCCACTGACTTCAGACGACAAATTACGCTCCTCCTCAGTCAGCTGAAACTGATCGGACAATATCGTCGTCACTCCCCTCATGGCATGTTCCTGCTTATCAGCCAACAACTTCAGCAGTGGAAGCATTAAAGACTGAAAGTCAGGAATCGCCATTTAGAATTATTCCTTCGGCGACTCAACCACCGCAGCTTGCCGCAAACGGATATGTAATTCGCGCAATTGTTTCTCGTCCACGGGTGACGGCGCCTGGGTCAACAGACATTGCGCGCGTTGCGTCTTGGGGAAAGCGATTACGTCGCGGATGGATTCGGAGCCGGTCATCATGGTGACAATGCGGTCCAGTCCGAAAGCCAGGCCGCCGTGCGGCGGTGCGCCGTATTGCAAGGCGTCGAGCAGGAAACCAAATTTGAGTTGCGCTTCTTCCGCGCCGATGTTGAGCGCGCGGAAGACTTGGCTCTGCACGGCCTCCTTGTGGATACGCACCGAACCGCCGCCGATCTCGGAACCGTTAAGGGCGAGGTCGTAGGCTTTGGCCAAGCACTTGCCCGGATCACTTTCCAGCAGGGAAAGATGTTCGTCCTTGGGCGCGGTGAACGGGTGGTGGCAGGCGTTCCAGCGTTTGCCTTCGTCGTCGTATTCGAACATTGGGAAGTCCACCACCCACAGCGGCTCCCATGCCTTGCCATTGAGGTGTCCTTTTTCGTGGCCGATCTTGATACGCAATGCACCCAACGCATCATTGACGATCTTGGCCTTGTCCGCGCCGAAGAAGATGATGTCGCCGTTCTGTGCGCCGGTGCGTTCGATGATGGCCTTCAATGCGGCTTCGTGCAGATTCTTCACGATGGGCGATTGCAGGCCGGCCTCGTTCAACTGGGCGATGTCGTTGACCTTGATATAAGCCAAACCCTTCGCGCCGTAGATGGTGACGAATTTGGTGTAGTCGTCGATCTCGCCGCGCGTGAACGTGCCGCCGTTCGGAACACGCAATGCCGCCACACGACCGTTCTCGGAATTCGCCACACCCGCGAACACTTTGAACGCCACGTCTTTCACGACATCGGTGACATCGGTGATCTCCAATGTCACACGCATATCCGGCTTGTCCGAACCAAAGCGGTTCATCGCTTCCGCGTAACTCATGCGCGGGAACGGGTTAGGCAACGCGACATTCAAAACTTCCTCGAATACGGTGCGGATCATCTCTTCCATCAATTCCATGATCTGCTCTTCGGTCAGGAAGGAAGTCTCGATATCCACCTGGGTAAATTCGGGTTGACGGTCGGCGCGCAAGTCTTCATCGCGGAAACATTTGGTGATCTGGTAATAACGGTCGAAACCCGCCACCATCAGCAGCTGTTTGAAGAGTTGCGGCGATTGCGGCAACGCAAAAAACTCGCCGGAATGTACGCGCGACGGCACGAGGTAGTCGCGCGCGCCTTCCGGCGTGGACTTGGTCAGCATCGGCGTCTCGATGTCGATGAAACCCTTGTCGTCGAGGAAGCGGCGGAAAGCGCGCGCAGTCTGGTAGCGCAGCATCATGTTTTTCTGCATCTGCGGACGGCGCAGATCGATCACGCGATGGGTCAGGCGCACGTTCTCGGACAGGTTCTCGTCGTCCAACTGGAACGGCGGTGTGACCGACACGTTCAACACTTCTATCTCGTGGCACAGGATCTCGATCTCGCCGCTGTTGATGTTTTTGTTGTCGGTACCTTCGGGACGACGGCGCACACGGCCGGTGACTTTCAGCACGTATTCGTTGCGCACCGATTCCGCAACGGCGAACATCTCGGCGCGATCCGGATCACACACCACTTGTGCCAAACCTTCGCGGTCGCGCAGGTCGATGAAGATCACCCCGCCGTGGTCGCGGCGGCGATGCGCCCAGCCGCAAAGAGTGACGGTCTGGTCGAGGTTGTTAACGTTGAGTTGTCCGCAGTAATGAGTTCGCATGATGGGATACAGATAAAAAAAGGATTACAAAAAAGGCTTAGATTTTCGGGAGATTGGCCACGGCTTCCGGGGTGGTGACCACCCCCATCGAGATGATGGCCTTGAAGGCCGCATCCACGCTGATATCCAGTTCGACCGTCTCGGATTTTTTCACATAGAAATAAAAACCGTTCACCGGGCTGGGCGTGGTCGGCACGAAGACGCCGACATATTCGTCACCATTCAGTCTGCGCGTGACCTCCGCCGGGATGCTGGTCTGAAATGCCAGCGACCACGAATCGACATGCGGATAACGCACCAGCAATACTTTACGAAAGGCGTTGCCGCTATCCGACAACAAAGTATCGCTGACTTGTTTGACGCTGTTGTAGATGGCGTTTACGAAAGGGATGCGGCGCAACAAACTATCCCAATAGGCCAGCAGGCGTTGCCCGAAAACATTGCGCACCAACAAGCCTGTGGTCAACACAACCAGCACGGTCAGGATGACACCCAAACCGGGGATGTGTATACCCAAAAGAACGTCAGGATGCCAATGTTCGGGCAGCAGGGTGAGGCTTCGATCCAGCATACCAATGATGAGGTTGAGTACCCACAGGGTGATTCCCAGTGGCACCCATACCAGCAATCCGGTGAGCAGATATTTTTTCACGAAGTCATTCCGCTGGCGGCCGGACAAGCGGCGCAGGGTGACGTTTCGCACTTGCTGGCAGGTTTATCCTTGAAGTCCGTCGCGTAGTAGCCGCTGCCTTTAAGCTGGAAACCGGCCGCACTGAGTTGCTTGGAGAAGGTGGCTTTGCCGCATTCCGGACACTGCGTCAGCGGTGCATCGCTGAGCTTTTGCATCACGTCTTTTTGGGCACCGCAACTGCTGCATCTGTATTCGTAAATTGGCATGTTTCGTTCCTGATTTCGGAAAGGCGCGCATTATACATTAGCCACGTTAACCCGATACTTCGCGCAGCGACTCGTTTGCCTCCTCGCCCGCTTGCGGGATAACCAGCGACTTGCACGGCATCATCGTGCTTAGTCGAATGGCTAGTAGTTCCATCAGAGGATTGTGGAGAGGGGCGGGCATACCGGATTTCATTATTTGCGATGGTTACCTGTCATGCCCGTGCGTCTCGCGCCACTCACCCGACGCAAGACCGGACAGCGTCCATTCGCCAATGGCATAACGGATCAAACGCAAGGTGGGGAATCCGACCGCCGCTGTCATACGCCGTACCTGGCGGTTCCTGCCTTCACGAATCTTGAGTTGCAGCCACGTCGTGGGAAGAGCTTTGCGAAACCGTACCGGCGGATCGCGCGGCCATAAGTCGCCCGGTTCCGCCATCACACACGCTTCGGCGGGAAGTGTGATCCCATCGTTTAATAACACCCCCCTGCACAGCTGATCCAACGCTACCTCATCCGGCACGCCTTCGACTTGCACGTGGTATATCTTGGTTAATTTGTGAGCGGGATCGGTGATGCGATGTTGCAACTTGCCGTCGTCGGTAAGCAGCAACAAACCTTCACTGTCGGTATCCAAGCGTCCCGCAGCATAAATTTTTGGAACAGGAATATAATCCGCCAGCGTTGGATGTTGCCCATCCGGACTGAACTGGCAGATCACACCAAACGGTTTGTTGAACAGCAGGATCCGACTCATGGGTGCTTCTAAAAATTCAAAGTTCTAAGCAAGACAAGGCGCGAACAAAAAATTGTGACGCGGCATATGTTTGATATGTAAGGAGTAATTTTTTGTGAGCAACGCGGTATTGCGACGAAATTTGGATTTTAAGAAGTGCCCTCATTTTATCTACCGTATTTTCAGGATTAGCCAGCTAAATGCGGCGAGAAGTATACGAAGAAATTGTGATTGATTTTTTACTAATTGAGAAAAACATGACGAGCCCAAAAATTATCTACACGATGGTCGATGAAGCGCCCGCACTGGCCACGTATTCTTTACTTCCGATTGTCCAAGCCTTCACCAAGGCGGCCGGCGTGGTCGTTGAGACCAGAGACATTTCCCTTGCCGGCCGCATCTTGGCCAATTTCCCCGAAAACTTGACCGCGTCGCAGAAGATCGCCGATCAACTGACCGAACTGGGTGAGCTGACACTAAAGCCGGAAGCCAACATCATCAAGTTGCCCAATGTGAGCGCGTCGCTGCCGCAATTAAAAGCCGCTCTCAAGGAATTGCAATCCCAGGGATTCAATGTCCCAAACTATCCGGATGATCCGAAAACGGAGGCCGAAAAAGAACTCAAGGCACGTTTCAGCAAGGTGCTCGGCAGCGCGGTGAACCCGGTATTACGCGAAGGCAATTCCGACCGCCGTGCGGCCGCTTCGGTCAAACAATTCGCGCGCAAACATCCCCATCGGATGGGCAAATGGGCTGCCGATTCCAAGACGCGGGTGGCACACATGACCGGCGGCGATTTCTACGGCAGTGAAAAATCCGTGACCGTGCCGGATGCCGTCAGCACCCGCATCGAATTCGTCGCCAAAGATGGTTCAGTCACTATTCTCAAAGACAAGATGGCACTCAAGGCGGGCGAGGTGATCGACGCTGCGGTGATGAGCCGCCGCGCACTGCGCGCGTTCTACGCCGAACAGATCGAAGCCGCCAAAAAAGAAGATGTGCTGCTGTCGCTGCACCTCAAAGCGACCATGATGAAGGTCTCCGATCCCATCCTGTTCGGTCATGCCGTTTCCGTGTTCTTCCAAAACGCTTTCGACAAACACGGCAAATTACTCAAAGAGATCAAAGCCAACGTCAACAACGGTTTCGGTGATGTGGAAGCCAAGATCTTCGCCCTGCCGGAGGACAAACGCGCGAGCCTCGTGGCCGACATCGCCGATTGTTTCAGAAAGCAACCGCCGCTGGCGATGGTGAATTCCGACAAGGGCATCACCAATCTGCATGTGCCCTCGGACGTGATCATCGACGCCTCGATGCCGCCGATGATCCGCGATGGCGGCAAGATGTGGGGCGCCGATGGCAAAGCCTACGACACGCTGGCGATGATCCCCGACCGCTGTTATGCGGGGGTATATGTCGCCGCCGTCGAGGATTGCAAAAAGCACGGTGCGCTTGATCCCGCCACAATCGGAAGCGTACCGAACGTTGGGTTGATGGCGCAACAGGCCGAAGAATATGGCTCACACGACAAGACCTTCGAGGTTGCGGGCGACGGCGTCGTGCGCATCGTAGATACGACAGGTCATGTTTTATTGGAGCAGCAAGTCGAACAAGGCGACATCTTCCGCGCCTGCCAAGCCAAAGATGCACCAATCCGCGATTGGGTGAAACTCGCCGTCACGCGCGCGCGCCTATCCGGCACCCCCGCCGTTTTCTGGCTGGATAAAAATCGTGGGCATGATGCGCAGATCATCGCCAAGGTCGAGAAGTATCTCCAGGACCACGACACCCACGGGCTGGACATCCAGATCATGGAACCGGCGGACGCCTGCCGGTATTCACTGGCGCGCATCCGTCAAGGCAAAGACACCATCTCCGTCACCGGCAATGTGTTGCGCGACTATCTGACCGACCTGTTCCCCATCCTCGAACTCAACACCAGCGCAAAAATGTTGTCCATCGTTCCGCTGATGAACGGCGGCGGATTGTTCGAGACAGGTGCAGGCGGCTCCGCACCGAAACATGTGCAGCAATTCCAGCAAGAAAATTATCTGCGCTGGGATTCTTTGGGCGAGTTTCTGGCACTCGGCGTGTCGCTCGAACATCTTGCGCAGAAATTCAACAATGCCAAGGCGCAAGTGCTGGCGGATACGCTGGATCAAGCGAACGCGAAGATACTGGAGAACAACCGCTCACCCGCACGCAAGGTGGGCGAGATCGATAACCGTGGCAGCCATTTCTATCTGGCGCTGTATTGGGCACAGGCTCTGGCAGCGCAGACCCAAGACAAAGAGGTGCAGGCACGTTTCACCTCGTTAGCCAAGGCCTTGACCGACAACGAAGCCAAAATCAATGAAGAATTAATCTCAGCCCAGGGCAAGCCGGTGGATATGGGTGGCTATTACCACCCGGACTTTGAGAAGACATCGAAAGCAATGCGTCCCAGTGCAACGTTTAATGCTGCTTTGGCGGATATTTGAAATGAGCCTTGATTCAAAAATTCAAGTTTGGAAAAACCATGCGAGTCCGTTTGACTCGTTACCATGACAACGAACAATAACGCGCTGGTCCCGCCTGAACGCATCGAGGGGCGCATTCTTTTGATCCGCAGGCACAGGGTAATGATCGATGCCGAACTGGCGCAGCTCTATGATGTGGAGACGCGCGCGCTGGTTCAGGCAGTCAAGCGCAACCTGCTGCGCTTTCCTGACGATTTCATGTTCCAGCTTTCGGACGAGGAGTTCGCGGCTTTGAGATCACAAACTGTGATCTCAAACATCGGGCGCGGCGGTCGCCGCACTGCAACCTTATGCTTTCACCGAACAAGGGGTGGCGATGTTGTCTTCGGTGCTGGGCAGTCCGCGCGCCGTCACCGTCAATATCGAGATCATGCGCACCTTTGTACGGGTGCGCGAGTTGGCTATGTCGCATAACGATCTGGCCAAGCAGCTCAATGCGCTGGAAGCAAAGACCACCGCTATGGCGATGCAACACGATTCCTTTGCGCGCAATACGCGCGTTCAGCTCAAGCAGGTGTTCGATGCCCTCCGGGAAATGATGACGCCGCCGGAGACGCAGAAGAAACGGCCTATCGGGTTTGTCACCGGTGAGGAGAAGCCGAAGAAGGACGGCAAGTAGCACACAGGTAGCGGCTAAAGAAAAAGGGCGATCAACATCCGGCGCAATCATGATTGCGCCCTACCGCGCTGAGCCGGACAAGCCGGAACCAAAAAAGATTTGCACACGGAGGCGCGAAGATACGGAGAGCACCTGCAATACCGTCGCGCTCCGCGTCTCCGCGTGAAAAATTCTTGTCGTGTTTTGACATCCTTGGGCTGGTGAGTGACTAAAAGTGGGTAGTGGGAAATCCCGTTACACCTCAACACTTCGATTTGCCCATGTAGGTGCGAATTCATTCGCACGAAATTATTGTTTGGGCGCATACCCACAGGGCACAAGAACCTCTTCGAGGTGAATTCGCCCCTGCCACCTGCGTTTTATAGGTTCACCATGCGCTGACGCGAACTCGTCATAGTCCAGAACTATTCGTTTTCTCTTTTGCGATCAAGCAAGGTCCAATTTTCCAGGTTGTGAAACTCCCGTCCCGGCGTGACGCCAAGCCATCCTTGCATTGGTTTCCTGACCATATAGGACAGGGCGCTGGCTACCAGGCGCATCCTGCGCTTGAGGTTGGGCGTCGGCGGTGGTGTGACGTCCGGGCCGGGCGGGTAGTAGGTCGCGTTGACCGCACCAATGCCCTCGCATTGTTCGGTGATGCGCGTACCGCCGGGACGTGCACTGCCCAGCACCTGCTCGAAATCCTCGGCCAGCAGCACATACTCGTCCAGCGGCACGCTGTTCTTCAGCAGGCGATGGGCAATGATCACCGACGTGCCAGAAATTTCCTCGAACTGCCGCACCTGTTTCATCACCACGCTACCGTAATTCACCACCGACTTGATGTTCAGGTGCACGACCTCGGTACAGGCGCCGCAATTGCACAACGCATCCACACCGATCTCTTTCTTGCGCATGTTGAAGACATTGAAAAATCCATTCACCTGCCGCAGCACGGCCTCGGCCACAGCCAGCGGGTTCTCATCCGCAGGTGCATAGAACAACGCCGCATCCCCTTCCAGCTTGTTCAGTATGAGCGGGTGATCGGCATGGTCGATAACGCTGTCGAGCAACTCGGTGATGATGCTCTCCGCATGCATCAGCGCCTTTCCGTGCAGCTTCATGAAACGCGTGTAGCCGCTGATATCCGCAAGCACGATTACTGCATTCTGCATCTGCATTATTGTTACCTCCCGGATGGCGTGATTTATGCAAGCCAGCCTTGCTATGTGGGTGTGCTGTCCGCGCCTAAACAGCACACGCATGGCAGGTTTAGTACCTCTCCCGCAGCAACAAAATTACAACGGAAAGCCTGCCCCGCATGTGCTCGCAATCTTACACCGCATTCTTTCCGCCAGCTTTCCGGATATCCACGCCAAACGTTTGGCCATTTTACTGACGAGCAAAGATGGCCCGAAATAATCCGTGTTCATTTCCGGCAACACATTTTCATTTTGCCGGTATGCGGGAAGAAACAATTAGGGTTGATACAGTAGGCTCATGATGCCAAGTCTTGCATTCCAACAGCGCACCTGAGTCGATCTAAACCATCCCCAAACATCGGGTAGGAGGCAGAGTCACCCCTGCCGTCCTCCCACACCACCGGACGTGCGGTTCCGCA
>CXWL01003063.1_pt1 | contig 20873 bp, 22 predicted proteins | sample 590931 | NCBI WGS metagenome assembly CXWL01 (sample SAMEA3498368, study PRJEB10139) | groundwater metagenome | biome: water well; material: biofilm material | place: Germany | collected 2015-04-27 | reverse complement strand
GCCGGCGCGTCGTTCACGCCGTCTCCCGCCATTGCCACGATTCGACCGCCTGTTTTGAGCTCGTGAACAATCAGCCCCTTCTGCTCCGGCAACACCCCGGCCCTGACCTCATCGATCCCGAGTTGCTTCGCGACGGCATCTGCCGTGCGCTGATGGTCACCGGTCACCATGACCAGGCGGAGCCCATCGGCTTTCAGTCGCCGAACGGCGTCCGCCGAGGAGGCCTTAATCGGATCGGCCACCCCTAACAAGCCGGCCGCATTCCCATTCACCGCCACAAACATGACCGTCTGCCCCCGCTCGCGAAATGCGGACGCCTCTTCCTCCAGCACCTCCAGAGTCCGCCCGGCCACCCCGCCGCTCTCGCTCAAGAACGCCGCCGTCCCGATCGCTACCAGCTGACCGTCAATGGTGCCGGTCACACCCTTTCCGGTGACGGCCAGGAACTGCTTCACCGAAGCCAGCGTGACGCCGCGCGACCGCGCACCGGATACAATGGCCTCGGCCAGCGGATGTTCACTGCCCTGTTCGAGACTGGCGGCAAACCGCAACACATCCTGATCACTATAGGGTGGCACAAACCGGACGGAGACCAGCACCGGCTTTCCTTCGGTCAGTGTCCCGGTCTTGTCGAATACGATCGTGTCCACCTTCCCAAGCACTTCCAGCGCTTCGGCTTTTCTCACCAGCACACCCGCCGTGGCACCGCGGCCCGTCCCCACCATAATAGACATCGGCGTCGCCAGTCCCAGTGCACAGGGGCAGGCGATGATGAGCACAGCCACCGCATTGACCAGCGCGTAGGCAAGCTTGGGTTCCGGGCCAAACCAGATCCAGGCCCCCGCCGTGATAACCGCGGCAGCCACAACCAGCGGAACAAAGTAGCCCGCCGCCGTATCGGCCACCCGTTGAATCGGCGCCCGGCTCCGTTGCGCGTCACTGACCATCTGCACAATGCGCGCAAGCAGCGTGTCTCTGCCGACCTTCTGCGCCTGCATCAGCAGGCTGCCCGTGCCGTTCATGGTGCCGCCGGTCACCATCGAGCCGACCGTCTTCTCCACCGGCAACGATTCACCGGTAATCATGGATTCATCGACGGCAGAGCCTCCGTCGACCACGATACCGTCGACCGGGATACGTTCTCCAGGCCGCACACGCAACCGGTTGCCGACCTGCACCTGATCAAGGGGAACGTCGATCTCCCGGCCGTCCCGTACAACTCGCGCCGTCATCGGGGCCAGTCGCAAGAGCCCCTTGATGGCGGACGAGGTCTGGCTCCGCGCACGAAGCTCCAGGATCTGACCGAGCAGGACCAGCACGGTGATCATCGCGGCCGCTTCGAAGTACACCGCCACGCCGCCGCCATGCTGATGGAAGGAGGCCGGCAGCCACTCGGGGATCACCGTACCGACGGTACTGAATCCATAGGCGGCGCCGGTACCGATCGCGATCAAAGTAAACATGTTCGTAGCCCGATTGACGATCGAGGCCCACCCTCGTTGGAAAAACGGAAACCCACCCCACAGCACCACCGGCGTCGCCAGCAGCCACTGCACCCAATTCAATCGTGCGCCGCCCAGCCACTGATGCAGCGGCTGACCGGGAATCATGTCCGACATCGCCAGGATCATCACCACAACGGCGGGCCCGAGACTCCACCAGAACCTCCGGCTCATGTCGTCGAGCTCCGGATTCGGCCCCTCTTCCATCGTCACGATCTTGGGCTCCAACGCCATGCCACAAATACGGCAGGCGCCGGGCTTCGTCTCAAGGATCTCGGGATCCATCGGACAGACGTACTCGACTGTCGCACCGGCTGGAACCGCAACCTCGCGGGCCGGGCGCTGATCCGGCGGCAATACGTAATAGGCGGGATCGTTCTTGAATTTGGTCAGGCAACCCGTCGCACAGAAGTAATAGGTCTTTCCGGCGTGCACGTGCGAACCGGCCGCCGTCTCGGGCTGCACCGTCATGCCGCAGACCGGGTCGAGTGCACCGGCGGCGGCAGGCGCCGCCGGCATCATCATTGGTAGCGGTTTTCGTGCGGTGGGAGAAATGGGAATCGCAATGAGAGGGGCTGCCGCCTTACTCAGAGCCTTCTCTGGGTCGGCACGAAACCGATCGAGACAGGAGGTCGCGCAAAAGTAGTACGTCTGCCCCTTGTACTCAAACCGGCCGGCAGCCGTGGCCGGATCGACCGTCATCCCGCAGATTGGATCGATCGCCATCTTCCCTCAAAAAGTGCTGAACCTGAAATGCTGAGCGCTCAGTTTTCAGGCCCTTCCAAACTCAACACTCAAAACTCAGGACTTTCAAGATCACTTCTTTTTGTCTGCATCCAGGATGCTGTGGATCACCAGTTTCAGATTGTCCGGATCGATCTGCTCGACTTTGATGTTGCCGTCGATCAGCACCGTCGGCGTCTGCTGCACCTTAATACGCTCGCCCCATTTCTTGCTTTCTTCTAAGGCCTTGGCCGGCTTCCCGCTGGCCATGCCTTCTTCAAACGCCTTGGGATCGAGCCCGACTTCCTTGATCAGAACTTCGCGCAACGAACGATCCAGCACGCCGGTCACTTTTTCCGTATGAATCGTCCGGAAGAGGACCTTCTTCATCTCGTCCCCTTTGCCCATGGTCCGGGCCTGCTCATACATATCGAACGGCGTCGGCAATTTGCCCTGGAAGACCGGGAATCCCACCATCGTCACTTCGATCTTGTCGCCGAATTCTTTCTTGAGAAGCGCTACCCCTTCACCGTCAAAGCGATGACAATGGGGGCAGTAGAAATCGGCAAACTCAATCAGCTTCACCTTCCCCGGTTGATGCGTGGACTTTTCTTCCTTGAGGACTTCGAACTTCCCCTTCAACTCAGGCGTCGCCGCAGAAACTCCCGCGGAAGTTCCCAGTGCCAGAAGGGCACCCACGGCCACGAGAGCTCCACGCCATCCCCACTTGCTACCATGCGTCATGTCCTGCTCCTTTCGAGATTGTCCAACCATGCGTCCCATTATAACGGATACCTGCCGAACCTGCCCTCTGTTATACTGCGCCTATGCAGAGACTTCGCATCTTCCTGTTCAGCGCAACACTCCTTGGTGCCGCCGGCTGTGCCACCAACCAAGAATCCGGCGACAACACCCAGCCTCCCCAGATCACATTTACGCAGGTCAAAGCGGCGCCCGATTCTTATAAAAACCAACTAGTCACCTGGGGTGGAGAAATCCTGAGCGCCCGACGCCTGAAGGAGGGAACCCGCATCGAGATTCTGCAGCTCCCCCTCACCTCATCGCTCCAACCGACAATGGAGCTGAGCAGGTCTCAGGGGCGCTTTGTCGCACTGCAACGGGAATTCCTCGATCCGGCCACCATTCCAGCGGGAACGTTTGTCACGGTCACCGGAGAAGTGGCCGGTTCAATCACCCTGCCCTTGGACGAAACGGAATATGCCTACCCGATTGTCGAACTCAAGACGATGAAAGTCTGGGTGAGGGTAGAAGATCAACCCGTCCGTATCCGACCCCACATGGGACCAGGCCCTTATTGGGGGCCCTATTGGTCTCCCTACTGGAGACCCTGGCCTTATTGGTAAAGAACGAGGTTCAGGCCCAGGTCGAGCAGAGAAGTATGTTTCTTTGTCTGTGATGCTATCAATCTCAGCCTAAACCTCGACCTTCTTCATCTGAACGTCGATCCGACAATCCGCTCTACCCGATCGTCTCTCCCGCCGAGCTCCCGATACTTGCGATACTGCGCGAGCGCGCGCGGCATGTCTTTCCGGTGCAACTCATAGAAGACGCCGAGATTGTAGTGGGCTTCGGCGTACTCCGGCTTCAGCGCCACCGCTGAGGCATACTCGCGTTCCGCTTCGTCAAGCATGCCCATGCTCGTGTAGACCACGCCCAAATTTAAATGGGCCTCCGCATAACCCGGCTGATACCGGAGCACTTCCAGGAACTCCCGCTCAGCCTCAGCGGACTTGCCCTGACTGCGATAGATGAATCCCAAATTGTAGTGCGCATCAACCAGATCGGGTTTGGCCGCCACCGCCTGCTTATAGGCATAGGCCGCTTCCACGAGGTCATTACGTTTCTCGGCCATCCGCCCGGTCAAATACCAGGCATCGGCATGTTTGGGATGCGCCTTCGTCAGCCGGGCCAGCGTCTCCGCCGCAGCCTTCGTCTCACCGGCGTGATCCTGAAGTGTCGCCAGAGAGAACAAGGCCTCGGCATGGGTCGGCTGAACCGCCAGGAGTCCTTGATACGTCTTGATCGCCGCCGGCATATCCCGCTGCGACTCATAGAGCTTCGCCAGATCCAGATACGACTCCGCATGCTTGGGATCGGCTTCAATCGCCTTCGTCAGCGCCTGCTGCGCCTCCGCCGACTTGCCCTGCGCGGCGTAGACTTCGGCGAGGTCGTTGAGCGCCTCGGCGAACGCCGGCTTCACTTTGAGTGCGCGCACAAACTCCTCTGCCGCCTCAGTCGGCTTCCGACCCTTCAATAAGACGAGTCCGTGGAGATGGAGTGCCTGGGGGGACGCGGGATTGAGATGCAACGCTTTCTGCACCGCCTCGTCAGCCCCTTTGAGGTCGCCGCGCGCCAGCGCCGAGCGCGTCAGGTCCAGCTCATGCTGGACCGATTCCTGAAGACCAGCGGCATAGACAGAATGAAAGGTGGAGAGAACGAGGAGTGCGCAACAGAACCCAAGGACGGTCGCAACCTGAATTCGGCGGCCTGAAATCAAGGCGTGCCCTCCTTCCACAGAACCAGTATGGTCGGACTATAAACGGCCCGCAGGAGGGAAATCAACGTGCAAGCGGCACAGCAATCAATGCATGGGGAGCGACGCCGACGCGGCGTCGCTCCCGCATCGAAGATTCGACTATTTCAACAACATCAGCTTCCCACCGGAATCTTTGGGATTGAGCTGATCCCGATACACAAACGTGCTGCCGGCCGCGTAGAGAAGATCGCTCGTCGGAATGCCGATATATTTCGTCTCTCCCGGCTTCAGCACAATCTTCACATTCAACACGGTCGGCGCCGATTGATTCTCCGCCGCCGTCATATGAAATCCGCGCTCGACGGCCGACTTGTTGGTCACCCGCACCAACACCGGAGTGCCCGGGCGGTTCTTCATGTCCAAGACCGACGTCGGCGGATACAAAATCTTCAGCGCCCCAACCTCGGTCGCATAGATATCCAGATCAACCGGCAACTCTTTGAACGCCTGGCCGACCACCGATCCGGTTTCCAGATCGCCGATTTCCACACCACCGGACTGCAGGGCCCAGGCTCCGGAGACCATCATCAACACCGCGGCACAACCGGCAAGACCAAAACCTAACTTCCGTACCATACGCAACCTCCTCCTGAGTTAAAAACGATTAGGACGTACGAGGCTCTTCGGACGCGTGACAAGGAGGCAACCCCGCCTCTTCCAGCACTTGCCCCCCGATGACATGATTGCCGACCAACAGAAACAAAATCTTCAAACGCTTGGCATTTTCAAGAAACCGCCCGCTGGCGACCGCAGTCACTTCCCGCGAACCGTCTGCCTGCGATCGGTCCTCTTCAATGGTCACTGAATAGGAGTCGAAGCCTTCGAAGGCGTGATTGAAGGTATGCCCGCGAAGCAACTGCTCCAGCGACTGGTCAGAAGCTGCAATGGACAGCCCTGGGTGCAGAATCATGCAGGTGAGCATCGTGGCGAGCCAAAGTCGCACAACACATTCTCCGAGGAGGGGCTACTGTAGCCACCCTCTTAAACCCTGTCCACCGACGCCTGCTAACCGATGCACATCGATGCAACAGAAGATCGGAACGACGCGGAACGGAGCCGACTTGAAGCCTTACAAGAAAGACAGGAGATGACCGAAGGAGGGAAGAATGAAGACACAGGCACGGCCCGATAAAAAGAGCCGTGCCTGAGAAATTGATCAGTAAACGGACCTGCGCATCGACTACTTGGTCTTTTTGCCCTTCGCCGGCTTCTCCGCCTGCTCGGCGTGCGCCAAGGCTTCTTCCGCATGCTTCACGGCTTCCTTCGCATGCTCCAACGCTTCCTTGGCATGCGCATCGGTGCTGCTTTTCACCGCTTCTTCCAAATGCGTAATCGCTTCCTTCTCATGCGCGACCGCTTCCTTGGCATGCGCGATCGTTTCCTTCACATGCGCATTCCCGGCGAGCGCCGTTCCGACCGGCCCGGCCACCATCAACGCACCACACGCCACCACGGCCAACAGCACGCGAGCTTTCAACATAAGAGATCCTCCTTTGCAATATGGATAGACTGAAGAGACGGACCGAATTGTACCGAGATATTGAGAAATTAGAAAGCGTCGGACAGCGCCGTCACACCGTCCGTTCGCCGAGCGCCTGAACCACTTCGAGTCGGGCCGCGCGCGTCGCCGGGATCAGCCCGCCGACCATGCTCATGAGCACGGCGAAGAGCAGGGCGAGCCCAACCATGACGGGGGAGAGGTAGAACCCGAATGCGATCTCGGATCCCGTGTCCCAATTCACAGTCGAGATCGTCACCGACTGGAGGAAGGACGCCCCGGCTATGCCGAGCAGCCCCGCGCTCGCTCCCAGGGCCATCGACTCGATCAGGAAGGTCTGAAGAATCGCGAGGCGAGTGAAACCGAGGGTCCGGAGTGTGCCGATCTCCGTCGTGCGCTGAGCCACGGCCGCGGACATGGTCATCGTCGCGCCCATAATCGCCCCGATGCTGAAGACCGCCGTGAGAAAGAGCCCCGTCACACGAATCATTTTCGCCAGACTCTCGGCTTTGCCTTCGTAATAGTCCGGCTCGCGTTTCACCGAGAGATTGAACCGCGGGTCCCGCTCTAACGGCTCCTTGACCCGAGCCAATGCATCGGGCCGCGTAAGCCGAACAGTCATCGAAGAAAAGGCTGTACGATGAAACGTCGCCATGAATTGTTCCGCATCGCCCCAGACCTCGGAATCGAATCCGCTGCCGTCCGCGTCGAACACACCCACCACCGTCCATTCCCGATTGCCAAAGTGCAGCACGCGATGAAGCCCGGCCTCAGGAAACTGTTTGGCCACTTGCGTCCCCACCACGATCTCCGTCGTGCCGGGCTCCCACAGGCGGCCTTGAGCCAGCCGGACCTTCGGCCGAACGGCAAAGGCATCGTGGGAAGTCCCGCGCAGGCTGAGGCTTGCAAGACTCCGTTCCTTCGCCTTCCGGAGTGTGAGTTGCAGCCCGATCTCACTGACCGCAACAGGCCGGCCCTCGAGCGTCTGCTTGATCCCCGACTGGAGCGCAATGATCTTGGCATGATCGCGCGAAATGCTGCTGTCGATTTCCGAGAGGGCGCCTTTGCGCAGCAGGATCGCATTTGCCGGATCGCCGGTCTTCCCCAGTGTCCGCTCCAATCCATGCGCCAGCATCAGCACGGCCAGGAAGACGAACACCACCAGGCCCATCCCCGCTACCGTGAACGCCGTCGTCACACGGCGGGCCCAGAGATTTCTCAGACTGTAGGCGCCCCACAGCATCATCCGATCACTCCCGCCGAATCAACAGCCTGCTATCCGGCATGCCGCAATCCCTCCAACGTCGTCATCCGAATCAGCCGAATGGCGGGCCAGACCGCAGCCAACAAGCCTACGAGAAGCATGACCCCGAGACACATACCCATGGTCTCTGTTGTGATGGAATACGACGCAACGTAGCCCCGGTCTTGCGTCATCACCGCGTAGAGTTGCGCGGCAGGGAACAGGAGAACAAGGCCGAAGCCGCCGCCCAACAGTGCCAACAGCAACGACTCCCCCAATACCAGCGACACCAAGTGGAGCGGCTGAAACCCCAGCGTCTTAATGACGGCATACTCACGGGTCCGCTCCCGAACGGCCATCGCCAGCGCATTGACCAACACCAGCAACGCGATACCATTGATGATTCCGGACATCCATTCCAAGCCCCGCAGCAACGCGCCGGAACGCGCCACCCAGCCTGCGAAATACGCCTGCTCGGACTCCGTCCTCGTTTCGGCGGAAGAATTGGCAAAACTCGCATCGATCGCCTCCGCCACCGTCTGTCCATTGATCCCGTCGGCAGCACGGACGACAAACCAGCCGACCTGATCGGCCCGATCCGGTTCCGTCGTCTTCAGCCGTTCGTTGGCATAGGCCCAATGCAGATACAGTTCTCCCTCCCCCATGACATTCGGACTGGTGCTCCGGAAGATCCCGCGCACGACGAGTTCCCAATCCCCCGGATACACCGTGCCTTTGAGCGTAATCGCCTCGCCGACTTTCCACCCGAATCGCGCCGCCAACCGATGTCCGATGATGCAGCCGCGCCGGTCTTGCAGGAAGGCCAGTCTCTCCGCGTCGCTCAAGACAACCTCGGGATAGGTCTCGAAAAACGTGGAGGCCTGCTCGGCGAACGAGCCGAACGACTGTTTTGGATCTTGATAGACGCCGCCGAAGACCGACCCAAAGTGGACGGTCCGCGCGCCGGGAATCACCGTCAACCGGTCTTTGTACGCCAGCGGCAGGCGCAGCTCGTCCGACATGGCATGCACGGTGATCAACCGGTTCTTCAATGCGGCCCGCGAACTCGCCTGCCATTGATCGAGTGTCAGCCGAATCAGTCCGAACGCGAGCACCACCATCGCTAGACCACCGACCGTCAACCCCAACCGGACGGGCCGCCGCATCGTATTGCGAAGGATGAGCCGACCCAATGTCATGGAGGAGTCTCCAGCACGCCCTTTTCGAGATGCCGTATGAGTTGGGCTCGCTCGGCCGCGCGGGGATCGTGCGTGACCATCACAATGGTCTTCCCCAACTCTCGATTCAGCCGGCCGAACAGCGTCAGAATATCTTCAGCCGATTCACGGTCCAGATTACCGGTCGGCTCATCCGCAAGAATCATGGTGGGATCGCTCACGATCGCGCGAGCAAGGCCGACCCGTTGCTCCTGCCCTCCCGAGAGCTGCCGAGGGTAATGGTCCATGCGGTCGCCGAGGCCCACGAGTCGCAGCGCGGTCTTCACGTGGTCGGTCCGCTCAGAGCGCGAGAGGTGCGTGAGCAGGAGCGGCAGCTCGACATTTTCGGCAGCGGTCAGAACAGGGATGAGATTGTAGGATTGAAAGACATAGCCGATATGCCTGGCGCGCCAGCGCGCCATATCCCCTTCGGACAGTTCGTGCAATCGCGTGCCGGCCACGACTACCACCCCGCTGGTCGGACGATCGATCCCGGCCATCAGGTTAAGCAGCGTGCTCTTTCCCGACCCGGACGGCCCCATAATCGCGAGAAACGTTCCGGCAGGAATCGAAAAGGAAAGATCGCGCAGGACAGACACCTCCGTGCCTGCTCGAAAATAGACTTTCGAGATACGCTGCAGTGTGACAACCGGATCGTACACGTGGGCAGGCCTTACGACGGACGCCGGAGGACCGTGACCGACGTGCCTGAGCGGAGACTCTCGGAGGGCGCAGCGACAACCTCGTCGCTCTGCGTGAGTGTGCCGCGCACCGGCGTGAGGGACCCCACCGGGGAACCTGGCTGAACGTCCGTCTCGACGATCGCGCCGTTCCTCACCAGGAGCACCACCGGACGACCGGCACGGGTCACGACGGCCGTCGACGGCACGCCCCAGGATTCTCCTCCCTCATCGGCCGATCCGGGCTTAGCCCCGAACGTCACTTTCGCGCTGAGCTCCGGCCGCACCCGCTCGTCGAGATCGAGAAACCGCACGCGGGTGAGAATCGTCGCTTTGGCCCGGTCGGCAATCGGCATGACTTGCGAGACTTCTCCGCGATAACGATGGTCGGGGACCGAGTCCAGCTGGATCTCAGCCGGCTGCCCGGCCTGCACGCGATGAATCATCGACTCCGACACCTCCGCATCCACCATCACGGAATTCATGTCTGCAATGGCCACGACCGACCCGCGCGAGAGCGTCGAGGCGGCCATCGGCGCCACCACTTCGCCGACCTCGGCAAACTTCTTCACCACGGTGCCATCGAACGGTGCGCGCACATTGGTGCTCTCAACCTGCACCTCGGCGGATTGGCGCTCCGCTTCCGCCGCCGCTACCGCCGCCTCGGCTGACTTCACCGCCCCGGCGGCGCGCCGGAGCCGCGCGCCGGCCATGTCGAATTCGGACTGCGTCGCGAACGATTGTTCGAAGAGAGTTTTCATCCGGTCGAAATTGAGCGTCGCCTCTTGCAGCTCCGGCCTGGCCGTGACCAGCTGCGCGCGGGCCACCTCCAGCTTCGCCCGGGCCTGCTGGAGCAGCGCATCCATATCCGTATGCTCCAGCCGCGCGATGACATCACCTTCTTTGACCCGATCCCCGACCTTGACACCGAGATATTCCATCCGGCCTGTGCCTTTCGACGCGATCGACGCCTGTCGCTGCGCCACCACATAGCCCGTGGCGGCTAACCCCGATGAACCACCAGCGGCCATGCGCACCACCGCCGTCACTTCGACCGACGGGGTCTGGTCGATCAGTCCGGTTCTCCAAGCGCCCACGGCTCCGGCGAACAAAAGGATCAGGAGCAACCAGCGCCACTGTCCGGACCGAGCCGGCGAGCGCTTCGCGAAATGTTCCTCGCGTTGAATGGTCAATCCATCCAAATCCGCGTCATGGATGCCGACCTTTAGTGGGTCCGGACGTTCCGGCGTTGATTGAGCAGACACAAGACCTCCGTTGTCATTAGAGCCGCGAAGCTTACCATAGAAATTCGTACCTACTACAGAGCCGCCTGTGGCGAGAGCACCGACCAGCGCGCCGCAATCAGTTCGAAGCCGCTCTGGGTTTCCGTTTCCGCCACCACATGAGAAAGCCGGTCGCATAGATGACCGGAGAGGCCAGGCCGCTGAAAAACACCAGCAACCGCCCGGTCATGCCGAAGGCCTGGCCCGAATGCAGCGGCCATTGCCAGTCCAGAAATGTTTCTCCGGCGCTCTGCCTGTTCGTCGGGTCGCGCACGTCGAGAATGGCGCCGCTGTATTGATCGATGGCCACCTGCCGCTCCGACCAGAAGGCACTCAGCCCCGGCACATGGCGCCGGCCCACCAGATAGACGCCCGTCTCACTGTCCGGCATGCCGACAGCACTCAGCTCTCCCTCTGGGTATATCTCCGCGGCGATGGCCACGGCCCGCTCCGCTCCGATGGGCGCCTGCCCAGGCGCCGGCGTCGACGTTGGCGCTTGCGCCGGACCACGGGTCGCGGGAGAAAAAAGTTGCACCATCCACACATACGGCCCGTTCACATTCATATCGACCCCCGACAGCAGCACCGCGCCCAGCATGACGAGCGTGTAGAGCGAGACCGTCTTGTGCAGGTCGAAATTCAGCCGAGTCTGGTTGGTGGGCCGCCGGATGACAAAGGCCTGCCGCCACTGCCCCGCACGCGGCCACCAGACGAGAATTCCGGTGAGCAGGGACAGCGTCAACAACACTGCGGCAATCCCGGCCAGCGTCACCCCGGTCTCGCCCATGAACAATGTGTAGTGCAGGGCGAAGACCACATCCATGAACGAGGAGGGCACCCATTCGGCTGCGCCATAGGCGCGCACCCCCGTTACCCTGGCGCGATACGGATCGACGAAGATCCGCGCCCAGGCTTTCGACGGCTGCTCGGCATACACGGCGAAGACGCCTTCTGTGCTCTCTGGCCCATAGATCTGTATCACACGGCTGCCATACGGAGAAGCCTGCAACGCGGCGGCTAGCATCTCTCCCAATGGCCGGTAGGCCTCTTGCCCCGGTGGAGGAGCTTCCACCGTCAAAAGCGCCGGATTAAGCCACTCATCGATCTCCTGCCAGAACACCAGGATGCTGCCGGTCAATCCAAAGACGACCAGCAGCGCCCCGATAAACAAACCCAGACACAGATGCACCTGCACCCACAGGCTGCGCCACGTTCGCATGCGAGTCGCACGCGGCGCCGCCAGGCCTGCCGAATCGGCAAGACCCGGACTCGCCGGCTGCATAGAGGCTCCCTGCGTCATTGTCCTAGAACTCCATCCGGATCGAGCCCATGAAGAACCGCGGGGCGCCGACATCGATCCGCGCTTGGCCGAATCCCGCACTGCTCGGGAAGTACTCCTGACCCAAAATGTTGTCGACATTCAGCTGAGCCGTCACCTTGGAGCGACCGACTTTCATGGTGTAGCTGGTCATCAAATTCACGATGGTATATCCGGGCATCTGCGCGTCATTCTCCACATTAATCTCGCGTTTCCCTCGTGCCACCACACCGCCGCCCACCTTCCACCCACTGAGAGTCTCGTCCTGAAACGCGTAGGTCATCCAGACGCTTCCGGCATGTTTGGGCACATTGGGGAATCGATGGCCTTGTGTGCCATCGTTGCTTTGCGTAATGGTGGAATCGGTATACGCATAGTTCGCAATCAGGTTGAGCCCCGGCAGCGGTTCCCCAGCCACATCCAGTTCGACCCCTTTGTTGCGCGCCTCTCCTGTTAGCACGGAAAAGCCTAATGCCGCCGAGGCCGGATCGGGATGGCCCGTGGGAATGTTTTGCTTCGTGAGATCGAACCACGCCAGAGTCGCATTCCAGCGTCCGTCGAACAGTTCCGTCTTGATACCGGCCTCCCACTGCTGCGACGTTTGGCCTTTGAGTGGCGCCCCGCCCACCGCCAATGAGAAGAGATTCGGGACACCGAACCCTTCGACGTAGTTTCCATAGAAGGCGAGCGCCTTGATCGGTTGCCAGAGCAGTCCGACACGCGGAAGCACCTTTTGCTGGCGGCTTACCTGCGACGTCTGGACGCCTTGGAACGTACTCTCCGACGTGATCTCGGCATTGTCATAGCGCATGCCCGCCAAGATATGTACATGATGGGGTAATTCAATTTGATCTTGGAGATACAAACCGAACCATTTCTCTCGCGTGTCGAATGGGAGATCGTCGGCCGGGTCGCGGACCGGCTCGCCCCCGTGGACCGGATTGAAAATATCGATGGAGGGAAAGGCAAAGTTATCAATGAGCGTCCCCGTGTTCCTGAAGTGATAGTAGTCCCCTCCCAGCAAGAGCGTGTGCTTGGCTCCCCAGGTATCGAAATGTCCGGTGAGATCCAGGCTAGTCGTGTAGGTTTTGGTCTTGTTGTCCCTAAATCCCGCGAAAAATCGATCCAGGGTTTGGTTATCCGCCTGAAGCCCCAAGGGCACCACCACGTCGTCATCCTCGCTGCTAGATTGGACATTAAAGCGATGCTGGAGTTTCCAGTCCTGATTGAACTCATGCGACCAATTGAATCCGGCCAGAATGGATTCGTACTTCGCATTAGCAGATGACTCTCCCAGATTGCGCTCGACCGGCAACTGTGCGGGGCGATCGCCGACTGTGACGGTGCCAAAATCAGGCCGCACTTTCCCTTTGCCGTACTCCGCATCGAACGTAATTTGCGTCCGGTCGCTCAGTTTCCATTGCACCACCGGCGCAAAGAACGCGCGGTCGTTCTGGACAAACTCCCGGAACGAGCCGGAGTTCTCATAGGACATATTGAATCGATACAGCAGCGAGCCGCTCTCGTTCAGCTTGCTCGTGGCATCCAGCGCCGTGCGATAGAAGTCATAGGAGCCGACCTGTTGCTGGATGGAATAGTAGGGGTCGGCCTGAGGCTTCTTCGTGACGAGATTGATCATCCCGCCTGGATGGATACGGCCGTACAAAATGGAGGCTGGCCCTTTCAAGACCTCGATCCGCTCCAGATTCGCCATCTCTCTACGGCCCGCTTGCGTCAAGGCAGCCTGAATGCGCGCTCCCTCTCGATAGTATTCGAACGTTTCAAATCCCCGGATATTGAACGACTCAAAGAGGCTCAGCGACAGATTGGCATAGACTCCGCTGACATTGTTGAGCGCCGTATCAAGGCGAACCGCCTGCTGATCTCGTACGACCTGTTGCGGCACCACTTGGATGGAAAACGGCGTTTCCATGATCGGGGTATCCGTCTTCGTAGCCGTGGTGGCCTGATCCACCTTGTACGACTCCCGCTGGGCCGTCACATGCACCGCCTTCGCTTCCAGCACCGGCACATCGCCTTCGGTGGGAATTGGCGCGTCGGCCTGCGACGGGATGGGCAGCGGAACGGGGGGCACCACCGACGGCTGCGACGTCTCAGATGGAGCTGGCTCGGCAGGCTGCTTGGCGTCGGCAGTTTCCGCTGAGGGAGGCGGCGCCTCCTGGCTCTGTTGGGTAGGGACCGGCTTGATCGGCCCGATACAGGCCGTGAACGCAGTCAGGCACAGCACGACCCCCAGCAATCGATTGGTGACTGCGCCACAAGGACGAGATAATTTAGGATTAAGACGGACGTGAATAGACCGGCCTGATTGCAATGATGATAACGACATAACTCCCTCTCCCGCACACACCTGCCTCATGGCATGCACAGTGTCTCTGAGAGCCGGCACCTCGCGAGCAGGCCACCACCCTTCCTGCGGCACAGCAATACGGAGTCTGTCTCCAGACCGTATGCTCCCCGTCGCAGAACGACACCGGGGCGGCACGCAAGCGAGATCGGACCGTACGGACGTCCGGCTCGTGAATGTTTACTGACGTTGGATCGAGACGTTAGGAGAAGGAAACGGGAGGACCGCGGCCATGGGCCGCAATCAGGAGAAGCGTTCGATAAGAAACGAGCAGAAGAACCAACGGCACGAAGACCGATACCACGACCGGCAGGCGGGGAATCTCGGGCAGGATAAACGCCCCTTCATCTTGCGTCACCGTGCAGGCCCAGGCGACCAGCGGAGTAAGTTGGGCGCGACCGTGATGGCAGGCGTGGTGATCACCGCCGCTATGAAGATAGAACGTCCGGACAGGGGGCTGTTCGAATTCATTGAAGCAGGTCGAGCAAACGACCCCAGCGACTAACTGGATACAGGCGAGCAGACAAGCCAACAGGACGACGAGTCGGGACACCTGCCCCACCCGGCGACTGTCATGCATGAGACGAAACAGATTCGGCACAGCCCCCACCTTTCACACGAGAAGGTCGCCACTCTACAAAACAGCCCCGAAGCCCGTCTACTGGCCTCTGCTTACGGATGCTACAGAAATTTATTGAATATCGAGAGGCGAGGTCACGAAGATCAGCGGGAGATGCGGACGGTGAGTCCGCTTCTTTATTCCACCCATATGACAGTCAAAACCATGGCTTGGGCCGCGTCGCGCTGTTTAGCATCGCTCGTGATGAAAGGAATCGTCAGTCCCGATACGGCTTGAAACATCATTGCCGACGCGATGTGTAGGGCGTCGAGCGTTCTGACGTCCGTTTTCTGGACCAGTTCCTCTGCTTGCCGGAGGACGCGTTCGCTCACCTCCACAAGTTCCCAATAGGCTCGATCTTTGAGCAACCGTGCGCGGATGGCAAGAAAGTCTTTTGGCGCGAGTTCGCCAGCGGCTCGCCTCCGGCTGAGCGCCGACATGACCTCGACCGGCGTGACGGCTGAGGAGAGAAACCGAAACCGTTGAAGTAGGCCACGCGTCGCGCTCGAACCTGCCTCCTTGACATACCGCTTCGCCAACACACTGGTATCGAAGTAGGCCCAGCGCCGCGGGGTCACGCGTCCTCTCGGCCCATGGCAATTGTGCGAGACAACGGCGTACCCTGGACCGATCGAGGGCTCCACACTGGAAGCGCCCCCCGTTTCGATGCCGCGCGCAACACCCCGGCAGACTCCAGCCTCCGAATGGCGGAACCCGCTTCATCGGAGGCCCCGATCAACTTCACGACAGCCAGAGGTTTCCCACGTTCCGTCAACAACACTTCCTTGCCTTGCTTGACGGCCTTCATCAATTGGGAAAATCTCTGATTCGCCTCGCGCAAGCCCATTTGCATAAGGCCCCCTTAATGTAGTGATGAGCCTACGTTATGCCGGACTGGGGTCATGTGTCAACCGATCGCGCCTGCGCCACCGGACGAGCGTCGTCGGAAGGGGCGCTTCGGCTTCACTCAGAGAGTCTGTGAGGAGCCCCCGAGGAGAACCTTCTCAACTCACGCGCGGATCACTTCCAGGCTCACCTGCCGGAAGCCCAGCGAGCGGATGCGATCGACGACCGACACAAACCGCTCCAACCGCGTCACTTTGTCGGCCCGGACCAAGACCGGTGACTCACGGGGATAGGCGAGGAGCGTGGCATCGAGTTGCGCCTCGGCCACCGGACGATCCGCCACAAACAACTCCCCCTCCGCCGTCACCGTCACGATGAGCGGCTTGTCCGGCCGGTTGCCGGCTGTCGCCGCTTTCGCCAACTCGACCGGCACCTGCCCGCTCGTCACAAAGGTCGCCGTGGTCAATACGATCACGAGCAGCACCAGCATCACATCAACCAGCGGGATCACGTTGATGTTGTTGAGTTCACGATCCATACTGCAGCCCCTTTACGAACCGGCGAAATTGAGCGGATAGACTACGCTCGCTTCTGTGGCTTGTTTCATTTTTCCCGTCGACTTGTTCACCCGAGCACACTCGACAGACGGCATAAACCATCCGGAAGGGACCGGGGGAGGATGACCATCGCCACCCTGCCCCGGTAAGCCGGGCCGAGAGCTGGGCATGGCTACCGGACCCGGCAGACGAATCACGACGAACCCACCGCAACATCCTGGTTGACGAAAGACCGGAACGGGCTCCCGGCCCGCCCGTCCTACTTGCCCTTCTTCTTTCCTTCAGGCTTCTTCCCCGCCAGCTCGGCATGCGCGATGGATTCCTCCGCGTGCGTAATCGCTTCCTTGGCATGTTGCAGCGCTTCCTGAGCATGGGCATCGCCGGTTCCCTTGACGGATTCTTCGATGTGATGAATCGCGTCTTTCGTATGCGCCACCCCTTCCTTGGCGTGCGTGATCACCTCCTGAACATGATCCTCTCCCTTCCCCGCCAGCGAATCTTCCGACAGCATGGTCAACCCCATCATGAAGCATGCGCTGAGCACCATGGCGATTCTCATCTGCATCATTCTACGGTCCTCCTCAGTTGTGGGTGAACGGGCTTTCGCGGTGGCACATCCCTCACTCTCCTCTCGGCCTCACGGAATCGGCACCTCCTGACTCGTCACATTCGTCTGGCCCTGCGTGGACGAACGGGATGGGGCACTGTGCTGAGCGCGAATGGCCGCCGCTCGTAAGGCGAACCGGTTTGCCTCAAGCGATTGTCCGAGGTCGGACAAGAGACCGGCATAGCGGTCCAGAATCATCGCCACCATCGGATGATCGCGCCCCAGTGTCTGCTGTTGGATCACCAACGCCCGTTGGTACAAGAGTGTCGCTTCGTCCGCCAGCCCTCGTTCATGCACCAGCCAGGCCCAGTTCCCCAAAATCGTCCCGGTGAGCGCGGCCTCCGGCCCTGCCGCGGCTTCGCTGACCGCCAGCGCCTCGCGATAGTAGCGATCCGCATATTCGGACAGCCCTTGGGCATGGTACAGATTTGCCAGATTGTTCAGGCAAATCGCCACCGCCGGATGGCGATCGCCGAACCGCGCGCGGCGGAGCGACAGAGCCTGCCGATACAATGGTTCGGCATACACATAGAACCCCTGCTCTTTATAGAGCGCCGCGAGGTTGTTGAGAATCGGCGCGGGATCGATCGACGCCGATTGGTCGGCACCGTCCAAGAGGGCCAGGGCCAGGCGGAACTTCGCTTCCGCCTGCGCGAGGCGGCCTTGTTTGCGGTAGAGCCCGGCCAGATTGTTGTAGCCGACCGCGAGTTCGGGGTGCCCCGCGCCCAACACCCGTTTACCGATCGCCAGGGAGCGGAGATAATAGGATTCGGCCTGCGCGAGCTCACCCTCTTCCAGATAAATTTCCGCGAGATTGTTCAGCGCGGACGACACATCGGCATGCTCGGGGCCCAGCGCCCGTTCCCATCGAGCCAACGCCTGCTCGTAACAGGGTTTCGCGCGCGCGTACTGCCCTTGCGCGTGATAGACCAGTCCTAACTGGTTGAGAGTCGCGGCGATACGCAGGTCCTCCGGTTCGAATTGTTCGGTCTCATGGCCCGCCAGCAGAAACAAGCGCTCCGCATCTTCGTACCGGGCCTCGTTCCGCGCGGCGATCCCCGCCTCCGTCAAGGTCTGCCAGGGATCAGACGGACCGGTTCCGGCCAGAGCCGGCAGGGGCGCGCAGATGAGCAGCGCACTGGCCAGCAGGAGCATGATCTGGCACCTTTTCAACCGACAGACCCGTTGCGGTAACGTGCTCATACCGTCTCCTTTCCTGCGGCGCGGGCCGGCCTCTGCAGTCTCAGGCCAGAACGCAGGCTGGAAGCCGTCGAGTCCCCTTGTGACGCGCCCGCCTCCGGTCTGCTCGTCATCGAGATCCAGGCTCCGTAGCGAGCTTGCGTCGACGAGGGAGCGGTCACTCCGGCATATTCGCCCATGAAAAACTGTGAGAGGAGCTGCTCCTGACCTGCGTCTATCGACCAGGTCTCCACCACGAACACCGTGCCGGCCGGAAAGGGTTGATCGTCTCCCAGCGTCGCGGCCTCAGGACAGACATAGAACCGAACCCGCTGCTGGCGATTCTGAGCCTCTATCTCGGACTCCACCATGGGCCAGGTTCGGTACCGAACCGGCGTCGGCCATAGGACCGTCCGACCGTACGGCTGCCCGCACGAGGTCAGCTGGAACGCAACGGCCAACAGCCGCGCCACGACGATCGACCGATCCTCGTGATGGCCGACTGTTCGATGACCAGCGTGTGCTTTCATGCGTTGTTTGGGAATCGTGTGTGTCACTGACATGCGTCACCTCGTTGCGACCGTTCCATTAAAGACCTGCTCTGTCGGACCAAGACGGATAGCATTACCCAGCTGTCGCTCAGGGCGTGGTCGGCGCGACGGGCGCGTATCGCACCTCGGCAGCGCGAAGGCCGTTCCCCTCTTCCGTCACTTCGACGACCACGCGATCGCCGACCCGGATTGTCCCACTGCTGGTCGCCACGCCGGCGGCGCGGTACCGCGTGTTGCGGTCGAGCTGAATCGTCTCGGTATGTCCGTCTTTGGTTTGTACGACCAGTTGGCTGGTACTCACGGACGAGACGGCGCCCATCACATGGGCATGGCCTTCGTGCGCCTGGACCGGCCAGGCGCTGCACATCGGAGGGATCAAGAACGTCATGAAGAGCACGAACCGTATGAGCTTCATCGAGACACCTCGCGTTGCCGTTAGGGCGGGGCGCAGGCCACAGGAGGTGTACCTGCGCCCCACACTGGTCCGGACAGGAGGCCGCCTGGCCCGGACATGGATGCACGAATAGGACTCAGACCGGCCCAGCATGAGTGGGACGCGCCAGGAGCGCGACACCCCCCGCTATGTCTTATCCGATCGAAAGGATGTGATCTGACGGAGGCCCGCGGGAGTGCAGGACTGACAAGGAGGAGGAGGCAGGTGAATCGGACGACGCCACGACAAGCAGAACGACGAACCCGCTCGATGCCATCGGAAATGCGATGGACACGACGGCATCGGAGGTGGCCTGACAGGCCCAGGCGCAGAGGGCGTTGTGGGGAGCGGCTTCGGATGAACCATGATGCCCGTGGCCGCCGGATAGACTGGCATGCCCGAACAGGCAGACAGCCGCCAACACAATGAGCGCCGCGTAGCTCAGCGCAACCAGCACGGCTGGCAGGGCAATGGTCTGCCGGGTGAATCGTGGGTGATACATCATCGTTTCACTGTCACGTTTGCCTGATGGCCGTCTCTTTATGGAATGAGAACAGCCGGTCGCCGCATACCGCGCAAGATTCTCTTATGGCTTGGGGCTCTCTTTTTGCTTGATGCACTCGACTTCCAGCGTGATCTCCACCTCGTCGCCGACGGCGAGTCCGCCGTTGTCCAAGAGCTTGTTCCAAACCATGCCGAAGTCTTTGCGATTGATTTTGCCCGTCGCCGAAAACCCGGCGCGAGTCATGCCGTAGAGATCCTTCGCCTGGATACCGTTGAGCATCCCGGTCAGCGCGATCTCTTTCGTCACGCCCAGGAGGGTGAGGTTGCCCTTGGCGACATAGCGGTCGCCGTCCTTGGCATAGGACGTCATGCGGTACGTCATCGCCTGGTATTTCTCGACATTGAAAAAGTCCGGGCTCTTCAAATGAATATCGCGCTTCTCATGGTTCGTCGTCACCGAGGCCGTCTTGATGTCGGCTTCGATAGCCTTGACGGTCTTGGCCTCCGGGTCCATCTCGATGAAACCGGTATAGTCCATAAACCGTCCCGTGGTCTTCGACACCACCATGTGCGCCACCTTGAACCCGACGATCGTATGATCCGGGTCGACGTTGTACCGCTCCGTTGCCGCCTGGAGCGGCGCCGAGGCGAGAAGACCGGCGGCCATCAATAGGAGCACCACCCGCTGTCGTATGCGCATACTGTTCTCCTCTTCAAAAGGAATCACGACGCTGTCGATGGTCTACTCCTCAGCAAGACGACTGTCTAGCGATGCCTGCCGACCGGCGCTACACAATTTCTCAAGCCGCCTCCACTACCTGTGCGGAGGGATGCCGGTCACGATCCCTGTCGCGCCTGGTGCATCGTCAGCAGCTCCGCTACGCGGCGGCGGAGCACGTTGTTCATGACGACGCAGGGGATCGCGACGAGGAGCCCGACCGCCGTCGCCTTCAACGCCAGACTCAGCCCGATCATGATGGTGGCGACCGCCATCGCCCCGGACGTGCCCATGGTATGGAAGGTGAGCATGATGCCGAGCACCGTGCCGAGCAGCCCGATATAGGGCGCATTCGCGGCGATCGTCCCGATCACGACCAAATGTTTCGTGAGCGCAATCTCCAACATGTCGCGACTCTGATACTCGGCAGGATTGATGCGCTGATAAAACTTCCATCGCTCGATCGCTAC
>CXWL01019516.1_pt1 | contig 20885 bp, 36 predicted proteins | sample 590931 | NCBI WGS metagenome assembly CXWL01 (sample SAMEA3498368, study PRJEB10139) | groundwater metagenome | biome: water well; material: biofilm material | place: Germany | collected 2015-04-27 | reverse complement strand
GCGAGCCGATTTGCACGTTTACCTTGTCGGGCACCACGCACGCGCACGGGGCCTGCGTCAGTACCGCGCCTTGGCTGTTCTACATTGTCGTCACGGCCGGCACGGCCGGCACGGGCGCAAGTGGCCAGGTGATTGCCCAGTACTAAGGCTGTGCCACGTTCAGCAACGGCTATGTGCACCCACAATGTACAGGAGGATAGTCTGATGATGCCGATCTTGATACTAGCGTTTCTTCTGGCCTGCGCGCCGTTCTCGTTCGCCGGATCGATCACGCATCCTGGGGCGAATCCCGTGCTGAATGTTCCTCCGGCGTGGGGTGTCTCCGTTGAAGCAGAAGGGGCCATTGGAGACGGGGTGCGCGACGATACCGCGAACATCCGTCAAGCGATCACGAAGGCCGGGGTTGGCGGGACTGTGTTGCTGTCCCCGAATAAAACCTATTTAGTGAGTGATGAGTTATTGCTGTCGATCGGGCAACGGATGGAAGGGTCTGGGGCGACGCTCAAACGTGCTCCGCAGGTCACGACCACGACCACGGCGTCGATTGCGACAGGAGGTGCGACGACCGTGACCGTCGCCAACGCTTCAGTGTTCGCGGTGGGAGATCAAATCTCCTTTTCCGTGGAAGATCACGCGGCGGCTCCGACTACGAATCACTATTCCGCCAAGCGCGCGATTGCTGCTATTGACACAGGGACCAATACCATAACCCTAGCCAGTTCGTTGGCCATTGGGGCTGCCTCCACGGGCGATCTGGAAGCGGTGTTGAACGGCTCCGCGTCAGAGGGGAGTTACACGTTTGCCTCTGGGGCAGTCGTGGCGAAGGTGTACGCGCTGCTGCATGTACAGACGCGTGGCGCGCTCCACAACGTGATTATCGATGGGGGGTGGAAAGACGGCGCGGGGGTGATCCAACAGCCTGTTGCGCACTGGGATTTGTTCGAGGAGCTGGTCCTCTCTACCGCCACAGAGAACAACACCCAAATGACCGTCGAAAACGTGACAGTCAAGAATTTCTCGTCAGAAGCCATTGTGGAACTCTCGTCAGATCCATACGTGACGGCGGTGTACGCCTCTCCCACTTCAACCTCAATCCGCTACCTGCATGTCACGATTAAAGACGGCGCAGGGAATGGGATTCATACGTCTGGGGAACACAACGACATCGTCGATGGGATGTTTTGTTTCAACATCAACCAGTATCTCGGGGTGGGGCATATCGGCGGATGTAACACGCTGTCGTTCACGGGTCAGCATCTCGTGGTGCGGGATTCCTACATGGATACAGCCTATGCCGGGCTGTTCAACGCGGAGCTGAACAATAACTCCAACATCGTGTTCACGGGCAACGTCGTCAAGAATATGTTCAGGGCGGGGTTTGAGGCGAATGGTCGATCCACGAACGCGCAATACGGACCGAGTTCCTTAATCGTCTCGAAAAACATCTTCATCAACTGTCGCTTGGTATTCCGGTCCAATGCGGCCACGGGCACCGGCCTCTTGAGCGATGTCATCGTCGAGGGGAACACGCTCTCCGGTACACAGTTGCAGATCGACTACGCCAAGCAGATCACGGTGCGGAACAACATCATTCGGAATGATTTTGTCGTTCCCTCAAGCGTGGCGTTGGCGCGAACGTATACAGACACGACCGCCGTGGTGGCGAGTGGAGCCTCCTACTACGTCGGGCAACGAGTCTTTTTGGCGAAATCCGGCTCACCGATGGCCCGCTCTCGGGATCTGACGATCAGCAACGTGGCTGGAGCGACCATCACCTTCAGTCACGCGATCGGCGTGACAGCGGCGGACAACATCCCTGCCGGGGCCTATCTCTACGACGCCCGGCGCACGCCGATGATTGAAACGGCATCCGGTACCGTTACCACGGGGGATTTAACAGTCACCGTCCCGGACGCGTCGCTGTTTACGGTGAATCAATGGTTCGTGGTCAGTTCTACGTCCAGCGGCACGCCGGCAACGCCAGTACACATTCGCGCGATTAATTACGTCACGAACGTGTTGACGGTTGGAACGGCGATCAGTCAGACCTACACGGCGGTGAACCTCCAGTTCTGGGCGGTGGGATTCTCCCCGTACACCAATACCCCCATCACCGTGCTGGCCTCAGCCGTTGGCTTCACGGACAACACCGTCATGGGCGGGAACGGAGGAATCTATCTAGCCGGGGACTGTACGGGCATGAATATCAGCCGCAACACGTTTCTGGGCCAACGCAGCACAGGCATCTTTACATCGGCGGATACCGTGACCTCGTCCGAATTGGTGTCACACAATATCGTGAGTGGGCTGGCTGGGTTTTCCTCCTCGTGTTGCTGGATCGGCGTGCAAGTTCGCTCGGCAGCCCAGGCTATAGGGAACGTGATCACCACGATTGCTGCGGGGAATAAAGGCGTGTATGTAAACGCCGGCACTAAGCCGGTGATCGTTGGCAATGTCATTAAAGGCCCGTCCACCGTCCCCCTGGATATCACTGCAGGAGTCACCACGCCGTATCTGGCCGGGAATTATCTCCTGGGCGCAGCGGGTATCACGGATGCGAGCGTGTCTCCGGCCTACGGGATTGCGACGGTCACGGCGGCAGCGACCACAGTTGTCGTTACGCATAACTTGGGCTACGCCCCGAATGTGGCGAACATTTCAGTCACTCCGACACTATTGAGCCTATCCAAAAGCTGGTGGATTAGCGGGATCACAGCAACGCAATTCACGATCAACGTGGATGTGGTGCCAGGCGCGGGAACGGCAACGTTCTCGTGGAGTGTCTTACGATGAGGCCGATCATTCCGATCATTCCGCGCTGGTTCGCCTGGCTCTTGCTGGCGATGGCGCTGCTCAGCGTGGTCGGGATAGCTGGGGTGCTGTTTGCCGCGGAGGTGACGCTCACGTGGCAGGCCAATACCGAAAGCGATCTGGCTGGATACAGGGTCTACCAAGGGACCGTCTCCGGCCAGTACGGGCAGCCGGTGACGCTCGGGACCGTGACGACGCATACGGTGATGCTCCCGCCATCGCCACTCGATCGCACCTACTTTTGGGCGTTGACGGCGTACGACTTAGCCGGAAACGAAAGTGCGAAGTCGAATGAAGTGAGCCAGCTGATTATAGGCGTGCCGCTCGTGACGGCTCCCGGCGTCCCGGTGTTGACGGTCGCCGCGCAGGAAAATGAATTGCTCGTGGCGTGGGAGCCGGTACCTGATGGAGCGGGGGGCCTCGCGACGGTGGATGTTCGACTCGGCTCACCGACCGATCACTGGGGCCTACTGGTCTCGCAAGTCTGTCCGGCGTCGCCCTGTCGCCTGACGGGCCTGACGGGCGGCACGGCCTACCAGATTCAAGCGGTGGCGTTTCGACCGGGCGCGACCGCCAACGTGTTCGGCGCCCTCAGTGTCCCGATCTTCGTCACGACTCCACTCCCGGACGCGCCCCCGGCGACACCGGCCGGATTGCAGATCGTGTCGAGCACCGCGCGCGACGTGGTGATCGTCGCGAGCGCCCTCGATTGCCCACGGGTCACGACCTCGACCAAGGGGAGCACCGTCGGCCGTCGGATGCGCACGATTACCTGTGCCCCCTAACGCACTCACAACGGAGGAACCATGTCAATTCAGGACGATTTCGGCATTGCGACGAACGGGGATATCCGGTATACGGGCGGCGCCACCAACTATACGGTGATCGCCCTGCATCGCTGGCTCGGCGACCTCATGGACGATGCCGCGGCGGTCGGCAACGATGTCCTCGACATCACCGACGCGACGGCCAGCGAACGCTCGACCGATAATATTATCACGCTCAAACCCCCGTACAACATCGACGACACGGCGGCGCAGCATCTCTACGACGGGTCCATTATCCAGGACAACGGGAACGTGATCTACGACGGCCTGGTCGTGATTGCCGCTGCCGGCATGTATCTCAGCGTGATTCAGAACGGCGGTCTCGCGACGAACTTCTGGACGACTGGATTGAACGCCGACCCCGCGAACGGCATCAGCCACCGGTTCATGCTTAAGGTCAGGACCGCTGGCGCCGATCTCGATGGCCGGCGCTTGATCGGGACGACGCGCGAATTCGGCTTCACCTATAGCGAGTTCAAGATCAATGGCACCTCGCGCGGGAACAATGTGATGGCGCTGACCTATGCGAGCGACTTGAATAATCAGACGGTGGAGGCGACGGTCGCCGGGTGGACGACGATTATCAACACGGAAGGCTACCGGCTGATCGATGTGAACGGCGACACGGCGACCGAGCCGTACTTCAGCGAATGGGACCGTGACACCTTCACGATCAACCAGTTCTACGAGCGCATGAAGTGGCTCACCCGCCGGGGCTCCGGCAGCACGGTGTACGGGCAAAACGGTGCCCTGTTTCGTGGCATCACCCATCAGATCGCGGTCGATACGCCGACAGGGACCTTTAGCGCCAGCGAGAATATCTCGTGGTCCGGCGGCACCGGTCGCATGGTCGCGATCAATAGTCCGACCGCCGCCACCTTGCTGTGGATTCAGCTGCTGACCGGCGTCGCGCCCACCGACAATCAGACGCTCACCGGCGTCACCTCACTCGCCACCTGTCTGGTTAATGCGACCGTCACGGAGCGGTCGCTTTCTTTCCCTTGGTGCGGCCAATCCACCGGATCGGCCATCATTGCGGCCTACGGGTTCGGCCTCCAGGCGGCCGACTTGACGGCGAATGATCGTCTCTTCGATTTGACGAATACACAGCGCACGCCGCCGAACAACGTGTCGTTCTCCGTGGGCGGACTCGTCTCGACAGAAGATCGCGTGCTCGTCACGCGTCTGGCCTACGCCTTCGCCTACGACACGGAATCCGGCGGCCCGTTCACGGATGGCGAGACGCTCACCTTTCTGGGAGGTGAGACCGCGAAGTTGCTGGAGCTAGTGGACAACGTGACGACGGGCTATATGACGATCCGCCTGATCAGCGGGTCGGTGCCGGTCGATAACGACACCCTCACGGGGGGCACGTCGCTCGCCACGGCGACCGTGAACGGGTCGGTGAGTCCGACGGTCGATACGGAGCAGTACACCTTGAACGGGGCGCTGATTGGCGCGGCGGTCACCTCGGTCGTGGTGACGGAGGCGATCGACTCGGATACTCCGCAAAGCACGACGGTGCGCATTAAACGGGCGAGCGGGATCTACACGGTCCATCCCGTGACCAGCTGGTCAGGCTCCACGTTTACGATCACCAGCGCGAACTTCTCCGTCGACACCGCGCCGAACGGGACCGGCGTCTACTCCTCGTTTATCGATAAGGTGGCGGCGGCGGCGTCCGAGTCGTTCACCGTGGTGTACAACTCAAACCGCAACCTGTTTATTCGCGTGCGTGATGGGGGCGGCTCTCCGATTAAAACTTTCGAAACGACAGGCACGCTGACCGGCGCGGGCGGATCCACGACGGCTATTCGGACTTCGGACACCTAACGCGAAGGGAGCGCTAGGTCGATGCAACTTGCTCGGGGTGCGCTTGTGTTGGTGGACGTGCATACCACGACCCCCACCGTGTTCTGGAACGGCCAGAAGATCGATGATCTCGTGCGGCTGCGCCTCGATTGGGACCGCGATGAGCACCGCATTAAGCTCACCGTCTCGCGTCTCGCGCCGAACCTGCGCGCCGCGCTGACGGCGGCCGGGATCGTCGTGAAGGAGGGCAACTAAGATGGTGCTGAACGATTATGTGCTGGTCGTCGGCGGCGAATGGGAAGAGGTGCCGAACGTGAACGCCTGGGGAACGCTCGGCGTCGATCTGATATCCCTGATCGACCTGGTGGCGAGTGGTGAACTCACCGCTGTGGCCGCGACGTTGGAACAGATGGGTGTTATCCCTAAAAACGGGACTCTCCGCGATGCACGGATGCTCTTTCTCGATAATGTCTACCGGTTGTGGATTATTCGGTAGGGGACGGCTGTGGCCAAGATCCGAGACTTTGCTATCACGATTTACAGCGCGACCACGGCGAGTATGGTTTGCCAGATGCCCACCCATGCGCCGGGCGATCTCTTGGTGGCGTTTGTGAACAAGGATACCGCCTCGGCCTTCACCACGCCGTCAGGATGGACGGCGCAACAGACTCAGACGAGTATTGGCGCCGCCGGCGGGGTTTATACCAAACGCGCGGCCTCGTCCGCCGAGACCGTCACGTTTACCTTGAGCTTGGAAACCTGCTGCGCGGTCGTCCTTGCCGTGCAGAACGTCAACGGAACAACCGACGCCGACGCCGTATCCGGCTCAGCGAAAAGCGGCGCGGACGATTTCACGCTCCCGCTGACCGGCGTCGGGATCACCCCCGGACACAATAATTGCCTAATTTTGCATGGGCTCTCGACCGATGTCGGCCTGGGCGCCAACGCCCTCCCGCCGTGGGTCAATCTGTTTGCCGGGGACACCGGACAGAATTCGCTGTGCGTCTCCTATACGCAGCAAAAAACCGCCGCCACGATCACGGCCCCCGATCACTGGGCCGGCGCGGCGGACGATTCGCGCGGCTTCATTCTTGCCATTCGAGACGATGGCGCCGCCGCCGTCTTTGACGCCTATCTCCCGCTGGGCGCGGGCGCGCCCGCGACGCAGATCACGCCACTAAACGGCTCGAGTGGCGTGGTGGATAAGGGGTCCTATCGCTCGATCGCCGTCATTACCTCGGTGGCGGGCAAGACCGTGACCAGCCAGTCGTTCGCGGTGACGGCGGATTCCGGGATCAATCCGTTTCGTGGATCACTGCGTAACACCGGGGTGTCCAGCACGACGAACTTACACCATGTGGAGCTGCCGCTTACCAGCGCGGTTGATCTGACGGCGCAGCAGGGCTTGGTGTTTGGCACCTTTCTGCATTTGGCGCCGCGCGACTACGTGGATAGCGGCTCAGCCGAGCAGGGGGGCAAGTACCTGCTGATCGGCAGCAGCACCGCGGACTGGCGGGTCTGGGTGGTGGGTGGACAGTTCTCTAAAACGGATCGTCCCGACGCCCGCAACAACTATCTGATTGAGGTGGCGACCACGGATACGGTGTACGGGTCAGCGGGCGCGGCGAATATGGCGGCGGCGATCGAGCTGGCCTTCGGCGCGTCGGGCTATTACGGCCTTCCTGCGATTCTGTGGAACGAACTCTACTTGCTCGGGGTCGTGACGCTGGCGGGCGGCGGCTCGACGCCGTTTGGGTTTGACGAGTTCGTGTTCGCCCTCAACAACGGCTGCGGCCTTCTGCCGCTGGCGCAGCAGTCCGGGTCGAGCGCGATTCTCTGGGCGCCCATTCGCTTCGGCGGCACCGACCCGATCCATATCGATTGCGACTTGAATGGCTTTCAGTTCCCTCGAAAGGCCGACGAGATTGACTATGTCGATTTCCACGTCTCGAACAACAAAATCGGGGTGGAGTTCTATGGCCTTGCGGGCGACACCCTCTCCTTCACAAACTGTATCTTTACGTCCCCCTCCAGCTACTACTGGCGCTTTCATGCGTCGCATTCTGGCTCGGCCGCGCTCGATTTTGCCGGGACCTCGGTCATTAATGCCGTCGTGACGCTGCGCGCCACCTCGGACCTGACCACCGTCAACTTTATTGCCTGTTCCGGCTTCGCGCAGAACGGCGCGGCGCTCACGGACTGTTCGTTTCAGAACACGACCGTCGTCGCCTCCACCCCGGCGGACGCGGCGCTGATTACCGCCAACCGGTTCGTTTCGTTCGGGACGGGGCACGGGTTGGAGATCGGTGGAACAGCCGCAAACGTTACGCTGTCGAATCTGGATTTCATCAATTTCGCCGGAACGGACGGCTCTACCGGCAATGAAGCGATCTATATTAATATCGCGTCAGGCTCGATGTCGATCACGATCAGCGGCGGGACCACGCCATCCATTCGCACCGCTGGCTGCACCGTCACGGTGATTGCGGGGGCTGTGACGGTGGCGGTCAACGTGAAGAATACGGCGGGCTCGAATATCCAGAATGCGCGGGTGCTCCTGAAGGCCGCGACGGGCGGCCCGTTCCCGTTCGATGCGACGGTGACTATCGTGAACAGCGGGACCACGGCGACAGTGACCCATACGGCCCACGGGATGGCGACGACCGATAAGATCCTGATCAAAGGGGCCAGCCATCTCGCGAACAACGGCACGTTTACGATCACGAAGATCGACGCCAATAGTTACAGCTACACCATGGGGAGCGCACCTGGCAGCAATCCGACCGGCACGATTAAAGCGACGTTTGTGTGCCTGGAAGGGCTGACCGATTCGAGCGGGAACGTCAATCCTTCGGCTTCACGGGTCTATCCTTCGGCGCAGCCCGTGAGTGGCTGGGCTCGCAAGGGCAGCGCCGCGCCGTTCTACAAGGAAGCCTTACTGGGAGGGAGCGTGAGCAACACGACGGGCTACAGCGCGAGCCTACAATTGGTGGCCGATGAATGATGATCTCCCCCGACGCAACGGCCCAGCGGTCCTAGGGACCTTGCGAGCGATGGGCGTGAAGCTGGCCGAGCAACAGCTCCGGATCGACGGGCTGAACCAGACCGTCGCCACCCTGACCTCCCAGGTGCAGGAGCTACAACAGTTTGTCGCGGCCCAGCGAGTCGTCAATATGGGCACCGGGCCCACCGTGAGGACATGAGGGCATGGCCATCACGATCAACTGGGGGGCCCGCATCATCAATGTTCCGCAGGCGGACCTCACGAACCTAGGTGGCGGCATTTACGAGCTGGACCTTGACTGGTTCCGCTTGCAGCTCAAGGATCTGGAGGACAGCGCCGACGGCATGGCGTTCCCGATCACCCACGCGCACAACACGACGGTGACGCTGGCGGGATTGACCTTGGCGCGAGTGATCGAAATCGTCAATGGGTATACAGTCACCTTCTCGGCGGGGTCGTACGCGGTGAACCTGGTGGGAGCCAATAGCAATGTGAGCGCGGTGACGAATGTCAACGGGGTCAGCGTCCGATCCTTCAATAGTGCGGGATTAATCGTGGGCGGCGGATCAGGACTCAGCGCGGTCCAGGATGCGCTGCTGGTGAGGATCGGCGACCTCTTGGAGGCCGACGAGGAGATTCGCGCGGCGACGTATCGGAAAAAGAAGAAGGGCCCGGCTACCGTGCTACTCGAGAAGGCGGTCGCCCGCAGCGGCAACGATATTGACCTGATCCAGCTCTGATGTGGAACGGCAACTGGTATTTACAGAGCGGCGGCGGGACCGCCCTGGTGATCCTGGGGGGGGCGACCTTGATGGAACCGATGGACGCTGAGCTGGTCGAAACCCGGCTCGATGGCGAATTGATCGAGACACAACTGGAGGCGGCGCTCAACCCGCCCCTCGAAGCGGAGGTGCAGTGATGGCAGAAGTAGGGGCCGTGATTGCGGTCGATCTCACGCGGACCGAAGGCGATACGGACGATATCGTTGTGCACTTGACGAACGCCGACGGGACCGACGCCGCGGTGACGGGGTGGACGGCGGTCCTGAGCGTCGGGACCGATGCGGACACGCCACTGGTGCCGCCGAAGACCTACACCGGCACCGGTGTGGCGGGCGGCCTGATTCCGATCAACCTGGCGCTGTTCGATGTGCCGATTGGCACGTATCGGTACGACATCCGGATCACGGACACCGTGACGGGCGACACCCCTGCGCGAGTCTACTTTAAGGGCAAATTCAAGATCACGTCGAGGATCAATTAGATGCTTCTGGCGTCCCCGCGCGGAGGGCTGTTTCCGGTGGAGCCCCGTTGATTGTCCTGGATCTGCTCCGGGTGGGCCAGTCGCTGCGCGGCACGTTCGGCGTGGTGCGCCATGGCCAGGTGCCGTTTGTGCTCACGCTGGAAGAGCCGTGGCTCGACAACCAGCCCGGACAGTCCTGCATTCCGGCGGGGCGCTATCGCTGTCGGCGGGTGCGGTCGCCGAAGTTCGGCGCTACCTTCGAGGTCTGCGACGTGCCTGGGCGGAGTCATATTCTGTTTCATAGCGGCAACACGATTGAGGATACCGAGGGCTGTATTCTGGTGGGTGAGGAGTTCGGCGGCACGTGGGATGCGCCGTATCTGGCGTCGTCCCGGCGTGGATTTCTGGAGCTGTGTTCGTATCTGGAAGGGATTTCTGAATTTGATCTGAACGTGCTCGATCCGCCGACGATTGCGAGTGAGCCGGTCGGCGTGTGATGGCGGCTCGCAAGTATGACGAGCCCTATCGGTGTCCGTTCTGTCGCGCAGGCTATCCGCATGATCAGGGCTATCGACATGCGGTCTTTGAGTGTCCGAGACGAGAAGGGGAGAGGCGTGGCAGATATGACCAGGATGGATTGGTCCGACGCGCTGCTGGGGGGCGTGATGGGCGTGATGACGGGCATTGCGTCGATGTTCGGGTGGTTCAGCGGCAAGCTCGGCAAGGTCCATGACCGGATCGATGCGCTGCATGGTCACGTGCACGCGCACGCGGTGGATCTGGCCGAGCTGCAAGCGAATGACCTGGCACGGGTGCAACGGCTCGAACGCATTGAGTTCGGCTTGGACGAGATTAACAAAAAACAGGATCGGCAGATGGTGGTCCTGATGGATATTCGAGGGCGGAACTAACACAACCAAGGAGGCAACGGTGAGACAATTCTATCGAGTCGTGCGGGTGCTGTCGGTGGTGATCATGGTGGCCGGTGTGTGCGGTGCGCTCGTGCCGGTGCTGGGTCTGGCCCAAGAGGCGACGATCTCAGCGCCGCAGCCTGAACAGCAGCTCTGGGAAGTGTTTTTGAAAGTGTTGTTCCCCACGCTCTGGACGGCCGTGTCTCCGTATCTCACCGGCCTGATTACCTCCGGTATTAAGCGAGTCCCGCCGGTGTTTCAGGTGGTCATCTCCGGCATACTCGGGTCATTGATGGCGGGGGCGGCGGGGGCGATTCCCGAGTTTCCGTTAAGTATCGAATCGGCGGCACAGATGGGCGCGGCGGGCGGGGCGACGGGGCAGCTACTCGCCAACATGAATCCGAAAGCGATGCAACCGAAGACNNGAGCCAGTAACATGGCGACGTTTGTCGCCATCATGGGGGCGCTGGCAACAGTGATCCCGGTGTTGGTGAAAATTTGGAACAATCGAGTTGAGGTGAAACATGAGGCATCGACGGCGGTGCGGGGCCGTTCTCTTGGTGAGTTGCATGCTGGCCGTGACGGGGTGCGGGCTGTTCAGCAGGGCGCTCCCCCCGTGCAACCGGGTGGACCTCCAACCGGCCTATGATGCGCAGGGGCATCTGCTGCGCGACGTGACGGCGGTGGCGAATCAGTGCCTCGATCGCATGATCGGTGATCTGGACGCCTGCTATCGGGCGGCGCAATGAAGCCGTATTACGATGAGGGCGGGATCACGATTTATCACGGCGACTGCCGGGAGATTCTGCCGCGTTTACCGAAGGTGGATCTGGTGTTGACAGACCCGCCGTATGGGATTGGGCGTGATGGGAAGCCTGCTAGCACATCATCGCATGGTGGGCATAAGGGTTATGAGTTTCTTGGATGGGACAAGAGCGCCCCGGCTGACGAAACATTAAGGCTAGTCTTAATGGCTGGGCAAGATGCCGTTGTGTGGGGTGCCAATTACTACCCCCAGGTGTTTTCTGCTAGCCCTGGTTGGCTGCTATGGGACAAGGGGCAACGCATTGACCAATCAGACGGCGAGTTAGCTTTTTCAACAAGGAAAGGACCGTTACGGGTGTTCACGTTAAACCGTGTCGCCTTAATGCAGGACGGAGCGGTTCACCCCACACAGAAACCATTGGCCCTCATTGCATGGTGCCTCTCGTTCTTTCCTCAAGCGCAGACCATCCTCGACCCCTTCATGGGCTCCGGCACCACGCTCCGCGCAGCCAAGGATCTAGGTCGCAAGTGCATCGGGATCGAGCTGGAGGAGAAGTATTGTGAGATCGCAGCCAATCGCTTGCGGCAGGAGGTGTTGAGCTATGACCTGTGATCGCTGCCAGGGCTGCATGCTGCGGGAGTATATCCATCGGCACGGCCCCTGGTGGTGGCGCTGTTATCAGTGCGGGGAGCGGCTCGACGGGGCGATTCTCCGGGCACGGGCTGAGCAAGCGGCCGCTCTCGTGATGCAACGCGAGGCGGAGCAACGGGATCTCAAGAAATGGTTGGTCTGGTTCACCCGGATGCCGGCGGCGATCTGATGAGATGAGCAGAAAGGAGGTCCATTGTGAAATTATTTGAATTCGGCGATCCGCCAGAGACGGTGCAGGATAATCTCTCGGAGATGTCGGCGATCCATCCGGCATAGGGATTTTTACGCTCAGACATTTCGCTATCATGATTTCTCCTCGTTGATTATTTTCAGCCCCCGCAACAATCGCGAGACCATCACCGAGATTTTTCTGTCGCCCATCTCCCAGCGGTTGACCGTATTCCGCTGCACCCCGATCCGCTCGGCGAGTTGTTGCTGCGAGAGGCCGAGATGGGCCCTGAGCGTTTTCAGCTCGGCGGGGGATATGGGATTAGTTGTAGGGCGAGGCATCCTCACGGCGGACCTCCCTGAGCAATTGCTCCTGGATGGGGTCCTGGTCTCCGCCCGTCTCACGATGAAACGCGTACCAGACGACGATGAGGCAGGAGACATTATCCTCTGGCCCGTCGCGCATGATCGCGATATCGATATCACTGGCCCGGCAAATCGCCTCGATCGGATCCCAGTTAAAACTCACGGCGCGCGTGATGGGATCGCGGGCCAGTTGGAGATCGGCGAACCGTAGGTGCTCGGGAATTTTTACGCCTAATAGTTTTTTGCTCATCTGGTGCAGCTCCATCTCAATGAGGGCCTGTTCGAGGAGCCGCCGGGCCTCGGCGACCTGGCGGCTCTTGAAGTGGCGGCCAGACTCCCGTAGGAGCCGGACCGCTTCGCGAATGGCCACCGCGATTGGATTGGCGGTCATGCGGATGTTGCCGTTGTGCAGGTCGGATCCGCCTCTCGATCCCACCCGGATGGGGCGGTAATCTCCCAGTTGCAGTCGCGCACAATTCGCGCGCTGTGCTCCGCGTCGTCCGCGGTGAGAAATCCGAGCTGGCGCATCGCTGCAATCCTATCGCGGTCATCGAGCGCTGGTGGGAGTGGTCCCGTCTGCTCCATTGCCCGCGACCTGATTCTCTCGTAGCTCTCCGGCATCCGGCCACCACGCTCTCGTCTGGTGATGTAATTTCCGTAGCCGAGCCGGATCATTTCCTCATCTACCTGGGCCTGCCGCACGAGCGCCCAGGCGAGACACTCCACGGACTGCCGCTCATCGGTGGTCAGGGATTGCTCGGCGTACAGGAGCAGTTGGCGGCGGTGTTTATGCACCCGCCCGGCTGTTGATAGTATCCTGTATTTTGCCGATTCGATTGACCCTGATCGGAGCAAGGTCTCTCCGTATTCGATTTCTGAGAGTCGCACCGTCAGGCCCGATTTTGCGGTGATGATCATATTGCGCTCCATTCTCGCCCGAGGTTGTGGTCCCCTCCCTGTCGGGCTCGCACGGGGAGGGGGGATCATTTCTACAAACAGTCGTCGCAGCGGCCAGAGCTCGCGAGTGTGGAGAACGGATAGGACCCCGCAGTCCCCGTATTTCCGCACCGGCACCGGAGTGCGCGCTGGGCAGGCACCGTGCTGGACACGGTTGGCGTGCAGGTCACATGCGCCGCGCCTGATCCCCTGGTCCACTCAATCGTTTCGCCTGCGTTGATCGTGCGACCGCATTTCGTGCAGGTGCCTCTGAATTTCGCGGTGATCGTCATGGTTCTCTCCTCGCCCGAGTGGTTATGAGTCAGGCCCGTCGGGCTCGCGCTGCCTGTGCTCTGTTGCTCAATCATCATGGTTGCAGTATATGCTACCAACGGTATCATGTCAAGGGGTGCTGAGATATTTGTTTTCGTATGGCGGACTACGTATTTTGGGGTCGTGGTGCCGGTGGCGCAGACGGCGGGAGAGTGGGGAAATCGGGGGGGGCTCTTCGCGTCTTATTTTTATGCCTGGCGCGGTCTCGGCATGGCGCTAGGGCTCTCCGGTCACAATCAGGCAGCGATGGCCGCCCAGCACGGCATAGCTCTCCTGTATGGCTAGCGCATGCAGCCGTGTGATGCGCGTCGTATGGCGCACGTGCTGATCGAAATAGGTGTCGGGCGGTCCGCCTTGTCGCATTGCGCGGTCGACGGTATTCGTGCCGAATCCAATCCCCAACAGGATGCTCGTGCAGTCGCGCCCTTCGAGCAGCGGTTGCACTGCACGATCTGGCGGCATGATCTCTGTGGTGATGCTGAGGCATCCAGACAATAGGAGAGCGAATACTGAAATGATGGTTTTCATGGATCGGTCCTTTCTTTGATACATCGCGCGAAAACATCTTAGGGGCTAAATGGATTTCACGATCGTATCGGCCCGCTGTTGCAGCGCCTGGGCCAAAGGGGCGACGGCGAGATAGGCATATTTGGCGGTCTGGCTGAGGCTGCGATGGTTCAACGCGCCCTGGACAATACCCAAGCTGGCACCTTGATTCAAGAGGTCGCTGGCGGTCGAGCGACGCAGATCGTTCAGCCACAGGTGCGACAGCCCGGCTTTCGCCCTGAGGCCTTCCCAGAGTTTCTGCGCCGATGTCCGGCACCAGACGACATCGGGCGCCGCACCCCAAAACACCCACTGCGCGGCCGGTGGATTCGCCCGGAGCAGCAAGCGTAACAGCGGCACGAGTTGGTCTGGAAGCGGCACCACATGCGGCCGGCCGTTTTTGCTGGTCGGTTTCACCCACACGGCGAGCGAGCGATCGAGGAAGAGCTGCTCGGGCTTCATGGCGCGGACTTCGCCGGGCCGTGAGCCGAGCAGGTAGAGCGACCAGAAGTAGATGCGGTGTTTCAATCGCAGATCTTCGAGATAGGGTATCAGCTGCGCCCATTCATCCGGGCTCGTCGTCGTGCTGCGGGTGCGCTCCGGGCGCTTCATGATACCGGCCGCCGGGCAGGCGGTCTTGATGAGATCGAGCCCGGTGGCCCAGCGATGCGCGGCCCTGAGGAGTCCGATGGCTTTGTTCGCATGGCCGGGACGATTCGAGAGGTCGGTCCACCAATTCAACAGCACGAGTTTCGGGAGTGCGTCAAGTTCAAATGCGGCCAGTGGCGGAAACACTTGTCGAATTAGTCGATCGTAGTAGGGAGCGGAGACTTTGCCTGCGAGATGATGTTGGAGATACAGGGCGAGTAGGTCACCGACGGTCATAATGATTCCTCCTCAATAGGGCAACAGGAAACGTCGGTAGACTAACAAGCCTGAAATGGATTGCCTAGCGTTTTCACTCATTCATGCGCGTTCGGGACGCAGGGGTCGAAGGTTCAAATCCTTTCGCCCCGACCATTTTCTGCATCCCTCTCGCCATACACTCTCCATAACTGACTACGCCCCGTAAGACTCCCACTCAAGCGGCCGTTCTTTTCCGGCCTGGGGCACCCTGAGCGGGCTGATCAAAAGAAAATGCTTTCGCCTCGACCTGAGGGAGGAAGGCGTCAAGCGCTTGCTCAATCACGCGACTCTCGCTAAAACGCTTTGAATCGATTTTCCGCAAATCGACCAGGCGTTTCTTCATCGTCTTTGGCACATAGCCAAAGACCTGCGCTGAGAATTTGAACCTCGCCATTCCATCGTCACCCCCTTTCTGTTTGCACTGTTAGTACTACCCAGAGTAGTACGGCAATATCTCTTAGTCAAGTCCTCTGGCAGCCTGGCCTCTTTTTGTGCTTGACACGGTACTAGTACTACGGTAAGTAGCACCGCAACGGAGGATATATGCAGAAGCCACTCAAGCCCACCTCAATCAAGTTCACCCCTGAGCAGCGGAAATTCCTCAAGGCTCGGGCGAAGGAGCAGCGCCACCGGAAAGTTTCGAGGGTGGTGAAGCAGCTTGTGGACCGTGAGATGCAAATTGCGGAGGCCGTATGACCACTCGTCTGCGCGAGGGGGATTGTCTCTCGGAGATGCGCCGTGAGCTGGAGCGGCAGGCGCGGGTGATCAAGCCGTGGGACGCGGATCATTTTCCCGGCTGGCTATCGGCGGGTGGCGAGCTGCTCGCGGCGGTGCCGGATGAGCTGCAGCGTGTGGCCTGGGCCTGGTCGCTCACGCAGGCGTTGCTCTCGAAGATTGTCGGCCTTCCGCAGGATCTCGTCATCGGCTCGCTGCTGTCGCAGGCGGAGCACATTCGTAAGGTGGGGGCATGATGCTGCTCTATTGGCTGGCGGTCGGCGTCTCGTGTGTGGCGGTCGTGATCGTCCTTATCGGTTGGGGCTATCTCATCAGCCTGGAAGTGGCGGCTAGTCGCGTGCGGACGGCGCGACAGGAGATGGAGCGGGCGCGGGCTGAGCGCACGCCGATTGACGCGCAATGGGGTGCTCGGCAGTCAGTATGGGGTGTGTGGCACCGAAGAATCTCATGTTGGGCTTGGATCTCCAGGCTAAAGAATTTGGCGATTTGACAGTGGCCGCCATGCCCGCCTTCGCAGATAGGACCGGCTATGAGCTGCACATTCAATTTATAAAACCGGAATGCTCTCTAGATTCTGGCAAACCTGCGCCAAGCCCGAAGAAGGCGAGGATTCGATGACCCTCACCGATGCCCAGCGCCAACAGCTCGGCACCTACGTGGAGTGGCGCGACATTCAGATTGCGATGCACAACATCTATGCCTATTTGAGTTTCACGAAGCTGGAAGATCTTCAGATTCAGGGCGTGATCGAGGCGCTCGACGAAATCTCACAGCGCCGGGCGGCGTTTTTGGAACATTTCACCCACGACAACCAAGGAAGGGTGTCATGACGGGGGGGGGCGACATGGACGGAGCCAGCGATCGGGACGGAAATGCGGCGGCATCGGGAGGCGACGCCGAGCAAGCGCCCGGTGCATCCGGGCCGCACACAGAAGGAGGCGGGGTGCAGGGCCGCGTGAAGTTGAGCCCGTATCGCACCTTTCGTGAAGTGGCCTGGCCGGAATCAGAGTTCGTCTTTCGCTTGCGCTCGCGGGGTGGCGGCGTGCCGGAGTGCGCCCTCTTCGAAGCCGACGGCGGCAAGTGGAAGCTCGATGAGGTGGTGACAATCGAGACCTGGCTCGACGCGCAGAACCTCAACATTCCGGTGATTGCCTAAGATGAGGCTGGGCGATTGGATTCTGTGCGTGTCTATGGGCCTGAACGTGGCAGCGGCCTGTGGCTACGCCTATCAGGGCCATTATCGGAACGTCTGGTATTGGCTCTCGGTGCTCTCGCTGAATGCCGCGCTGATGGGGATGAAATGAGCGGCGCCCATGTCACGAGAACGGCGGCGATTTTGGAGCGCATCGCCCTGTCGCTGAGGGGGCAGGTGACGACGCTGCGGCGATGCCTCTGCTGCGACGCCTGGATGCACAGCACCGGTTCGGATCATCGGCTCTGCAACCCCTGCAAGGGCGAGCCGGACTATACGGGCTCGCTGGTGGGCAAGCGGGTGAACGTGCGCGGGCGGAGGAAGGGGATGACGGAATGAGTACCCCTGGCGCGTTGACGAGAGAGCAGGTCGTGAACATTGTAGGCTGTCGTATGAGCGGGGGAGAGTTCTGCGCTGCCCGCAGGCTAGGCGATCTTTTCAGAACTCGCCACAACCGTCTCCGTTGACGACGAGGCGGCGGGGCCATTTGTCGTGGTGAGCCAAGATGCGCGGGACGGGGAACAGAAAGTCTCTTTTTGCAATCAGAAATGGCCGATGATTCGGGATGCGATTGAGCGGCAATTAGCGATGTGTCTAGAGATGGATGTGGACCGGGCGCAGGCGGACAAGGAGGCCCCACATGGCACGGATGCCGAGTAAGCGGTGGGCCGCGATGGTTCAGGCTGTCGCGCAAGCTGGCAGTGAATGTCACTACCTTGGGTTATATGTCTCAGCAAAGGACGCTGAAAAACTCCTCTCCCGCCAACACGCGGCAGTGGTGCGGCTGGTGAAGAGGCTGCGCGCTGACGCGAACGCCAAAAAATGTAGGAGCGGCGACGAACTCAACATTCAACTGGGCCGTCGGTATGCGTGTGACGACCTCCTCGCCGCGTTGCAGGGAGGGGGGGCGGCATGACCCGCAACCGAGGGATCTATCGATATGGACGACGGCATCGGCGACGATTACGTTGCGACGAAGGTGGCTATGTGGGGATGAAGTTTGTTCGGGACGAGGTGAAAATCGTCTGTTGGCATTGCATGTCTGAGGTCGAATGAACGGGGCCGGCCGCTAGGCTTGTAGACTATCAGGCCCCGCGGGCGGCCTGGCTTAGCCGGCCCACATGGAGGAGTGAACATGAGCCGCGTGAAATGGGTACCGAGAAACCTACGTGATGGCGGCATGATAGCCGCAAGCGAAGTGGCACATGGGAGGACGATCCTCGTCAGGCCATGAATAGGGAAATCCAGTAGGAGCATCGTGCTAAGGGGGCGGTCTTGCTAAATGAACTACGGGCAATTGCCACATTAATTGACCGGTATCGAGGGGAGTTTATGTCATTGGCTACCAGTGATGCACTAATGTGGGAAGAATTGAAATCGTTGGATGGAGGAAAACCATGACTCCGCGCCAAGTGGAGTTGGCGCTCTCTGACGACGAGCGCGACATTCTCCAGCGCTCGCTGGGGCTGGATCGGGCGAGGGTGAGCTATCGCAACAGCTTCAGCGCGACGCCCCAAGCTGACACCTATCCCGTCCTTTTTCATGTGACGGACGCGGGAAAGGCGTTGGTGATGGGGTAACGATGGCAAAGCTGCCGTGGATGCAATTCTACCCTGCCGACTATCTACTCGATACGCAGCTGCTGTCTCCGGCCAGTCGAGGCATTTGGATGGACCTGATTTGTCACCTCTGGCGAGCGGAGACACGGGGCACGATGACGCTGTCACGGGAGCATTGGGCTCGGTTGTTACGCTGCACGGTGAAAGAGGCAACGCACGCACTAGACGAGTTGCTTTCACATGGAATCTGTAACGCTGTAACGCTCGGTAACGACGATGTAACGCTCTCGTCACGCCGCCTTGTGAGAGAGGAAAAGCGCAGGCGTGGTGCGGCGATGCGTGTGAGTCGTCATCGCGAGAAACGTGAATGTAACGCTCCGGTTACGGGGGAGAATCAGAAATCAGAGTCAGAAGTCATATATCAGAATCAGAATCAGAATCAGAATCAGATATCGGAAGAAGAAAGAGAAGAGAAGAAAGATAAGAAAGAAAAGAGTTGCGGGCAGGTTAAAACGCTGCCCGCTCCAGCGGCGAAAAGCTCAGCAACGTGGGAGGCGTATGCGGGTGCGTATCGGAGGCGGTACGGGGTGGAGCCGGTTCGGAATTCGAAAACGAACGCGCAGCTCTGCCAGCTGGTGGATCGATTGGGAGCGGAGGAGGCTCCACAGGTGGCGGCGTTTTTTCTCACGCACAACAAACCGCTGTACGTCGCGGCCAGGCATCCGACGAATCTGCTAGTGCAGGATGCAGAAGGGTTGCGGACTCAATGGGCGACGGGGGTGAAGGCAACGACGGGCGAGGCGAAAAATCTGGAGCTGCGTGACAACGTGGTCGGGCAGTATGAGCGCGTGATGGCGAGTCTGGAGCGAAAGGGGATGCTATGAGTCTTCGTATCGTGCAGGCGCTGACAGTGGCCTTTCAGTTCGTGGGGCAAGCGATGCCGGATGCGGCGCTGGAGGAGATGGCGGTGGATCTCGCGGCGTACGCCGAAGCCGACGTGCTGGCGGCGCTGAAGCGCTGTCGTAGCGAGTTGAAAGTGATTCGATACGGAGATGTACTCGATCGAATTTCTGGCGGACATCCCGGCGCGGAAGAGGCGTGGGCGATTGTCGCGGCGGCGATTGGTCCGCGTGGGTTAGAGCGCGAAGATGCGTCGACCGTCTGGACGGACGAAATGCGTGACGCCTTCGGGGTGGCGTTGGCGCTGGGGTCTGATCAGGTGGCGGCGCGGATGGCGTTCAAGGAAGTGTATGCGCAGCGCGTGAGTGCCGCTCGTGCGAATCGTCAGCGGCCGCAATGGGCGGTCTCGCTCGGCTACGATCCGCAAGGCCGAGAAGTCGCGGTGCAGCAGGCGCTCAGTAAAAATCAGATCAGCCAGGAGTATGCCGCTCGATTATTGCCTCACACGGAAGCGGTTGCGCCGGAGGTGCAGGCGTTGCTGGAGCAGATTGGAAAATGAGCACAGCGATAAGTGCGCACACGGGGATCACGTGGGTGTTGTGCGGGTGGAACCGTGGCTGCGGGATACCTGTGAGCACGAATCTCTCTCTCGTGGGCCGGCTCTGTCGGTGGCACGCACGCTGCGCGAACTGCGAGGAACAGGCGTGGAATCGTGAGGCGTTCGAGGCGTTTCTCGCGTGGATGCAATCGGCCTATCCGTCGTCGGGCTGGTGGGGCTGGCCGGCGGATCGCCTCTGGCCGGTGTTGCAGGGCCAGTCCACGATGTGGGCGGCGGAAGAGAGGGCCGCTTGATGCCACAGCTCCCGCTGCGACCGTGTCCACACTCTGGCTGTCCGGTGATCGGGCCGTGTCCGACTCACAAGCGCCAGGCGAAGCCGGTACCAGAGATCAGGTTGTATGACGATCGGCGCGGGAGTTCGACGGCTCGCGGCTATGGATACAAGTGGCAACAGTTCAGGAAGGAATATATCAAGCGGCATCCGTCCTGCTGTAAGTGCGGCAAACCCACCACAGATGTCGACCACGTCACGCCAAGGGCCAATGGTGGAAGCGATGACGAACGCAACTTACAGCCGCTGTGCAGTTTCCATCACAAACAAAAGACAGCCCGCGAAAGAGGCATGCGATGAGAGAGGTGGGGCGGGTTAAATCTCTAGGGG
>CXWL01011098.1_pt1 | contig 20891 bp, 25 predicted proteins | sample 590931 | NCBI WGS metagenome assembly CXWL01 (sample SAMEA3498368, study PRJEB10139) | groundwater metagenome | biome: water well; material: biofilm material | place: Germany | collected 2015-04-27 | reverse complement strand
CTCCACGGATGTCCTCTACCCCACCTACGAATATGCGCCGCGGATCGTGGACGGTCTGTCCGCTGCCGCCGACCAGCTGCTCGCCGGCGCCATGATGAAGCTCATTGGCATGGGCGTGGCGATGATCGCATTTGGCATCAGCTTCTACCGCTGGTTCCAAGCGAGCGAAGCGCGGACTGGCAAAAAATAGGGGCCGGACGACGTCCGTTCCTTGGGTTTTGCAGGGCAGAATCGCCAATCCCACTTCGCTCGTTGGCGTGATCCGCCGGATAATTTGTAATATAATAGATTACAAATTATCCGGGGACTCCGGCCGCTCTCATTGGCGGGGTCCGCGACCCCGCCCTTGTTGATGCATCTCAGGCCCCGGCCGGGATGAGGTCGTCCACCGAGTCGCTCTCGACGCTGACGTCGGCAAAGAGCCAGGTGGAGAGGTAGCGCTCGGTGCTGGAGGGCACGATCACGACGATCTGCTTGCCCTTGTTTTCGGGGCGCTTGGCCAATTGGATGCCGGCCCAGATCATGGCGCCGGAGGAAATGCCGACCGGGATGCCGTCAAGCTGGTTGACCTGCTTCGCTACCGGGCCGGCGTCGGCCTCCTTCACCCGGATGATCTCGTCGTAGATCTTGGTGTTGAGCACGGCGGGCACGAAGCCGGCACCGATGCCCTGCAGCTTGTGCGGGCCGGGTGCTCCACCCGAGAGGACGGGCGAGGCATCGGGCTCGATCACGATCATCTTGATGCCGGGCTTGCGTGCCTTCAGCACCTCGCCCACGCCGGTGATGGTTCCGCCGGTGCCGACGCCGGCGACGACGATGTCCACCTTGCCGTCGGTGTCCTTCCAGATCTCCTCGGCGGTGGTCTTGCGATGGATCTCAGGATTGGCCGGGTTGGAAAACTGCTGGAGAATGATGCTGCGCGGAATCTTCGCGGCCAGCTCCTCCGCCTTGGCGATGGCGCCCTTCATGCCCTTGGGCCCCTCAGTGAGGACGACGCGCGCGCCGAGGATCTTGAGCAGCTTGCGGCGCTCGGTGCTCATGGTCTCGGGCATGGTGAGGATGAGCTTGAGGCCCTTGGCGGCGGCGACGAACGCCAGCGCGATGCCGGTGTTGCCGCTGGTCGGCTCGATGATGACGCTATCCTTGGTGATCTTGCCGGATTTCAGCCCGTCATCGATCATGGAGAGTCCGATGCGGTCCTTGACGCTGGAGAGCGGGTTGAAGAATTCGAGCTTGAGCAGGATTTCCGCCTGGGCCCCGTGGGCGGCGGCGGTGCGGTTGAGTCGCACGAGCGGGGTGTTGCCGATTGTTTCCGTGATGTCGTTGTAGATCTTGGGCATGTTGGGCGTGGGTTGTGACGGTTAATTCAGCGAAATCAGCGCGAAAAGCAAACTCCCGGGGTGTCTTATTTTAGCGCACCCCCGGCTTACAGACACAACCTGAGCCCGTCGTAGGCCAGTTGCACACCCCGGGGGAGCCTGGCGCTCCACTCCTCGTGTCCGATCCGGTGGGTCAGGTGGGTGAGATAGGTGACCGGGGCGGCGATCTCGGTGGCCGCCGCGCAGGCCTCCTCGATGTTCATGTGGGACGGATGAGGCTCAACCCGCAGGCCGTCGAGGCAGACCGCATCGGCGCCCTGGGCCAGCGCGACGGCTTCGCGTGGGATGCGCTTGCAGTCGTTGTAATAGACAAACTTCTTGCCCGACGACTTTTCCGTGAAGACGAGCCCGAGGGTGTTGAGACCGCCATGCGGCAGCAGGGTCGAATGGATTGTGCCCTGCGGGAATTCCAGCACCGCCGGCATCTCCACGAGCTTGAAGGCCGCATAGCCCTTCGACACCGGCCGCTCCGCGATGGCGTAGGGAAACATCGCCAGCACGCGGGCCATGCCCTCGTCGGTGGTGTGGACGGTCAGCGCCGTGCCCCCGTGCAAGTCGCAGAAGCGGCGCAGGTCGTCCATGCCGGTAAGATGGTCCGCGTGACCGTGCGTGAGGATGAACACGTCGAGCTGCTCCACCTTTTCGCGCAGGCACTGCAGCCGGAACTCCGGCGCGGCGTCCACCTGGATGTGCAGCCCGTCCATCACGACATGGATGCTCGCCCGCGTGCGGTGGTTGCGCGGATCGGCCGAGGTGCAGACGGCGCACTGGCACGCGATCATCGGCACCCCCTGCGACGTGCCCGTGCCCATGAAGATGACTTCCATAAAAGGAGACCACGGAAGACCCTGCTCTGCTCTTTGGCAAGAGCTACGCAGGGCAGGCACGGATGGCCCGGAAGGAGAGCCAAAGGCAGGTGAGGCGGCACCCAACAGCCCTGCCCTACCAAACTATCTCCAGATATGCTCCTGAACGCATCTGCTTGAGCGAGTCCCTGACCTTGCCCACATGTGGCTTGATATCGGGCCAGCGGGTCGTGGGCAGCACGACGATGGCGATGCGCCGGCCTTTCAGATTCTGCTGATACCGCAGATTCTGGTCGGTCGTGAGAAAGATGGCGATGCCAGCCTTCTCGGCTGCGGCTAGCAACTCACCATTGCCGAGATTGCTCCATCCCTCCCGATATGCGGTCGTGATTTCCAAGCCGGTCAACTCCTCCCGCAACGGCAGCGGCACACCCTGATCGAACAGGATCTTCACGGCGGCCTACTTGGACGGCGTCAGGCTGGCGGAGGCGTGCTCGAGCACGGCTTCCACCTGTTCGCGGCTCACGCCTTCGAACCACGCCAGAAAATCATCCACCTTGGCCCCGGCTTCGAGATTCTCGAACAGCGCCTTGACCGGCACCCGTGTGCCGCGGAACACCCAGGCGCCGCTCACCTTGTCGGGCGAGCGCTCCACCGCCGGGCAATCCTTCCAGTCGAGCATGGGGCTACTGATAGCCAGTCAGCCCGCCGCCGCAAGATTCGATTCGGAGGAGAAATTGACCACGGATCACGCGGATGATCACGGATGGAAGCCTCAGAGCCAAAACTGGAGCCGCGGCGACCCTGCCGCGGATTGGGCAACCATGCGGGCGGATCGCCCCGCTCCAAGTTGCTAAAGCGACAGCCATCGCCCTACCTACTGTCTACAAAGCCCGACCCCGTTTCAGGCCCTCAATTCAGGTTTAAACAGATTACCGGAGAAGGACGTTGCGTCAGTATAGTCTATGGCAACGCTAGCGAGACCATGAGATCGCTACTGCTATTACTTGCTTTAGCCTGCGGGGCTCTTTGCGCGAGAGCACTGGCAGTTGAAACAGGGAGTTATACTGTTTGGGTAGAGCCCCGTTCTGAAAACCTGGCTTTGATAATCGATCGCTATGGTAACTGGTGGTTCGGCGGCTTTCGAGATGGTGGAGCAACCTTGGATGACCCTTATCCGGCAATCCCTAGTGAGCCACAAGGGGCGTTGTTACGGGCTAATGAAACACCTGAGACACGAGCAAAACAGCCACGAACGTTCACTATTATCGCCAATCCTTCTGGGCGATTTGTGGTATTGGATAGCGAAGGCAACCTCTATGTGCTTATAGCTTCTAATGGCCCAAGCGCGCTGAAGCCTTTTCGAAATCTAAGGTCAAAGTAAGGGCCCAAAAAACCCTAGGAGCGGCGAACTCCTAGGGCAGAAAAGGAAGCGGGATTCGAACCCGCGAAGGCAAGTAGCCTTACACGAGTTTCAATCGGGCGCCTTAAACCACTCGAGCCATTCCTCCATAATTTGGAATTGGTGTCTCCGAGAGGGCTCGAACCTCCACACACGGGGTTTAATCAGCTCACGCATTGAGCATGAGCTGAGCGAAACCCCGGCTCTTCCACTTAAGCTACGGAGACGAAAGAACGAAAATGAAAAGGCACCTCTCAGTTGAGAGATGCCCTCGAAGCTAACTACGCATAGGATCCGTGTCCCGAAGCGCCTTGATTGTATCGTTGGCGACCTGAACAGCTAATGGACCAGCTCTGTCAGGGGGACAATCACCGCGTGCCATAATGCCGGTGAGCGCAGCAGCAGTGAAGTAATCGCGGATTGTGAGTCCGATATCCTTTTCTGATGCAGGAAACGCCGGGAGTAATGGATTTGGGGATGCACTCATAGTAATCGAGAATACACGGATTTTGGGGTGTTTTTAGTTATATACTTTCACAAAAAGGGGCACCCGGAATCGGGTGCCCCTCGAAACTTGCTTAGCCTGTATTGTTTTGGGCACTGAACCGACTCATCAATAGTCCATGCCGCCCATCCCGCCGCCGCCGTGGCCGCCGCCACCACCCGGAGCTTCTTTCTTCTCCGGGAGGTCGGTGATCATGCACTCGGTAGTGAGGAGCAACCCGGCGATCGAGGCCGCGTTTTGCAGCGCGGTGCGGGTGACCTTCGTCGGGTCCACCACGCCGGCCTTCACGAGGTCCTCGAACTTGTCGGTCGCGACGTTGTAGCCCACGTTGCCCTTGGCCGCGAGGACTTCCTTGATCACCACTCCGCCGTCCACACCCGCATTGGCGCAGAGCACGCGGATGGGGTGTTCGATGGCGCGGCGCACGATCTGGGCGCCGAAGGCCTCGTCACCCTCGAGCTTGAGGGCTTCGATGGCCTTGATGGTGCGGAGCAGGGCGACACCGCCGCCGGCGACGATACCCTCTTCCACGGCCGCACGGGTCGCATGGAGGGCGTCTTCGACGCGGGCCTTCTTTTCCTTCATCTCGACCTCGGTGGAGGCGCCGACGTTGATGACGGCGATGCCACCGGCGAGCTTGGCGAGGCGCTCCTGGAGCTTCTCCTTGTCGTAGTCGCTGGTGGTCTCGTCGATCTGCCGGCGGAGCTGCTTCACGCGGCCCTGGATTTCGGAGGTCTTGCCACCGCCGTTGACGATGGTGGTGTTCTCCTTGTCCACGACGATGCGCTTGGCGCGGCCGAGGTCGGCAATGGTGAGGTTCTCGAGCTTGAGGCCGAGGTCCTCGGTGATGCACTTGCCGCCGGTGAGGACCGCGATGTCCTCGAGCATGGCCTTGCGGCGGTCGCCAAAGCCGGGGGCCTTGACGGCGCACACGTTGATCGTGCCGCGGATCTTGTTCACGACGAGCGCGGCNNAGGTTGGCGATCTTCTTCTCGTGGATGAGCACGTAGGCGTCCTCGAGGACGGCCTCCTGGGCCTCCATGTTGGTGGCGAAGTAGGGCGACAGGTAACCCTTGTCGAACTGCATGCCCTCGACGACCTCGAGGGTCGTCTCGATGGACTTGGCCTCTTCGACGGTGATGGTGCCGTCCTTGCCGACCTTGTCCATGGCGTCCGCGATGATGTTGCCGATCGTTTCGTCCCAGTTGGCGGAGACGGTGGCGACCTGGCGGATTTCCTCGCGGTCGTTGACCTTCTTGGAAACGCGCGCGAGCTCGGCGACAGAGGCCTCCACGGCCTTGTCGATGCCGCGCTTGAGGTAGATCGGGTTGGCGCCGGCGGTGACGTTCTTCAGGCCCTCGCGGTAGATGCCCTCGGCGAGCACGGTCGCCGTGGTGGTGCCGTCACCGGCGCTGTCGGAGGTCTTGGAAGCGACTTCCTTGACCATCTGCGCGCCCATGTTCTCGTAGGGATCGGGAAGCTCGACTTCCTTGGCGACGGTGACGCCGTCCTTGGTGACGGTCGGCGACCCGAATTTCTTGTCGATGACGACGTTCCGGCCCTTGGGCCCGAGCGTGACTTTGACGGCGCGGGAGAGGATCTCGACGCCGCGGAGGATTTTCTGACGAGCGGCCTCGTCAAAGAGGAGTTGTTTGGCTGCCATAGTAGTTTCTGAGTTTTAAGATTTAAGTTTTAAGTGGTAAGCGTCGTGGCGGATCAGCCGATGACACCCAGGATGTCGTCCTCGCGGACGAGTGTGAATTTCTGGTCGTCGAGTTTAACCTCGGTGCCGCCGTATTTGGAGATGAGGACCTTGTCGCCGACCTTCACCTCGAAGGGCGTGACCTTGCCGTTTTCATCCCGCTTGCCGGTGCCCAGGGCGATGACCTTGGCCTCCTGCGGTTTTTCTTTGGCGCTGTCGGGAATGATGATCCCGCCGCGGACTTGTTCTTTTTCCTCGATGTGCTGCACGAGCACGCGATCACCGATGGGTTTGATGTTCACTTTAGCCATATGGGTATTGGTTGTGGGTTGAAGTTTGGTGGGTTGTGAAAGACGCAAACCCGACCCAGTAACCCGGGACGGGCTCGCGTGAAAGGTTATTTCTTCTCCTCGTCGACGATCTCGACGTCGGCATCGACGACCTTGCCCTCGGTCTTTTTAGCGGCCTTGGGCTCGGCGGACGGGCTGGCCTCGGTGGTGGTGCCCGGCTGGGCTCCGGCGGCCTGGGCCGCCTGCGCCTGCTGGTAAAGCTCGGCGCCGGTCTTCGAAAGGGTTTCGAGCGCGGCCTTCATGCGGGCCACATCATTGCTCTCAAGTTCCTTCCTGGCGTCGGTGAGCGCGGTCTCGAATTTGCCCTTCACATCGGCGGGGAGTTTGTCGCCCGCGTCCTTGAGCGTCTTTTCGAGCTGGTAGATGGTGGTGTCGAGCTGGTTCCTGGTCTCGACCGCCTCCTTGCGCTTGGCGTCCTCGGCGGCGTTGAGCTCGGCCTCCTTGGTCATCTTCTCGACCTCCTCCTTGGAGAGGCCGGATGAACCCTGGATGGTGATCTTCTGCTCCTTGCCGGTGCCGAGATCCTTGGCGGAGACATGGAGGATGCCGTTGGCGTCGATGTCGAAGGTGACCTCGATCTGCGGCGTGCCGCGCGGCGCCGGCGGGATGCCGTCGAGCTTGAAGGTGCCGAGGTTCTTGTTGTCGCGGGCCATCGGGCGCTCGCCTTGCAGGACCACGATCTCGACGCCGGGCTGGTTGTCGCTGTAGGTCGAGAAGGTCTGCGTCTTCTTGGAGGGAATGGTGGTGTTGCGTGTGATCATCGGCGTGGCGACATCGCCCGCGGTCATGATGCCGAGGGTGAGCGGCGTCACGTCGAGCAGGAGCACGTCGCGCACGTCGCCCCTGAGCACGCCGCCCTGGATGGCGGCGCCGACGGCGACGACCTCGTCGGGGTTCACGCCCTGGTGGGGTGTCTTGCCGCCGAGCCCCTTGGCGATGTCCACCACCTTGGGCATGCGGGTCATGCCACCGACGAGCACAAGCTCGTCAATCTTGTCGGGGGTGACGCCGGAATCCTTGAGACAATTCTTGAAGGGCTGGATGCAGCGCTCGAACAACGCGTCGCAGATCTGCTCCATTTTCGCGCGGCTCAGCTGCACATTGAGGTGCTTCGGGCCCGAGGCGTCCGCCGTGATGAACGGCAGGTTGAGATCGTAAACGGTCGCGGAAGAGAGGGCGATCTTGGCCTTCTCGGCCTCTTCCTTCAGGCGCTGGAGGGCCATCGGATCCTTGCGGAGGTCGATGCCGTTTTCCTTTTTGAAGGTCTCGACGAGCCAGCCGATGATGGCATCGTCCCAATTGTCGCCGCCCAGATGGGTGTCGCCGTTGGTGGCCTTGACCTCGAACACGCCGTCGCCGATCTCGAGGATCGACACATCGAACGTGCCGCCGCCGAGGTCGAACACCGCGATCTTTTCGTCCTTCTTCTTGTCGAGGCCGTAGGCGAGCGAGGCGGCCGTCGGCTCGTTGATGATGCGGAGCACCTCGAGGCCGGCGATTTTGCCGGCATCCTTGGTGGCCTGGCGCTGGGCGTCGTTGAAATAGGCGGGGACGGTGATGACCGCCTGCGTGATCTTCTCCCCGAGGTAGGTCTCGGCGTCGGCCTTCAGCTTGCCGAGCACGAACGCCGCGATCTGCTGCGGGGCAAATTGCTCGGTCTTGTCACCGACTTGGACTTCAATGTAGGCATCGCCGTTCTTGCCGGCGATAACCTTGTAGGGAAGGTTCTTGGCCTCTTCGCTGACCTCGGTGAATTTGCGGCCGATAAGGCGTTTCGCGGAAAAAACCGTGTTCTTGGGATTGGTCACGGCCTGGCGCTTGGCCGCCTGGCCGATGACGCGCTCGCCGGTCTTGGTGAACGCGACGACGGACGGCGTTGTGCGGGCGCCCTCGGCGTTAGGAATAACCACCGGCTCGCCGCCCTCCATGATTGCCATGCAGGAATTGGTCGTGCCCAAATCAATGCCCAAGATCTTGCTCATACGCGTTGCNNTGCGCCGCTCACCTTTGGTCGGTTGCCACATTCCGTGCCACCGTGTCACAGCCAATTTGAACCCGTGTCGCACTGTGCCAAGAACCGCTGGTTGATAAAACAGCCCCTTCGCCTACCCTTGCGGCATGGAAACTCTGCACGTGCCGGCGACAGTGCCGGTGATCACCTTGGCGGACACGGTCTTGTTTCCCCAAGCGCTTTTGCCGCTCCACATCTTCGAACCACGCTACCGGCAGATGTTGGGCGACGTGCTGGCCAAAGACCGGATGTTTGCCGTCGCTCATCTCGACGCCACGCGGCAGCAGGATCCCAGGCTCATCGAGCCGTTGCACAGCACCGCAGCGGTCGGCATCATCCGTGCCTGCCAAAACGGGGAGAACGGCACTGCGAACCTCCTCCTGCAGGGCATCTGTCGCGTCAGGGTAAAGAAAATCATCCGCGAGGAACCTTACCGCGTCATCACGGTGCAACCGCTCACCACCACCGCCGGCACGCATCACGCCGAACTTGAGGTGCTCCGCCTTGAGGTCATGCGCCTGCTCCATCTCCGCCGGCGCCTTGGCACCCCCGCTCCCAAGGGCATGACGCAATTCCTCGAGAGTATCGACGATGTCGACACCTTTGCCGATATCGCGGTTTTCAACCTCTGCGAAAACAGCGCCATCAAGCAGCAGCTCCTCGAGGCATTGGAGACCCGCCACCGGCTGCAACTCTTCGCGGCGTCGCTCAAGTCGGAAATCGAAGCCCAGCGCCTGCGCCGCAAACTTCAGGGCCGCCTCCCCGACGACCATATCGCGGGTAACTGAGCGGTAGGAGAAATCCTGAAGCGGCTTGCCGAGTCGTAGCGGCGTCGACCGGGGCCCGCCTTCGCGCAGCGGACTGCGCTACGGCGCGGCAGTCTTCACTCTGGCTTCGCTGCGAGCGAAGACTGGAGCCGCTTGTCGGATTTGGCCGCCTATCGCGTGATTGCAGAGCAGAAAATGGCCACTTCTCAGAGCTAACCAAGCCTAATCTGGAACTACTCCGACACACCGTTTTTAACCCATTTGGTGTCCGTTTTGGTGTCCGTCCACAGTGAAAGAATTCACTAAATCGTCGAGCGGATTGCTGGCCTTGTCTACCACTGCATGCCGGTAACCGGAAGTGGTCTGGATGGAGTTGTGGCCCATCAGTTCCCGCAGGGTCTCAATCGACTCTCGCGAATGAGTGGCAAAGGCGTGCCGAAGAGTATGCGGCGTGAGAAAATCTTGCAATCCAGCACGGCAAGCGGCTTCTCGCACTGCCCGTTGCAAGGCATCGTGTAGGAGATGATAGCGGACTGATTTTTTGGTATAGGGGCTGCGACAATGGTCACCTGCCGGAAAAACCCAGAACCACTGCCACGAAAAAGGTGCAGTCGGGTATTTGCGTTCTAGCGAATTTGGCAAAGTGACCCCGATCTCCGGATGTTTCTGCCGATCCGACTCCCACACTGTTCGTGCGTGTGCCACTTGGGTTCTGAGAGGTTCAACGCAACATTGAGGGAGAGGTACGCGGCGGTCCTTGGCTCCCTTTGCTGCACGGATTACTAGATGGTTTTCACCCCAGAGAATATCCTGAATGCGTAGCTCAAGTGGCTCTTTCACCCGCAGCCCACACCCGTAGAGTAAATCAACTAAGAGAAGGGCGGGTGTGTGCGGCTTGTCGACTATGGCGCGACGGAGGGCCTGCACCTGGTCGCGCGAAGGTGCCGTGCGCTCATGCCGGTAATTCTTCGCCCGGATGGCATCGACATCACCCAAGGGCCGACGCAGGACTTCCTTGTAAAGGAAAAGTACGGCTGAGAGTGCTTGGTTTTGCGTTCGCGCTGATACCCGGGAGGCTGTAGCCAGAGTGGAGAGAAACAATTCGGCCTTTTTCTCCGGCGGCATATTCCCAGGCAATCTAAGGCAGTAATTGTAGTACCTGGAAATCCAACCGCAGTAACATTGCTCGGTGCTATAGGAAAAGTGGAGGGTTCGCACCCTGGTCCTTACCATATCGGCAATATCTTGAAGGGATTTCATTCCCATTATGATTGAAAACCGCCAAGCAGACTCCAAGTTACAGGAAATCTGCGAGACCTAGGGCCAAGGTATCGCCTACAGAACCGCTCCAATGAATGGCATAGGCATATATTGTAAAACCACCCTTGGCTTATTGAGCAAAGGGAGCGCCTTTTTCACATTCGCCCAACTATACGTTGGTTACTCATTTGATTATGCCAACTCAGGGTTGGCATATACATAGATCGGCAAAAGATGAGAGCAAATTGGATGACTGCGTTAATTGGCGGAGTGGCTTTCGGAGTTACTCTCGCCATATGCGAAGGACGGCGAGGACCGATGATAGACGCGCTTCTTACCGTCACCTCCCTTTTTACGCTCTTCCTTGCTGTCGGCACCTTCGAGTTGAGGGAACACCGTGTAGAAGCTCAAAGGCGCAACTGTGGACCGCTTCCCTACTTGATGGGACCGGGTGATTTTCAGCGGTTTCATCGGCCTATCATCATTCGGAGTCTTTTGTTCGTATCCGCAGCTTTCCTGTCCGTGGTGTTGCATCGTGCGCTTTTCGGTTAAGAGGCCGATCCAGCAGCCACAGCACAACGCCCTTGCTCTCACCTAAATCGCCCATGATATCTCCGCTCAACATGGCCCCGTATTTCAAAAGAGACGGCTCGCCCGCTCGGCGGGCGTGGCTGATCTGAATCGTTCGGCGAAGAATCATGAGCACGTCGCGTAAGTTTTCCTATTTCAATACTCGGTGGAAGTGCGAAGCCGAGTTCTTCGCGGACCGCTTGGAGTATGGATGGGACAAGTGGGGACTGGGCGTTCAGAAGGGAAGATCCGTCGTCCAGCATAGTGAGTTGTCACCGCATTTGACGGATTCGTCGGTTATGGGCCTCGAAGCCACACCGCCGCTCTTGAAGGCGGCCATTTATGGCACCGTCGGCATCTTCGCCCATGCTTTGCTTCCAGTGCCTTGGCGTCACATCGAGTATCTCTTTGCAGTCGGATTTCTCGGCTCGGTATCGCTAGGCCTCTGGCGGTTTTTCAGAAAGACAGAGACCATCAATATCCAGACGAGGGCTGGAACCCCCGCGGTCGCCGTAGTGGTCACCAAGTGGTCTCCGGAGGAAAGAGCGGAGTTTCGTTCATTTTATGAGAAGTGGATCAAAGAGCCGAACCAGAGCATCACAGACAACTCCGGGGCTTCGCCCCTCCGTGTCTGACTGCTGACGTCGGCGGAAGATTATGAACGACCAGCTCTTTGCCCCCGTATCGAAGAAGAAGTTTCTGGCTTACGGCGCAGTTTACGTAGCGGTCCTCTTACTCTGGGTCGCTCTGATGGCTTTTCTTGGCGATCCATTGCCTGGGCTTCTTCGAGGCGTAGGCGTTGTGGCCTTGCTTACGAGCATCTTGCTTGCAGGTGGGATTTGGCTCGTTGGCGGAGAGAAGACAGAAGTTCGTATAGGTTCATCGATCACCCGTGTTCCCACGCGATTGCGTGATGCGACGCCACTGATAGTCAGTTTGCTCATTTTATCCCAGCTCCTGAAATTGCTCGCGATATTGAGCAGCAAGTTAAGAAAGAGCCGATCCAGTCACAAGAGCCAACGCTCACCAGCTGTCCTTTCTCGATCATGATAGCCACGCTCCAATCTCCGTCATCACTCTGGGTGAGCGCGGCTCACCTTTGACGTTCGGCAGAAGCCACCTCAGGCGGGGCGAGCCAGATTGAGGGGCCGTTTTAACCAAATCTGAAAAAGCTTTGGGATCGCCTTGTACACGCACACGAGCAGAGCCAGGGAATACCAAATTTTCTTTTTCGGATGACGACCCAAATAGATATTTAGGGTGCTCACGTCGCCCAGGTGTATCAGAAGACAGAGGGCCCAAATGTCCGCCTGGCACTCCCTGTTGATGATTACGACTTTGCTCAGGCGTATACCTCGGCAGAATCGTGCCAGGAGAGACCAGCGCCATTTACGCGTTAAAATCCAATGGTGGTGGTGCTGGCGGCGAGAGTTGTGGTGAAGGACAAGATGGGCGAGTTCATGGGCAATGGTGAACTGCTGCTCAAAGGCGGGCTGATTGGGATTAATTAGAATGAAGCGCGGGTCTTCTCCGGGTTCCAGGCAGCCGTGGACGCCGGCGGGTAGGTCAGAGGAATACTCGATGTCCAACCCGAAGTATTGGGCAATGTCGAACAACGTGATTTTGCGCCTGACGATCATTCTTTGTGGTATTTCTGAGCCAATTTCTCGGCGACTCTAACGACCTTGGTAAATTCCTCCGGGGTGAGTGGTGCGAGCGAGCGCATTAGAATGCGTTGATTGTCTCTGTTCAGCACTTTGGTTACCAGAGTGTCCTGGCGTCCCGCTGCGTCGAAAAGCTGCCCCCGTGGCTGAATATCCAGGGCTTCCTCCAAACGGGTGATGGTTTCGTTGCTGGGTGCTCCACGTTCACCCTTTATCAACCTGGACAGGTAGGCGGGCGAAATCGCCGATTTGCGAGAGACCTCCCGAAGCGATAGCCCGGAGCTGGCTAGCGCCCTTCTGAGCAGGCGCAAGAACCGGTCGGGGGCTGAAGTGGGCTCTTGGGTTTCCATTCCCCGAAGGTAGTGGAGGTGTTTACTGAGAGTCAACACATAATGCCTGCGAGTGTTGACAGTAAGGCAACACTCCGAAACATGGGCAGCAGATCCTATGATAACGAATGAGGTTACCTGTTGGCGGAAGAAAAAGGGCGTCTCAAAGGCGCACCTGGCCCGCCGCATCGGAATGAGTCGTTCATATGTGACCCGGTTGGAACAGGGCAACCTTCAGCCTAGCGGAGAGGTGATGTTTCGGATCGCCAGGTACCTCCAGTGTGAAATTGGGGACGTCTTTCAATGGATTGGAGAAAGCGGGGCAGCTCCGTCCCAGCCGTTCTACAAACAACCTATTACTCTTCCCGCCTGTCCAGTGGGAACGAAGTCAGTAACGGACAAATCGTTGGTATCTCCAACGGCGAAGGCCGTGGCGCCGTCTGTCGCGTGGTAAGCCGAAAGTAGAAAATGAAACAGCAAGTCGCAGTTGATAGCTTCCTCGCTGGCCGCCGCGTGGTCATCGCCAAGTTTGTGGCTCACCGCCACAAGGAAGTTCAGAATAAGTCCAAGCATGTCGTCGGCATCGTGAACCTTTACGAAGTTCAATGTGCCGACGGGAAGGCCCCCACCGTCCAGGTGTGGTGCCCTCGCAACATCCAGACCATCGAGGAAGCCGCCAGGGTTCACCCGTGCCAGTTCAAGGACGGGCAGAAAATGGTGGTCGAGTTCGATCTGATGGAGCCGAACACGTTCGACGCCAAAAACGGTGTCATCATTCGTGCCGGTTCGGTGCAGCCCTTGGAGTAGTTCGTAACGTGGCCACGCATCGCGGCCCCGTGGTTGGGATTGACGGCGGATGCGCGCGTAGCGCGCGCCGCCGTCAACCCATCCTTGTCCGAGAGGTGTGTCCAGATGCCAACAACCAGAGGTGAAACATGAACAAAGCCAGAAAACTAGAACCCGAAGATCGTCTCAAGGTCGCCGCCCTTAATGTCCAGATGGGTGATTGGGTCCATTCGCTGGCCCCGTGGCAGGTCATTTCGCATATGACCTTCTCCTGGGAGGCATCGATTGATTCAGCCCAGCGTTGCTATGAGAAGTTCATGCGGATGGAAATGCGGGGGGTGTCCTATTTCTACGCCTTGGAACAGAATCCCAGTCGGGACGGGTATCATGTCCATGCTCTGTGGTGTGATTGCCTGAACAAGTCGCGGCGGGAGGTGTGGCAGTCCTGGTTTAAGCGGTATGGTCGCGCTAGGATCGAGCCGGTCAACAGCCGGGATGATGTGGCGGACTATTGCGCCAAATACGTCTCCAAGGAGCGTTCCTGGTGGAACGTGAAACTCCTGGGAACCCGGCATCCTGAATTCGCCAGCTTCAAGCTTAGGAGCGACTGACATGAGGGATGACCAACACCGCTTCCTGGCCCTCTTGGGGCAGTTGCCAGCCCGGCTGACGGCCGAGCAAGCGGCCTGGGTGCTGAATTGCCAGGCGCATGATGTGCCGGTCCTGGTCGTGGCCCGGTTGCTCAAGCCCTTGGGCAATCCTCAGCCCAATAGCGTCAAGTATTTCGCAACGGTGGAGGTCTTGGAGCTCTCCAAGGACCGCACCTGGTTGGCGAAGGTGACGAACGCTGTCAGCCAACACTGGAAACAAAAGAACCAGCAAAAGGCGGTGCGCACCGTATCGGCTGTGGGCGCTGGCATTTCAATTTGATTGAGCCGACTCAAGGTTGGCATACACGTTGTTAGCAGAAGATGAACTGCTCCTGCGAAGAGCTTCCGGCTTACACTTACTACCACCCTGATCGTGGTCTGTCGCTGAAGCTTCGTCCGTTTGTGGTGCGCGTGGCAGAATCTAGCTGGCGAGAGCTATTTCGTTGCGAGATTTGCGACACGCATTGGCGCATCGATATCACCGATAAATTCCAGCAGCAGTTTGCCTGGAAGGTCGGCGATTTCAGAGAAGATTGGGCTACCGTGGAATTCGAAGAAGAGCAGAAAGCTCTCTTACTGCAGCGCCGAGGTGGAGAGACAGACGAAAAGTGCGTCTGGCTGGGCTGCGAGAAGAAGAAGGTTAAAGGCATGGCCTTCTGTATCGACCACCTCTACGCGACAGGCGCCCGCCGGTAGCGTTAGCCAGTGGCGGGCAACGGTAGCGGAATCACCTGGGCGCTCTTCGCGTCCCGTTCGTAGTCCTCCAATGGCGGCAGAGTGACTTGGGCTCGTTTCGCGTAAGCCCGGTGCACGGCCTTGCTGTTGTGCCCCAATGCCAGTTGCGCGAATCGTTCCGGATAGCCCGCGATTATCGCTCGTTCCGCCCAAGCGTAGCGGTAGCTGTGCAACGTCACGCCGTGAATCCCCAACCCGATGCAACGCTTCTTGAACTCCTTAGCCCGGTGCCCAGGCTGCACGTTTTGCAGATTCGGGAACAGCGGGCCGGTCTTGGGCAAGGTGGCCAGGATGGCCTCCACTTCCTTGCCAAATCGAATCTGCGGGGGCTGCTGGCTCCGCCAACGCGTTTTCATGCGGACAAAGCAGATGATCCGCGCCGCCCAGTCCACGTCCTCTGCTTGAAGGTGCGCCAGGTCCGATTGCGAGGCCCCCAGGTGCCAGGCCAGTTGATAGAATGCCTTTCTTCCGGGGTTCCTTTCCCTGGCAACGATCCGGCAATGTTCGTCCCAGGTAATCGCCCGCTTATCCTTGAACCGGATGACCGGCCATTGCCGTTTGGGAATCAACGGCCACGGCAGCCAGTTCATGTCCACGCAGAAATTATGCAGCCGCCGCAAAAAAACGTGGGTGGAGACCGTGCCCGCCTGGAGCACCTTTAAAAGCAGTTCATTGGACGTGTCGATGATGACTCGGGGCAGCAAAAGAGCGAAAGCTTTGTCCTTGGCGGCACTTTGCCAGCGTTCCTTGTTGGCGGCCTGCTTCATGTTCGTGAGAGCTTCCATGGCCTCCTGCCAGGTGCGCGTAGCGATGCCGTTGTCGGTGCCCGACAGGTAGGCCTTGGCGAGCTGCCGGTTGATCGCCGGCTGCTCCTCGGCCTGGTTCTTGGCCTCGACTATGCGCCGCGCCGCCTTCAGGTCGGACGTGTTCAGGCTGGTGCGTTTGCGGGTCTGGGCATCCACGCAATAAAACATGTCCCCTCGGTTCCCCCGTCGAATTATCCGGTATCGTGTCTTCATGATTGGCGAGCAACCACGACGATAAGTGGAAACGGTTCCGCAGTGTTAGCGGGTAGTCGGCGGGTTAGTGCCGGCTAGCCCAAGTTCTCAAGGAGTAGAGATATTGGTGTCCGTTTTGGTGTCCGTTTCCGACCTCGCACACCCAACTTCCATGCGGTGAAAGCAGTTAGAAGTGGAGCCGCTTGTCGGATTTGAACCGACGACCTACTCATTACGAATGAGTCGCTCTACCAACTGAGCTAAAGCGGCAAATTGGAATCGGCATTCGGCTGATTTGCCTCCGGTGAGGCAAGCTCGTTTTTGGAACCCTGCCCTCCCGCGCATGAGCGTTGTTGCCGTCCCGCCCGGAGCCGCCTAGCCCTTTGCTCCCGTGCAGACCGCTCTCTTCGACTACCCGCTGCCTGAGAGGCTCATCGCCCAGCAACCGGCCGACCGGCGCGATGCCTCGCGCCTGCTCGTGGTGCATCGGCGGGAACAGCGGATCGAACACCGGCACTTCCGCGATCTCCCGGAATACCTGCGCGCCGGCGATTGCCTGTTCCGCAACAACGCCGCCGTCATCCCAGCGCGACTGCCCGCCTTCCGGCCCTCCGGCGGCCAGGTTGAATGTCTGCTCCTGCGGCCGGCAGCAGGGGGTGGAGATTGGTGGTGCTTGTTGCGTCCGGGCAGGAAGCTGCCCGTCGGTGCGACCTTCGGTTTCGAAGGCCAATTCACTGGCACGGTCCGCGAGAAAACCGCCGACGGTCTCGTGCGCGTGGCCTTCGCCACCAACGGCGGTGATATCTTGGCCCTGGCCAATCGCATTGGCGAGATGCCCTTGCCGCCCTACATCACCGGCCATGACAACGCCGCGGACCGCGCCAACGACCGCGAGCGCTACCAGACCGTCTATGCAGACCGCACCCATCAGGTCGCCTCTGCCGCCCCAACCGCCGGCCTGCACTTCACCCCTGCGCTGCTCGCCTCTCTCGCCACCCAGGGGGTAACCTGGGCCGATCTCACGCTGCATGTCGGCCCCGGCACTTTCCGGCCGATTACCACGGAGCAGGTCGAGGAGCACCCGATCCACCACGAGGTGTATGAAATAACCGCCGCCACCCAGCAGGCGCTCTTCACCACCACCGGCCGCCGAGTCGCCGTGGGCACCACCGCCGTCCGCAGTATTGAGGATTTTCTGTCGCACCACTCGGCCGCGGCCGGCAAGGATTTTTTAGGCGAAGCAGGCATCTTCCTATATCCGCCGCGGGGGTTTCGCGGCCTTGATGCACTCATCACCAACTTCCACCAGCCCCGCTCCACCTTGCTTTGCCTCGTGGCGGCTTTCCTGTCCCCGGGTTCGATCGACGGCATCGCGTGGCTGAAGGAAATCTACGCCGAGGCCGTCGCCCGCGAATACCGTTTCTTCAGCTACGGCGACGCCATGCTGATCCTGTGAAGTTGCCGTCACAAATCAGTCCGCAGTTGCAGGGCCGGGTGTTTTGACTATCCCTATCGCCCGAACCCATCCACTAATAATATCACGCTTATGAAACGCCTCCTCCTGCTCCTTTCCGCCCTCGCCGCCGCCACCGCGCTGTCCGCCGAGACCTACACCATCGATCCGGTCCACTCCTCGGTCGGCTTCTCCCTCCGCCACCTGGTGTCAAAGTTCTCCAGCAGCTTCACCAAGGTCAGCGGCACCGTGAATTATGACGCCGCGGCCCCGGAGAAGAGCAGCGTCGAGGCCACGGTCGAGATCGCCTCGGTCAACACCGCCAATGAAAAGCGCAACGCCCATGTGCTGAGCCCCGACTTTTTTGATGCCGCCAAGTTCCCGACCGCCTCCTTCAAGAGCAAGTCGTGGAAAAAGGCGGGCGAGGATGCCTTCGAGGTGACCGGTGACCTGACCATCAGGAACGTCACCCGGGAGGTTGTGCTTCACGCCACGCTGCTCGGCTCCGGCCCCGGCATGGGCGGCGCCATGGTCACCGGCTGGGAAGCCACCACCAAGATCAGCAAGGCCGACTTCGGCGTGAACGGCCCGGCCATGCTGGGCAAGGCGCTCGGCGACGAGGTCACGCTGACCATCGGGATCGAAGCCGGCTACAAGCCCGCCAAGTAATCCGCGCATCCAGCTTCCAAGGACGGCCCGCCCGGGCCGTCCTTTCCCTTTGACCCGGCCGGTGGCACCGAGAACCATGCCCGGCCATGAGATTGCTCCGCTTTGTCCCGCTCTATGCCGCCCTCTGTCTGACCGGCCGCGCCGCCGTCGAGACCTACCAGATCGACCCCGCCCACTCGTCCGTCGTCTTTCAGGTCCGCCATTTTCTCGCGAAGGTTCCCGGCACCTTTGCCAAGTTCACGGGCACGCTCACCGTGGACCGCGACAACTTCGAGCACAACGACATCGCCGCCACCGTCGAGATCGCCGGGATCGACACGAAGAGCGAGGCGCGCAACAAGCACCTGCTCGGCGCCGACTTCTTCCTGGCCGAGAAATTCCCCGCCGCCACCTTCCGGAGCAAATCATGGAAAAAATCCGGCGCCGACACCTGGACCGTCACCGGCGAACTGACCATCAGGGACCAGACGCGACCGCTCGTGCTGGCGGTCCGGTTTCTGGGCTACGCCACCGGCCAGCGCGGCGCGCAGCTCTCCGGCTGGGAGGCCGCCACCACCATCAGCCGCACCGATTTCGGCGTGGGCAAACCCGAGAAATCCATCGCCGATGAAGTCGAGCTCAGCATCAATATCGAGGCCAAGCTGCCAAAGCCCGACGCCGCCAAGGCCCCGTGAACGCCGGGCAAGTCCAGTCTCTCGTCGAGGAAGCCACGTTCGACTACACCATGGGTGAACACGACGCCGCGCTCGCCAAGCTTACCCGCGCCACTGTCGCCGCGCCCGCCGCCTTCGAGGCCTGGCACGCGCTCGCCGAGATCAACTTCTCCCTGCGCCGTTTTGACGCCGCCTTGGTGGCGGCGGACCGGGCCCTTTCCCTCCGCCCCAACGATCTCTTCATCAACACCACGCTCTCCCGCATCTGGATGGAGAAGGGTGACAAAGCTACCGCTGAAAAATACGGCGCGCAGGCAAAGATTCTCGGCTGGAAAGACCAGTTGAAGAATCCAACTGCATCTGGCGACGGCATTTGAGGCTGGCCCGTTGACAGCCGTCCGCGTCCACCCCTAGCCTTTCCCCATGGAGAGACCCGCCTACCTGCTGGAATTCGAGAAGCCCCTGCGCGAACTCGAAAAGCAGCTCGAATCCCTGCACCAGCAGTCCCTGGAGAACAACATCGATATGGCCGGCGAGCTGGCCACCATCGAAGCCAAGATCGACGTCACCAAGCGGGAGATCTACTCCAGCCTCTCTCCTTGGCAGCGCGTGCAGGTGGCCCGTCACCCCAAGCGGCCCTACGCCCTCGATTACGTCGGCGCGCTGTGCGATGACTTTCAGGAACTGCACGGCGACCGGCAATTCAAGGACGACCGGGCCCTTGTGGGCGGCACCGCTTTCTTTGAGGGTCGCTCCGTCATGATCATCGCGCAGCAGAAAGGCCGCGACACCAGGGAGAATATCGTCCGCAATTTCGGCATGCCCCAACCTGAAGGCTACCGCAAGGCCCTCCGCCTGATGAAACTCGCGGAAAAATTCGGCCTCCCCGTCCTTTCCTTCATCGACACCCCCGGCGCTTACCCCGGCGTCGAGTCCGAGGCGCGCCACGTTTCCGAGGCCATCGCCGTCAACCTGCGCGAAATGGCCCTGCTCAAGGTGCCTTCCATCGCCATCATCGTCGGCGAAGGCGGCTCCGGCGGCGCACTGGGCATCGGCGTCACCGACCGCGTGCTCATCTTCGAGAACGCCTACTACTCCGTCATCTCGCCCGAGGGCTGCGCCGCCATTCTCTGGAAGGATCGCGCCAACGCGCCTCAGGCCGCGGAAGCCCTCAAGCTCAACGCCGCCAACCTCAAGGAGCTCGCCGTCGTGGACGAGGTCATCGCCGAGCCCTTCGGAGGCGCGCACAACGACGCGGCGGCCGCCGCCGCGTCATTGAAGGCGGCATTGAACCGCCACCTGGGCGAGCTCACCCAACTCGACATCGAGAAGCTGCTCGACACCCGTTACGAGCGTTACCGCGCCCTCGGCGAATACCGCGAAACCGCGGCGAAATAGGCCCGGGAAAAACAGATTTACATCGGTCGGCGGGTGCGCTTCTCTCGCCGGCTCAGTCGCCCGGGTGGCGGAATTGGCAGACGCAGTAGACTCAAAATCTACCGACAGCGATGTCTTGCGGGTTCGACCCCCGCCCCGGGCACCACTTTTCTTTCGGTAGCCGAAGGAAAAGTGTCCGCCGAAGCCTGGGCGAAGGCGCACTGGCCCCCACGAAACCCAAACCCCATGCCCGACTTCCGAGCCTACGCTCCCGTTGTTCCCACCGACGCGACGGAAATCCAACTCTCCCCCGAGGAGAGCCATCACCTCGTCACGGTCAATCGCTGCGGGCGCGGCGACCCGGTTACCGCCTTCGACGGACGCGGTGCTGAGTGGCTCACCGAGTGCCTCGACCCCAGCAAGAACGCCGTCGTGTTGCGGGTGAGGGAGTCCCGCCCGGCGAAACCCCGGCCGCACGAAATCACGCTGGCCCAGGCCCTGCCCAAGGGCGCGACCATGGAAGATATCGTCCGCCAGGCCACCGAGATTGGCGCGGCCCGCATTGTGCCGCTGGTCAGCGAGCGCACGCAGGTTCATCTCGATGGCGACCGGGCGGATAAAAAGCTCGGGAAATGGCGCACCACCGCCATCGAGGCCGCCAAGCAGTGCGGCAACCCGTGGCTGCCGGAAATCACCGCGATTCAGCCACTCGCCACCTTTCTGCTCTCGGCCAAGGATTTCGATCTGAAGTTAATTGCCAGTCTGCACGGCGGCGCGACATCGCTGAAGAAATCTCTCGGCGCCTATGCCGCGAAGCACGGTCAT
>CXWL01020310.1_pt1 | contig 20892 bp, 17 predicted proteins | sample 590931 | NCBI WGS metagenome assembly CXWL01 (sample SAMEA3498368, study PRJEB10139) | groundwater metagenome | biome: water well; material: biofilm material | place: Germany | collected 2015-04-27 | reverse complement strand
GCCAGCGACGCGGCGGCGGCGAGGGCGATTCCTCCAAGCTCCGTGCCGGCGATGAGCGTCGTGCCCGCTTCGACATATCGTGCAAACATCTCGCCCAGGGCCTGCAGAATGTCCGGTTGGGTCTCGAAGAGGTATTTGTCAAGGTAATACTTGCTCTTGCGTCCCGAGCGCAGAGTAAAATCTCCTTCCAGGTAAGCCGCCTCGCGTATGCGCCGGGATAATTCATCTTTTTTCAATGGGTGTCTCCGTTGAGGTCGCGGGAAATCCACGTGGTTTCTGGAATCGTCTACCGGTACGAACAAATCGCACAAATCTGTCCGCTCCCTTACGGTCGCGGCTCTGTTTTTGGCCATGAATTCTACACGTGCAACTCCGCTTTGCGATCCAATTCAGTCTTGTACCTTTTGCGAATGGGAGTCACAAACTCCGTCAAGAACGAGTCTACCTGTTGCGGGGCGAGGCCGACAAATCGAGCCGGGTCGGTGACGTTGGCCAGGTCGATTTTCGCGAAGGCCGTGTCTTTGCGGAGGCATTCCAGCAGGTCGTTATCGCTGCCTTCCAGCTTGACGCGTTTGGCCGCTTCCTGCGAATGTCGCCGGATGCGTTCGTGCACATCCTGGCGGTCGCCACCCGCTTCCACTGCGGCCATGAGGATGTTCTCAGTGGCCATGAAGGGCAGCTCGGCCCGTAAATGCGCCTCGATCACCTTGGGATAGACGACCAGTCCGCGAACCACGTTGGTCACGATGCGCAGGATCGCGTCCGCGCCCAGGAACGCCTCGGGCACGGCGAGCCGCTTGTTGGAGGAATCGTCCAGCGTCCGCTCGAACCACTGCTCGGCGGCAGTCTGCAAGGGTGAACCCACAAGCGAGATGACGTACCGTGCCAGGCCCGTGGCACGCTCGCAGCGCATCGGATTGCGCTTATAGGCCATGGCGCTGGAGCCGACCTGGTCTTCTTCGAAAGGTTCTTCGATTTCCTTGAGGTTCTGAAGAAGCCGGACATCGTTTGCGAACTTGTGTACGCTGGCGGCGATTCCGCCCAAGGCACAAACCGCCTGCGCGTCCACCTTCCGCGAATAGGTCTGCCCAGTGACCGGTTCTACTTGGTCAAAACCAAAGTGTCTGGCCACTTCCCGTTCGAGCCGCATGACTTTTGCCGCGTCACCGCCGCAGAGCTCCAGGAAGCTCGCCTGCGTTCCGGTCGCGCCTTTGATTCCGCGAAATCGGAGATTGGCGATGCGCCCCTCGATTTCTTCCAAGTCTCGGACTAGGTCCCAGCACCAAAGCGCCGCGCGCTTGCCGACCGTGGTCACCTGAGCCGGCTGGTAGTGGGTAAATCCCAACGTCGGCAGGTTCTGGTGTTTCGCTGCGAAATCGCCTAGCGCGTCAATGGAGGCCGCAAGCCAACCGGCCAGCAGTCGAAGGGCGTCACGCATGATGATCAAGTCGGCGTTGTCCACGATGTCGGCGCTGGTAGCTCCGAGATGAAGTATGCCGCGAGCCTCCGGAGCGACCTCGCCCCAGGTGTGCAGGTGAGCCATGACATCGTGTCGCAGGCGCTTCTCGTGCCTGGCCGCCGCGGCAAAGTCGATTGCTTCGATGGTGCGTTCGAGCTGTTCGATCTGCTTGGACGTTACCGGTAAACCAGCGGCGTGCTGGGCTTTGGCCAGCGCCAGCCAAATCCTCCGCCAGGTCAAAATGCGCATCCGCTCGCCGAACAGTTCGGCCATCTCCCGCGAGGCGTAGCGCGTCACCAGCGGAGATTCATAGAACTTGTAGTCCGACATCCGTTGCCAGCATCCTTTACACTGAGGGAAAGGCCGCATCTTAACCGGGCATTGTCACGTCCACAAAACGGTTGCCCCGAAGCCGGATTTTATTGGACAAATTCAGTCATCGCCTGGAAATGTGAATCACGCGAATGGAAATTCGCGAGTTGATTGCAAGTCTCACTTCTAATCGCACGATAAACGCGAACGCGGACAACGGAACGGCGCAGTTCCATTCTTGAATGCAGAATCGAAAACACGCAGCATTTTTGCGCGACGATCAGGCTGTATGCGTGCGACGACAAGGAGAAAACGATGATCAATTTCAAACGGGTTGGTTCGGGCGGCTTTTTCACGATACCGGTCGTGATGCTCCTATTGCTGGGCCTGGCCACGTGTCCGGGATGCAGCAGCGGAGCAACAAGCGGCGGCAGCGATAACGGCACGGGTGGTGGAAGCGGCGGAGGAGCCGGCGCCGACGGCGGCAATACACTGCTCAATGAGGCGGCAGGATACAACGGGTCGCTAACCGGCAAGGTTCTTGATACGCAAACCACGCGGGCCTCAACCGTCGATGCCAGCACGGCGCAGGATGTTCCGCCGAGTTTCGACACGGCGACTACCAGAGTTGAATTCAGAGACCTGGCCGGCAACCCGCTGGTCGGTGAGGATGGCCAGCCGATCGAGCCGGTGGAACTGAACGCGGACGGCACATTCACCGCAGAAGGCCTCCCGGTGGGAACTGATTTCACCGTGTGCGTGGACATTCATGGCGACGGATCGTGCGATGTCGAGAACAGCGTGAACATTCCCAATGCCGATCCACGCAATCCAGGCACCGGCCAGCTTTCCAACGCCAAGGTCGATCCACTGACTACGCTGGTACTTGCGAAGCTTCAAGCCCTGATCGAGGAAAAGGGGATTGATCCGGCCAGCCTCCCCATCAGTCCGGTGGCGTTGGTGGCACGGGTCGTGGAAGCCTACATCCATTTGTTTGAGGAAAGCGGCATCGACGGCGAAGTCACGCTGGAGGACATCGAAACGCTCAGCAGCGAGCAGTTGGCGCAGTTGTTTGATGAAGTGATTCCGGCGATCGCGCAGACCAGCATGCTGACCGCCCGCGGGAATCTCGGGCTCGTAAATGCGGAAGACGTGAACTCCGCGGCCCTAGCGGTTGCCGAGGTGTTTTTGAGTGCGGGATTCCCGGTGGCCGACGCGCCGCAGGGTCTGGACCTATCGTCTTTGGGAAGCCTCCCGGATATCGAGGCCACGACGATGCGTGAACTTTTTGCCCAAGGCGACCCCATGACGGAAGACTTTGCCGAAGTCGACGGAAATCCTGCCCCGGCACAGTTCCCCGACCGGGCGTTTGAGCCGACCATCTACTTCAGCACGACGGCTGAGCCCGACCGAAACTTCTCGGATGAGGAAGGCGAAGGGGGCCAGGGTCCTGGTCCGCATCTTCCCGTCATCCACGATTATCTGCTGATCGAAATGGCCCGTTTGCAACTTGAAAACCGTAGAATCTCCATCAACGATTTGCACGACCTCGTGACCAGCCTCGACGACGGCATGGGCGCGAGGCTCACTTACTTTGTGTTTGATCCCAACTTCTTTGGGCCTCCGATGACAGTTTTCGAAACCGCCGACGGCGCGGGCAAGGCCGTTGCCTTGAACCAAATGATGAACGAGATCAATTCGAAGGGGTTTGGCCAGCTCGATCACGAGCAGATGGAGGCCCGCGATGCGGAACTGCGATCGATGTTGAAGGAGATTCTCGCGGATACGGTGCAGCCCAGCCTGGATCGTCTGGCCGGCGGATTCATGAGCGAAAGAATCGCCAGTATCAACGATCTCTCTGCAACGATCCGCGACGGGCGGGCACACCTGCCGTTCAGCCGGACCGGTCCGAGCACGTTTTTCGTAGTGGCTGACGGTGATCCGTTCCGGCAGAGCGCAACCGTATCAGCCGTCACTGTGGACGCGGAGGTGTCGGCCCAAGGTGAAGTTTCCTCGGTCGTCTACAACTCCGCTGGTGAAGGGAAATTCTATCTCCTGTTCACGCAAGGCACGGAAGGCGAAGGCACTGTGAACCTGATGGTGCGCGAGGCGGGGAGGCCCCTGCACGGACCGCGCGGGCCGGTGCGACTCGATATGCACGACGCGGCGATTTTCGCTGCCGTTAATGGCGAAGCCTTTATCGACTTCGTTTCCGAGACGGGGAATTTTTTCCCCGGCGTGAGCGTGGCCGTGGTAAGCAGCAGTTTCGTTCCCGCCCCACCGCCGGACCCGGGCGTGGTCCAACCAGCAAGCGACGAACCGACCGGTCCCAACCAACAGATCTTCGTGCTGGCCACTTCGCCGGGCCCGGATGCCGAGCCGGTGCGCGTAGACTACGACGCCACGACTGGCGTCGCATCGTACAATTCCGGCGGACGATTCCTCTTGCAGTTCATTCCGGACACGCACGAGACCGGCAATTTCCAGTTGTTTAACGAGCAAACCGGCCGGCCGGCCGGGCAGGAAGATCCGGCAAACTTCTTTGTGCCTCCACCTCCTCCGCCTGATGCATTCACGCCCATGCCGGGCGATCCCAATCAGCCACCCCCGGATGGCACTCAACCGCCCCCCGACGGTGGAGTCGCAGACGGCACGCCTCCGCCGGACCCAAGCGTTCCGCCCGCCCAAGTGGTGGATGGGACGACCGATGGTACGACGGATGCAACGACGACTGATCCGGGTGCCGGCGCCAGTACGGGCACGGAACCGCCCACCGGCCTTGAAGGGGCCGTTGGGGACAGTGGCTCGTTTGGCGGCACGGTAAACCAGTCCGGCTCGATCATCGTGTCGATCGATGCCATTGCCGGTCTGCCGATTGCACGTCAGTCGTTTACGCATGTATTTGGTACGGAAGTGTCCAACCCGCGCTACAACGCGGACGGCGATCCGTACTTCGACGACATCAACGGCGACGGCATACAGGATGCGGACGAACCCACGTCGCCGTTTCGACCAACGCTGTTCAAGGCCGATGATTGGCGTTCAACCGACATCCGAATGTACTATCGCCGAGCGGACAATCACGCCGCGGTGACGTTCGAGGAAGTTGATTTCAACGCACGGTCACCCATGACCATGGACGGAGTGGCGTTGGTCTCGCGGAATTTCCATCCGCGGCTCAACGCGTTCCGGTTTGGCCGCCCGAACACCGCGCTGAACCTGCTTACCGCGTTCCTGCCGCCCGATTTCTTCGACGGCACGCACGCGCTGACCGGCGACACGCTGCTCGACGTCTACAGTGCCATCGCGGTCATCAATCTGATGATGGACCAGGTCCATAACGTGCAGGCGGTGATCGACGTGGACGGTTCCGGCCCGCAAACCAGCCGCGACATCCTGGTGGACGCGCATATTTTTGTTCCGCCCATCGGCGATCCGTTTCTGCTGCTGATCAAGGGATTCGCGGCACGCTCGCAAATCCTTGACGCCGATGCAACGATCAAGGTCCGCGATATCCAGTAACGCCCAAATTTCCGCATCGAAGGCTTAGGGCGGTTGGCGGACAAAGTCTCGCCAACCGCCTTTTCCTTGTGCTCGCCTGCTTGACTCGACTTCTGCGAAGCGGTCTGATGCGTTCATGACTCAGGCAGTCCTGGAAATTCCAATCACTTGCCCTGACGGGCCGAAAAAATGCATCGAGTGCGCCGAGTGCGTGCGGCAGCGGCTGCTGAATAGGCCCGGTATCCGCGAGGTGGCCGTCCATCCCAACGGCGATCACGCCCGCATCACGCTGACTTATGATCCCGAACTGCTCACGTTGGGCCAACTGGAGCGCGAGGTTCGCTTCAACGGAGGTTGCTTTTCGCCCGAGTGGAGCCACGCGGTCATTCCCATCGACGGCATGGTCTCGCCGCAGAGCGAACAACTCATCGACACCGTCCTGAATCGCATCCCCGGCGTGATGGCAACATCATCGTACGCATCGGGGCTGGTCAGGATCGAGTTCGACAAGGAGCGCTGCGCCGTCCCCCAGGTCCTCGACCACCTCGCCAAGCTGGGCTATCGACTGCGTCCCGGAAACGCCGTCACGCAGTGGCACGCCGATACCGCCGAAGTACCGCAAGCAAAAAAACGTGATCCCTTAATCGCTCACATTTTGCGCTGGCTGGCGGCCAACCCGCAACTGGCCATGCCCTTGCTGGGCGGCATTTTTTTGGTGACGGCCTATGTGATTCACGTGCGTGAAGGGAGTCCGTGGCTGCGGACCGCCATGCTAGTGGTCAGTTTCTTATGTAGTTCTCGATATACCGGCGTCGAAATGCTGCACACCCTGCGTCAGTTTCGCAGCAACATCGACGTGCTCATGTTTGTGGCGGCGGCAGGCGCTGTCGCGCTGGGGAAACCCGAGGAAGGTGCCCTGCTTTTGTTTCTCTTCGGACTTGGCACGGCCGGCGAGAACATGGCCATGGACCGCGCCCGGAATGCGATCAAGGCGCTGGCCGACCTCGCCCCCGACACCGCGATTCTGCGTGACCGCGAGGGCAAGGAGCACGTTGTCCGCGCGTCCGAACTGCAGATTGGCGACCAGGTGGTCATCCGGCCCTTCGCCCGAATGCCCGTGGACGGAATCGTCGTATCAGGATCCTCATCCGTCGATCAATCGCCGATCACCGGAGAATCCATTCCTGTGGAAAAGGAGGTCGGCTCGGGCCTTTTCGCAGGCACGATCAACGGCGAGGGCACGATGATCATGGCCGTCTCACTCCGCGCCGAAGAGACCAAGCTAGCCAAAATCATCAAGCTCGTCGCCGAAGCGCAGACCACCAAGTCACCCACTCAGCTCCTGACCGACCGCGTCGAGCGCTGGTACGTGCCCGCAGTCTTGGCCGTGACGGCATCGCTTATCGTGGTGCCGCCGACGCTGGCCGGAGGCATATGGAGCGATTGGTTTTATCGCGCAATGGCATTTCTCACGGCAGCCTCGCCGTGTGCCCTGGCCATCGGCACTCCCGCCGCGGTGCTCAGCGGCATCGCCCGTGCGGCGCGAGGCGGCGTACTCATCAAGGGCGGCGTACATCTCGAAAACCTTGGCCGCATACGGGTCGTGGCGTTCGACAAGACCGGCACGTTGACCCGCGGTCGCGCGAAAGTCACCGATGTGATTCCCTTGGGGCGATTCAGCCGGGAGGAAGTCCTTACCCTTACCGCCAGCGTCGAAAAGGAGGTCAGCTCCCACCCACTGGCTGCGGCCATCGTCGCGGAAGCTGCCGCCGCCGGCCTCCATCCTGCAAACGCGGACGACACCAAACAAACTCCGGGTATCGGCGTCACAGGACTCGTCGCAGGCAAAAGGATCACCGTCGGGCGTCCGCGACCGGAATTGCTGGCAAGTTCGTCGGAGTTGCGAAAAAACGTTGAGACGCTCGAAGAAGCCGGCAAAACAGCGGTGGTCGTCACCGTGGACGGTTCGCCTGCCGGTGTGATCGCATTGGCAGATCAGCCACGCGACGGCGTTCGCGAAGTCCTGGACGAACTCCGCCGTCTGGGTGTTCGCCGCACGGTCATGCTGACCGGTGACAACGCGCGTGTCGCAGCCGCCATCTCGCGGATCGTTGGCACGGATGAGTTCTTCGCCGAACTCATGCCCGAGGACAAAGTGCAAAAGCTCCAGGAGCTTGCGCAGCAGTACGGCCGGACGGCCATGATCGGCGACGGCGTCAACGATGCGCCCGCGCTGGCCACCGCAACGGTCGGAATCGCCATGGGCGGAGCGGGCACGGACGTGGCCCTGGAGACCGCCGACGTGGCCCTCATGTCGGATGCACTGGAGAAACTCCCGGAGGCGATCGGCCTATCGCGCTTCAGCCGCCGAATCATCATGCAAAATCTCTGCATTGCCCTCGGCGTGATCCTGCTGATGGCCCCCGCGGCCGCGATGGGTGCTGCCTCGCTGGGTGTCGCGGTCGTGGCCCACGAAGGCTCGACCGTGCTGGTGGTCCTCAACGCGCTACGCCTGCTTGTTTACAGGCGAGAACTGTTGCAGCGGCATCCGATTCCCGCCATCCGAAGCTGAATCACGGTAGTAGCTGTCCCAAAACCCTGCGAGCCGCGAACTTCAGTTCGCGCGGATTCTCGGAATTTTCGAACGCAGGATACATTGGACGCCGCATCCCTCCGTTCGAACGTGTCTGCGACGTTGGCCCCCAACCCATCCCTCGGTTGACAGGTTAGCCCCATGTTCGGTACTGTCTCCGCATGGTGCCTTTCTCCGAGCCGCGACCGTTAGGGTGCGGGTCCGTTCCCGCCTTCGAAGACCGCCCCGCCTCCACCCAGGCCTACATCGAATACATGCGCCCCCGCTGCGTCGAACTCGCCTGTGCCTCAAGCCCACGGGAGCAATGCTGGCATCCGACGCTGGTCCATAGAACGCGATTGACCATAAACCTATTTTGGGATACTCTCTGGTGATGCAAGCGAACGCCCTTCTCTTTGATCTCGAAGCAATCAACGGCAAGCCCCGCCGGGTCGCAGGTGGCATCACCACTTCCGACGTGGTGCTGAGCGCCCACCTTTCGGGGAATGCCGAAGTGTTCCCACAGGTTCTCGCGCTCCATGTCCCCAAGGGCTCCACTGTCGCCGACGTGACTTGGGGCAAGGGTGTTTTCTGGCAAAACGTGCCGTCATCGGCCTACAAGTTGCTCGCTTCGGACATGAAAACCGGAACTGACTGCCGGAATCTGCCCTACAACCCTGGCAGCATCGACGCAGTTGTGCTCGATCCGCCGTACATGGAAGGACTTTTCCGCAAGTCCACCGGTCACATGGCGGGCGGGGGCAGTCATGCGGCGTTCCGCGAGAACTACAGCAACGGGCTAGCGACTGCCGAGGGTGGGCCGAAGTGGCACGCCGCCGTCACCGACCTGTATTTCAAGGCGGGTCGAGAGGCGCATCGTGTCTTGCGCGACGAGGGCGTGTTGATCGTGAAGTGTCAGGACGAGGTGAGCGCGAACCGGCAGTGCCTCACCCACCTTGAGATCATCAACGAGTTCGAGACCTTTGGCTTCTACTGCAAAGACCTGTTCGTGGTCATGCGGACCAATCGACCCGTGATAGCCCGGCTCAAGAAGCAGGAGCACGCGAGGAAGAACCACTCGTATTTTCTGGTGTTCATCAAGACCGCGAAGAGGAAGTACCGCCCGAAGGCTTCGGCCGCTCAAGATACAGCCGTTCCACAAGGGAAAAAGGGTCGGAAACAAAGGGCGGCTCGGGCGGCCAAGTGACCGGCACAAGTGACGCGATGAGTTGATCGCGTTGTGCTTGGGTGTACTTCTTGAATGTGGACTTGGGAAGATCGCGGTTCAGTGCGAACGCGAAGTTCCACTTGTTCTCAAAGGCGAAGCAGTTGACCGCCAAGATATCGAACTGCCCGAACAGGAGGAGCGTTGTGTTCAGCTTCCTTCCATTGCGAAGCCTGACCTCACGACGATCTGAGGCGTCAACCTGAGCCCGCCCTGTCCACCGCCCGTCCACCTGCCGAATCAGGTTCGTCTGGAGCGACTTGACCTCGATCGAGAACTCCACGCCCTTGTAGATGATGACCCGATCGCTCTTGCGAGACCGATCGTGGTCGTCGTGCTTCTTCGAGCCGGAGATGTGCGGGTGCTTCTCGACCAGTTCCTGAAACTTGTGCTCCGCCACGTACCCCAGCATGATGCCGCGCAGGCTCGGATTGTCGTTGACAAGGTCCGTCAACTGCCGCGCCGTGATGCTCCAGCGATCCAGAATGGTCGCAGAATGAATCTCGGGCGGCGTAACTGCCGCGGGATCTGGTGGTATTGGTTCACTTGAGCTTTTTGATGAACTGGGCGGGTTGGAATCCGATGGCATCCGCGACCTCAAGGAATTCGACTAAGTCCAACCGCCGTTCCCCCCGCTCGTACTTCGAGACGAAGGACTGCGGTCGAGACAGCTTGGCCGCGAGTTTTGTCTGTGTCAGTCCCGCGTCACGCCGCGCCTCAATGAGGAGCGTCTTAAGCGTCTGGTATCGGGTTGAGAACACGGATTTCTTGGCCAAAGCGTCATCTCGTCCGTCGAACCGCAGCCCGATCTTTAGCCCGAAGTAGGATAAGCCCAAGTTGGGTTATTGTTGGGCGAGTGGCCCATCTTGGAACCGTATCCCAACGTGGGACCCGGATTCCCTCAGTCTCTTTCACTCAAATTCGCGTTCATCTGCGTTAATCTGCGGCCAGTCTACCGCATTTCTCTCTCTGAAATCTCAAATCTCAAATCTGCCATTTCGGCGTTTCGGCTTTTCCGCGTTTCGCCGTTTACCCTACTTGCCTTTTTGCCTTGCTGCCTCGTTGCCTATTCCTGCTCCCCTTCAATTCGCCCTTCGATATTCGCCATTCGCCATTCAATCCCAAGCGCCCCACATGTTATGTAGGTAGCTTCAAAGAAGCGGGCGGTGCTTCTGCGCCGCCGGGTCGCTATGCGCCCGGAAAGGTACAAATCATGGTCAAGTTCATGTCCCCCGAACAAATCCTCGCCAACCAGAAAAACGCTCAGCAATCCACCGGTCCAAAAACATCAGAGGGTAAGCAAACATCCAGTCGAAACTCGATAAAACATGGTCTGCTTGCCAGGAGCATCGTCATGGATAGCCCCCTCGGCTCCGAAGATCGGGCCGATTTCGACGCCTTGCTCGCGGACCTTTGCGAAGAGCTCCGGCCCCGCGGCTTCATCGAGCAAACCCTCGTCGAGCGCATCGCCACCTGTTACTGGCGGCTTCGACGCGTCCACCTCTTCGAAAACGGATCGATCCGGGAAGGCCTCGAATCGTCCGATGACAATGAGGACATCGACGTGCTCGCCTATTATGAGGATCAATTGCGGGACGAAGAGAAACTGCTTGCCACGATGGACCGCTTGGCCGAACTTCTCGCCAAAAAGTTCGATGAGTTGATCCAAGGCGAAAAAGAGGAGATCATCGAACTGGCCCGGCAATTACCCGCGCCTTGTCCCACCTCACTTCTCGGAATGCAACCTGCAATTCCCGAAGACGTGCGTACCCGCCTGCCGGAGACGCGTAGCGAACAAATCCAAAAAGTGGACCGGACGCGCGAGCAGCTCAAACAGGCCCATGACGAAGACGAGCTTCGCCGCTCCCGTAAGTCGCTCATGGCTTCTCTTCCCGAGGATGGAAAACTGCTCAAGCTGATCCGCTACGAAACCATGCTCGACCGCCAGATTTACCGTTCCCTGAACGAGTTCCGCCGCCACCGCGAACGCGGCCCTCTGAGCGAGAACGTATGACTACTACATATGGTGTGCTCAAGGGTGAATCATACAACGCAAAAAACAGTACTTTTCCAAACGAACCCAAAGGCAAAATGGGCAATTACCCTCAGGTAAAACGGGAGATGAGATAGAGAACGATGATCAAACCAACAATCCAGGGAATGCGGTGGATGAAGGCAAACGCAAGTTGAACGGCCACATGCTGCTTCGCGACCTTTGGATTGACCGCAGCGGTCAGCTCCTCAAACAACAGCGTGCCTTCGAAGCGGCTGGCTTCGAGCTCATCAAGCATGGCGGCCGCGCTTTGAAACCGATCCGCGCTGTGCGGCGCACACGCCCGGGCGATCACCGCGTCCAGGCGCTCCATATCCCAGTGGGTCGGCTCCGCAACTTCGTCCGCGGATTGCGCGGGTACGCTCTCGATCATTTCGCGCAGCACGACGCCCATTGCGTAAACGTCCGCGGTTTTGTCAATCACGCGGTCGGGCGGCATGTACTTGGGCGTGCCGATGATTTTCGCCGGTCCCTGATCGGCCGTCAGGATGCCGATGTCGGCAAGCTTGGGATGTCGATTCACGAAGACGATATTGCTGGGTTTGACGTCCCGGTGCAGCAAGTCCAGCTCGTGAAGCTTGGACAGCCCCCGCAAGAGCCGCCGCGCAATTTCCACCGCGATGTCCAGCTTCAACCTGCCGCCCTTGATGATGGTCGCGAGCGTCAATGGGCGATAGCTCGTGGGAAACGGGTCGGCGATGCCGCCAGCACGATCCTGGTCGTCGGCCAGCTCCATGGTGTAATAGAGCCATCGCCCCGCCACTCCGACGTGGTAGACGGTGATCAAGTACGGATGCCGCGTGACCTTGCGGCAATAGTTCTCCAGCGCATTAAGTTCGTAGCAAGTGATGCCCGCTTTCTCCAGGCGGTCGAGGTCCACGAGCTTCAGGGCGCGATACACGCCGACTCGATCGCGCACCGCCCACACCGAACCATACGAGCCTTCCCCGCAGAGCGCCACCCGCTCATAGTCCGGGATGATCCACGTCGCGCCTTCCTCGGCAGGCTCCGTTGTTGGACTCGCCGCCTTCGACGCCGCAATGCGCTTCATGGATTCGCTGAGGGGTTCGGCTTCCTTGGGATCGACGGCCACGACGTTCTTGTCCGATAGAAGCGGCGATCCACCAAGCGCCGCACGAAAAAACTGCCGGTCCTGATCCTCTTCGCGAAGTCGGGCAAGCGCTGACGCACAGGCGGAGCATTTCGCTACGTGACGATCGAGCGCCGCGCCTTCGGATTCCTCCAACGTGCCGCGCTCGTAGCGCAACAACTTCGCCTTCGGAGGGCACTCCATCATCGATCCACTCCGTACAGGTTCTCCAGCACTTCGTCACAGCTTTCGCGTAAATAACGGACGACGCGGCTCTTCGCGACGTAAATCTGGTTGGGCGTCATACCCAGAAAAGCCGAAATCTGCTCCACGGGCATGTCGCGCATGACATACAACTCAAAGGCACGCAACGTATGCTCCGCAAAATGACCCCGCAAGTGATCCGTGAGCACCTGGAGCAATCGTTCGTTCCAGGTCTGCTCCCAAAGATTCGAAAGGGTTCCCGATTCCGCGTGTGATTCGACGTTGGATTCGTTCACATCCTGGGGACGCCGGCCGATTTTCGCAATATGGTCCGCAACCTTGTGGTCCACCATTCCGCGAAGCCATGCTCGGAAACTTCGCTTCTTCTCGAATCCTCGAATTCGCTGGCTCACCGCGCTCAGGCATTGCTGGGCGATATCTTCCGCGGACTCGGCGTCCAGACCGCGATGACATGCGTAACGAATCAGGAGGGGTCGGTAGATGGAATGAAATTCGCTCCAGCTTTCGGAGTCGCGAGGATCGCGAACGCGAAGGAGCAGGCTGCTTCGTGTGGCCGTCATGGGCACGTTCTTCAATGGCAGTGCGATACGATGAATTCGTTGCAATCGATGGGTGGGATCATACACGGTGGGAAGCGGCGAAGTCCAGCCTCTCCGTTGAGCTCGGCTGGTGCTTCGGGCCGTTAATTGGCCGACAGGCGACCGGACCCCACGCCCTTGGCGGGTTCGTCGAATAGGAACTGAAGGCCGGCGATGCTGAAACCGTGGCCGGTCTCGGTGCAATGTCGGACGACGGCTCGACCATGAAAACTCATCTCCGGCTCATGCACGGCAATGGCCAGTGCGGTCCCCGGAGCGATGGGTTCGTCCAGCTTGAGTCCGATGCCGGTCGTACTGAGATTGATCGAAGTGGCCAGACAATAGTGGTCTTCTCCGTCGGAGGCAGGCACCCAAAGTTCGACGGTGCTGGGGAACGGCCAGCGCGGGGCGTTGCGCCGCCCGTGCCAATTGGATGGGCGAACGCTCTTTTGTCTGCCTGAAAGCAGCTTTGCGATACTGTTTGGAGCCAGTTCACAGAATTCGGTTGCGTCCATCCCCTACTCCTTGCCCAAGGCATCGGCGAACGCCTCGATCGATCCGCGGTGTCTATCCTTGAATTTACGATACCCGAACGGAGTTCCTGGACCGGTAAGAAGTGTGCGACTGCGACGGCGCCATTCTATTTTTTATTGCCCGTCAGGGTGTCCGGGCCTTGATCGCGGCGAGCATACCACATGTCCAGACCATCTCGTTGGCGCCAACTCTGCCGGCCTTGAATCGACATGCGTGCCATGAGCCACATCATCTCGAACTTTCCATACAAATGAACCTTGCGCGCAGATGTAATCACGGGTTGCCGTAGCACCACGAAACGCCCTTTTCGCTTTAGTGCCGAGCTTAGGATGATTTCTTCGCCCACATAATAGGTTTCGTCGAACCCGCCCACGGCTTCGAAAGCATCGCGGCGCACGAACACAAAACACCCCGCCGCCCAGCGGATTGCGCGAGCGATTTCGTTCCACACGCGAAGCAGCAACTTTCCCCAAAACGGACAAATCTCATCCCAGGCAACGGAAGCCCCCCCGCCGATTCCGCCGGCCTGCAATATGGCAAGCGCCGCTCGAAGCGTCGGAGCGGGAAGCACGGTATCGGCGTCAACAAAAATCAGCACGTCTCCCTTTGCATGGCGGGCGCCCGCATTACGCACCGCAGAGATTCGCCGCAATTCGACATGGACCAGCACAGCGCCGTACTGAACCGCAACACCGGCAGTCCCATCCGTCGAGGCATCGTTGACCACGATAACTTCGTACGGTTCACCGGCAGCTTTTGAGCTTTCGTGAATGCTCGCGATGGCTCGACCCAGCAGGGCTTCTTCGTTGTGGGCAGGAATCACAAAGGAGATCAAGGAGTCTGCTCTCCCTTCGATTCGCCTCGCAGTCGCAGGGAATTGAGCACAACGCTGATCGACGAAAACATCATGGCCCCCGCCGCCACTCCCGGCGAAACCCGGCCCAGAGCGGCCAGCGGAATCGCCAGGACATTATAGAAGAAAGCCCAAAAGAGGTTCTGGCGGATGACGCGCAAGCTTCGCCGCGCCAGCCTGACAATTTCCGGCAAACGCAACAAATCTTCATGCACGATGGTGATCGCCGCAGCTCCAATGGCCACATCGGATGCCGACGCGAAGGTGATGCCTACGTCCGCCACCGCCAGTGCCGCCGCGTCGTTGATGCCGTCGCCCACCATCGCCACCCGCTGACCCGGACCGCGCCGTTTGCGTACTTCTTCGAGCTTCTGTTCGGGGCTGACTTCCGCGAGGACTTCCACGATTCCGACGGAACTCGCAACGGCATTTGCAGTGCTTCGCTGATCTCCGGTAAGGAGTGCGGTTCGCACGCCCAGGCTCGATAGCGCTGCAACAGCATCACGAGCATGAGGCCGCAAGGTGTCCTCGAACTCGATGACTCCGCAAAGCACCCCCCCCACCGCCAGACCCACGAGAGACCCTCCGCGAGTCACGATTGGCTCGATTTGAGCCTTCCCGCCGGCAATTTCGACGCCGACTTCTCGCAGAAACGAGATGCTTCCTACGACAGTCTCTCCAGCAGAAAGCAGCCCCCGCACGCCGGCACCGGGACGGCTTTCAAAATTCAACGGCGTTTCCAGATTGAGGTTCCGATTTTTTGCTTCCCCGACGACTGCACGAGCCAGCGGATGCTGCGAGAATTGCTCAACCGACGCCGCCAATCTCAAAATCTCCGCTTCCTGATCGGTGGGTTCCGTGCCACCGGTTGGCACAACCGCAACCACGCGCGGACGCCCCGTCGTAAGCGTCCCAGTTTTGTCCAGTAGCATCACGCTCACCGCCCCGGCAAGCTCCAGCGCCGCGGCATCGCGGACCAGGATCCCCGACTCGGCCGCCCGCCCCGTCGCCACCATCACCGCCGTCGGCGTGGCCAGTCCCATTGCACAGGGGCACGAAATCACCAGCACGGCCACCGCTCGCTGTACGGCATCGCTCCAGCTCAAATCCGGTACCAGCCAATGCGTAACGAACAACGTGCCCAGCGCCAAAACCACCACAATCGGCACAAACACGCCAGCCACCCGGTCGGCCAATCGCTGCATCCCCGTCTTGCCGGATTGAGCGTCTTCGACCGCGCGAATGATCCGGCCAATGGTCGAGTCCGCACCAACTCGCGTGGCTCTTAAGGTGAGATTTCCTTCCATAACGAGTCCGCCTGCCGCAGCACGGTCGCCAATGGTTCGGCGTTGCGGAATGGGTTCGCCGGTCAATGAACTCTCGTCCACGGCGGCCTCGCCCTCCACGACCTCACCGTCAACGGAAATGACGTGGTCCTCCGGAACCTGCACGCGATCGCCGAGGCGAATTCGCTCGACCGAGACCTTTTGAATGCCACCCTCTGTCACCAACAGCGCTGTGGTCGGCATACGGCGTGCGAGTGACGCCACCGCCGATGCAGCGCCATGGCGGGCACGGAGTTCCAAGTATCGCCCAACATTGATAAAAGCCAGGATCATCGCCGCCGCGTGAAAATCTGCCGCGTCGGCATGGCCAGCCAATACGTTCACAACTCCCGCCACAAACGCGGTCGTCACACCCAGCGTGATGAGCAGGTCCATGTTGGCCGTCCCGTGGATGATTGATCGAAGACCGCCAACGAGGATCGGCGCACCGGCAGATGACATGAGCAACAGTGCCGTGAGCAGACCCTGAATCGCATGCGGCCAAACGTGTCCCCCCGCTTCGTGGGATTGGAGCACGGGAGCGAGCCAGTGAATCGCCATCACCGGGACGGCCACCGCAATCGCCTGCCCCATCGCTTGCTTCTGTCGTCGAAGCTGCTGAGCGTGGTCGCGGTCGATGGAATGCTGCGCATCGCCGCCCGGCCGGACCGCCTCCGCGTCGTAACCGGCGCTGCGGATCGCTTCGATCAATTTGGCTTGCAGAACGGACTGGCCATCCAGATCGATGGTTGCAATCTGCGACGAAAGATTCACACGGGCTTGCGAGACGCCCGGCACCGATTGCAGCGCCCGCTCCACTCGTGCGACGCAGCCGCCGCAAGTCATCCCTTCGACCCGCAGTCTGACCGACTCACGAACAGCGGCATGCTCGCCAGCCGTGACCGACTGTGTTTCCTGAGATTTCGTCGCTTTGACCATCCGTTGAATTGTAACCGAGCGGAAACCGATCATGCGAAACCATTTTCTGTTAGACTCAGCCTGATGACCCCCCTCCCTCACAGGGAGAGGGGCAGGGGTGAGGGTAAAAGCGTCGGGAAAAAGCCCGATTCGTAGTGGAGAGGCGCACATGAACATCATCCTCGAATTTGACGGCGTGATCGCCGATCAGCAGGAGTCGTGGTACGCCGCGCATACGGCTGCCACTCAGGATGTCGGCTGGTCCAGGCTGGATTCGGCAACGTTCTGGCGATTGATGCGGACCAGGGGGCGGCAGGCGGATTTGCTGCCCGCAGCCAAACCAATCAAGTTGACCGAATATTGGACGAAATTCGATCAGCTCGTGGAATCCGACGAATGGGTCGGCAAACTCACCATCGATGATGATTGCAATGCAACGATCATGGCACTCAGCCGGCATGGTGACCTACGACTGGTGACGCTTGGCGCCAACTTGGAGGCTCGGCAGAAGCTCCTCGTCAAACGCGGCCTCGCCCGGTTTTTCAAGCAATTCGAAAAGCTCGACCTCGATCCGCGTCGCCGTCCCGCCGAATTGAAACTCCTCTCGAAAACCGACCCGCGCACGATCGTGGCCAGCGCAAGCGATGCGTTGGTGCGATCCTCTGGATCGGCGGAGCTTGTAACCGTGGGAATTTCGACAGGAAGCTGCACCGGGCCGCGCTTGCACCAAGCCGGTGCGAGCGTGGTGTACAAGGAACTGGCCGAGCTTGCACAGTCGCTGCAAACCGGCGCTCGCGATCTCATCCAGGCGGGGCTGCTCCCGCGATCTCTGGAAGCCCCATTGAATTAGTTCTCCGGTAATCGGCGGTCGAGGCTCGGTTTTGCATAAACCTGGAGACTCTTGATGAGCAAAGGATTGTGGTCTACAATGTTCGGCATGATGACTTCCATAGAATTTTGCTTCGCGTGCTCGCACCTCTGACCTCTCCTACCTCCATCCCCTTTTCCGATAAACACTAACTCACGCGGTTTTGCCGGACCGCATTTTGATTCTGGATTCCCCGCTCAACCTGGAGGATTATGAAAATCACCGACCAAACCAGCCGACGCCGGACCTTTGCGATCATTTCGCACCCTGACGCCGGCAAGACCACGCTCACCGAGAAGTTCCTCCTCTACGGCGGGGCCGTGCAGTTGGCCGGCTCGGTGCGGGCGCGAAAAAACCAACGGGCCACGACCTCCGACTGGATGGAACTCGAAAAGCAGCGCGGTATCTCGGTCAGCTCCACCGTCCTGCAATTTGATTACCGCGGATTTGCCGTCAATCTGCTGGACACGCCGGGCCACAAGGACTTTTCCGAAGACACCTATCGCGTGCTCACGGCCGTGGACGGCGTGATCATGGTGATCGACGCCGGAAAAGGCATTGAGAGCCAGACGCGAAAGCTCTTCGAAATCTGCCGCCATCGCGGCGTGCCGATCTTCACCTTCATGAACAAGCTTGACCGCCCGACGAAAGACCCCATTGGCCTGCTCGACGAACTCGAAAGCGTGCTGGGCATTTCCGCGTACCCGGTGAACTGGCCGCTGGGAACGGGCTTTGAATTCCGCGGTGTCTACGACCGACGCGAAAAGGAAGTCCATCTCTTCGAGAGTGGTTCGGGGGGAGCCTACCGAGCCCCGGTACGCGTGGCCGCCCTGACCGATACGGCCGTCGAACAGGCCGTCGGCAATTACGCCTACACCGCCGCCACCAGGGAAATCGAAATCCTCGATACGGCCGGCAGCGAGTTCGACGCCCAGGCCGTGCTGGCTGGAACGCTCACGCCGGTATTTTTCGGCAGCGCCAGCAACAATTTCGGCGTACAGATGCTGCTCGATGCCTTTCTCGATCACTCGTCGCCGCCGCGGGCGCGACTGGCGACTTGCGGGACAGTGGAACCGGAACGGGAAGCGTTCTCGGGCTTCGTGTTCAAGATTCAGGCCAATATGGACCCGCGGCACCGCGACCGCATCGCGTTCATTCGCGTATGTTCGGGGCGATTCCAGCGGGACATGTCCGTGCATCACGTGCGCACGGGCCGCAAGGTCCGGCTGTCCAGCTCGCACAAACTCTTCGCCCGCGAGCGCGAGACCGTCGATGAGGCCTTTCCCGGCGACATCATCGGCCTGGTGGGCCACGCGGAGTTTCGCATCGGTGACACGCTCTCGGAGGACCCGGCCATTCACTATGTGGGGATTCCGCGATTCGCCCCGGAGTGTTTCGGCTTTCTGCACCCGGAGAGCGCCGCCCAGTTCAAACGCTTTCGCGGCGGCATGGATCAATTGCTTCAGGAGGGCGTGGTGCAGTCGCTCACGCTGGATGAGTCGTCGCGGAACGTGATGCTGCTGGCGGCCGTGGGTCCGCTGCAATTCGACGTGGTGCGGTATCGCCTGGAGAGCGAGTACGGCGCGGGCTCGCGGCTGGAGCCGGCCCCGTGGGAAGTCTTACGCTGGGTCGATCCGGAGTTCGCCGACGAAAGCTGGAAGGCGCTGCTCATGCCGCCCGGCGCGGCCAAGGCCACCGACGCCGCAGGGCTGCGCGTGCTGCTCTTCGCCAGCGCGTGGCAGACGCAATACTTCGCGTCAAGACACCCGGAAATCGCCCTCTCCGACATCCCCTTCAGCGATCGCGTCGGCCTGGCGTGCTAATGATGCAACCACAAAGATACGAAGTACACGAGGGATGGTCGGGACTTCGAGGTTAGGGTCAGGAGACGAAAGGCGGAATGGCCGCAGATGAACGCTGATTTGTTTTAGCGTTTCTTTCCACGTTTGGCCGCGTGTTGCGCTGCCCGCTCAACGATAAAGTGCGTCTCCCCATTCAGCACGCCAAAATCCTTGCCCGCTTCAGCGGCCTCCGGCGCACCGATGAATGCCCGCGCTTTCTTCATGCTTTCCACTTCGAACAAGAAGAACACGTTATTGGAATCATCCACTTCGCGCCATAGTTTAACAAGCTTCAGGCCCGCCTTGCGTTGCGCCGCCGCGTGCGAGTCAAAACCCCGCTTCCACTTCGCAAAATCCGCCACCCTGTTCCGACATAGCATGTGCGTCATGGTTCGACCAACCCTTTTACGTTATCTCGCCAACGACTTCGTCGAGCAAATCCCGAAGCGTCACCATCCCCAGCAGCCCGCCTCCAAATCCCGTCACGATGGCCATCTCCTTCTGCACCCGCTGCATCCGCGCCATCGCGTTGGCCACGGTCTCGAAAGGCTGCAATTGCAAAACAGGGACCACCCGCTCGGCGACCCGCTTCCAGGCCGGGTCGCGCAGCAGTTCATCGATTTTCACCAACCCGATGATCTGCGTCCGCCGCCCGCCATACACCAGGACTCGCGCGTATTCGGTGGACCGCGCCAACCGTAATACCTCCTCCCGATCCGAGTCCGCCGAAATCATCACCACCTTTTGCTGGGGCACCATGACGAACCGCACCGGCGTATCGGAAAGCTTTACCACCCGCTCGATCAATTCCGATTGGTGCTCGCCCAGATGCCGCTCCGCGAGTGCCTCCTGAAGGAGCGTGGCAATGCGTCGTTTCGGACCGCCGGTGAGCGGCTCGGCCTCCGGCGCTCCCGCCAGCCGCGCCGCCAGTGCCGTAATCTTCTTCAGGAGCCATACCAGCCCGATCGCCCGGAATGATCGATTGGCCACATACAAAAGCCAACTGAACCTGGGCATGAGCGCGTCGGCGTGCCGCTGAAAAACATTTTTGGGCACAACCTCCGCGAATACAAAAATCACCGGCGTGAGAATGGCAACGGTGTAGACCTCCGCGTCTCCGGCATCCAGCCCCATGAGCGAAGTGAACGTGAAGGCCACCGCACTGGTAAGCAGGTAGTGCATGCTGTTGGTTCCGGCCAGCGTACCGGCCAGAGTGCCCTGCTCATCCTCGATCAACCGCCCCAGCCGCACCGCCCGTCGGTCCCCCCTTTGCATCCCCAAAAACACCCGAAGCCGATTCAGGCAGTAAAACCCGGTCTCCGACCCGGAAAACAGCCCCGCCAGCAGGAGCGTCACCAAAATAAACGCCGACATTGTGATCCACTCGATGGTCATGCGTCATCCCCCGCGACCTGGGATTCCAACGTGTCTCGATGCAGCCGCACGCGCTCGATCCGCCTGCCCCGGACAATCTCGACCGTAAGCGTCAGGTTCCTTAGCGTGATCCTGTCCCCCACCAGCGGCAGCCGCCCAAGCCC
>CXWL01016485.1_pt1 | contig 20903 bp, 13 predicted proteins | sample 590931 | NCBI WGS metagenome assembly CXWL01 (sample SAMEA3498368, study PRJEB10139) | groundwater metagenome | biome: water well; material: biofilm material | place: Germany | collected 2015-04-27 | reverse complement strand
CATCGAATTGCTCGAAGCGGTCAAGATCCCGGACGCGGCGCGGCGCATCGACATGTACCCGCATGAGTTTTCCGGTGGCATGCGCCAACGCGTGATGATCGCCATGGCGCTGCTGTGCGAGCCCGAGGTGTTGATCGCCGACGAGCCCACTACGGCGCTGGACGTGACCGTGCAGGCGCAGATTCTGGCGCTGCTGCGCGATCTGCAGCGCGACTTTGGCACCGCCATTGTGATGATCACCCACGACCTGGGTGTGGTCGCCGGCATCTGCGACCGTGTGATGGTGATGTATGGCGGGCGCGTGATGGAGTACGCGCCGGCCAACGACATCTTTTATCAGCCCTCGCACCCCTACACCATCGGCCTGCTCGGCGCCCTGCCGCGCCTCAACAGCGACAACGCCGAATTGCTCAGCATCCCCGGCAACCCGCCGAATATGAACAACCTACCCAAAGGCTGCCCGTTTTCACCGCGCTGCCAATACGCCACCGAGCGCTGCGGCACCGAGCTCCCGCCACTGGCCAATGCCAGCCACCAGTCCGATGTGATGCGTGCCTGCCACCGACCGATCAGCGAACTGAATGCGGCCACCACTCGGGAGTTGAGCCATGTCTGAGGCACAACCGATTCTTTCGATACGCGGCCTGAAGGTGCATTTCAAGGTCAAGAACGACAAGGCCTGGGCCTGGGAGCCCAAGAAGGTCCTCAAGGCAGTGGATGGCGTCTCCTTCGACCTGATGCAGGGCGAGACTTTGGGCATCGTCGGCGAGTCCGGCTGCGGCAAGTCGACCCTGGCACGCGGCATCCTGAACCTGATTCCGGCCACCGCCGGTGAGATCGTGTGGCAGGGCCAGGCCATGCACCAGGCCGATGCGCACCAGTGGCTGGCGGTGCGCAAGGACATCCAGATGATCTTCCAGGATCCGCTGGCCTCGCTCAATCCGCGCATGACGATTGCCCAGATCATTGGTGAACCCTTGCGCATTCACCGGCCCGAATTGACACCAGCCCAGGTACTGGAGAAGGTGCGCACGGTGATGACCGAGGTCGGCCTGACGCCGCAGCAGATCAACCGCTACCCGCATGAATTTTCGGGCGGCCAGTGCCAGCGCATCGGCATCGCGCGCGCGCTGATCCTGGAGCCCAAGCTGATCATTTGCGATGAGCCGGTGTCAGCGCTGGACGTGTCGATCCAGGCGCAGATCATCAACTTGTTAAAGGACCTGCAGCGCAAGAAGGGCCTGTCGCTGATCTTCATCGCGCACGACCTGGCGGTGGTCAAACACATCAGCGACCGCATCCTGGTGCTGTATTTGGGCAAGGAGATGGAACTGTCCGAAAAGCACGCGCTCTACGACCACCCCACCCACCCCTACACCGAGGCGCTGTTGTCGGCGATTCCGATTCCGGACCCCAAGATCGAACGCAACAAAACCATTCAATTGCTGCTGGGCGATTTGCCCTCGCCGATCAACCCGCCGTCCGGCTGCGTGTTTCGCACCCGGTGCCCCAAAGCGCAGCCGCGTTGCGCCGTGGAAACGCCCGAACCCCGCAGCATCACGCCGCAATCGCAATCCGCCTGTTTGCTGGCTTGATACTATCGGGCCTTCTTTGCAGCACAAGGTGGGCAGCGTATGTTTGACTACATCATTGTTGGCGGCGGTTCAGCGGGCTGTGTGTTGGCGGCGCGCCTCAGTGAAGACCCGGGCGTCAACGTGGCCCTGCTGGAAGCCGGACCGCCCGATACCAGTGTGCTGATCCACTGCCCGGCTGGCCTGGCGCTGCTGGCGCAAACCGGCCAGGCCAACTGGAAGTTCGAGACCGTGCCGCAAAGCGGCTTGAACGGCCGCCGGGGTTACCAGCCCCGCGGAAAGGTGCTGGGCGGCTCCAGTTCGGTCAACGCCATGATCTACCTGCGCGGCCCCCGGCAGGACTATGACCAGTGGGCAGCCGAGGGCAACCCCGGCTGGGGCTTTGACGACGTGTTGCCCTACTTCAAGCGCGCCGAGCACAATGAGCGTGGTGGCGACGCCTTTCACGGTGTCGATGGCCCGCTCAACGTGATGGACCTGCGCAGCCCCAATCGTTTTGGCCCGGTGTTCGTCGAGGCCGCGCACCAGGCCGGGTACCGGCGCAACCCCGATTTCAATGGCGCCGAACAGGAGGGCGTGGGCCTGTACCAGGTGACCCACAAGAACGGGGAACGCTTCAGCGCCGCCAAGGCCTACCTGGCGCCCAACCGCGCGCGGCCCAATTTGCGGGTGTACACCAACACCCTGGCCACGCGCATTCTGCTGGAGCGCAAGCGTGCCGTCGGCGTGGAGTTCCAGCAAGGCGGTCAACTCAAACAACTCAAGGCCTCCCGCGAAGTATTGCTGTGCGCCGGGGCGCTGCAGTCGCCGCAGTTGCTGCTGCTCTCGGGCATCGGGCCGCACGCACACCTGCTGGAGCAGGGCATTGCCACGCAGCATGATCTGCCGGGCGTGGGCCAGAACCTGCATGACCACCCCGACGTGGTGTTGGTGGCCGACGCGCCGCACTTGAAAGACCTGTTTGGCCTCTCGCTCAGCGGCTTGGCGCGGGCGATCAAGGGCATCTTTGAATGGCGCCGGCGACGCAGCGGCATGTTGACGACCAACTTTGCCGAGGCCGGCGGCTTCATCAAAAGCTCGCCAGACCAGCCGCTGCCGGACCTGCAACTGCATTTCGTCATTGGCAAGCTGGTCAACCACGGGCGCACCACCGTCTTCGGGCACGGCTACTCCTGCCATGTCTGTTTGCTGCGCCCGCGCAGCCGGGGCAGCGTGCGGCTGGCCAGCAAGGACCCGGGCGCCGCGCCACTGATCGACCCGAACTTCCTGAGTGATCGGGATGATGTCGAACGGATGATTCGCGGCTTCAAGCTGACCCGCGCCATACTGAAGCAGCCAGCCCTGGCCGGCCATGGGGGCAAGGAACTGGCGGTTTCGGCTGACGCCACCTCCGACGCCCAGATCGAGGCCTTCATCCGCGACCATGCCGACACCATCTACCACCCGGTGGGCAGTTGCCGCATGGGCCACGGACCGCTGGACGTGGTGGACTCGCAACTACGGGTGCACGGCCTACAAGGACTGCGCGTGGTGGATGCGTCCATCATGCCCAGCGTCATCGGTGGCAATACCAATGCCCCGGTGATCATGATCGCGGAGAAGGCGGCGGACATGATCAAAGATGCTCAGAAGGGTTCGGGACAGAGCTGAAGGTCTGTCCCACAAAGTAGACAGCCATCATCCGACGATTAGTTGGGGACAGAGCTGAAGGTCTGTCCCACAAAGTCTCAGAATGTGCGAATTTGTGACAAAGTTCTTACCTCTTGAATCAAAATCACGGCGAAACTACTGCAATAGAATCTGAAATCTCATGGTTGACGCGGTGTGCTAGCCGTTGACAGCCGTGCCTCTGGTTGAAGGGCTGATGATTGACTTACCCATTCGCGTTGCTGCGCCAGACGTCACCCACGTAGACGCTCTGGCGCCCGGTACCCGGCTGGGCGAGTTCGAGATTCTGGGACTGATTGGCGTAGGCGGCTTTGGCATGGTCTACCGCGCGTACGACCATTCGCTGCAACGCGACGTTGCCATCAAGGAATACATGCCCACGGCCCTGGCCAGCCGTTCGGCCGACGTACTGAACATTTCGGTGCGAACCTCAAGCGACCAGGAGACGTTTCGAACCGGTTTGGAGTCCTTCGTGGGCGAGGCCCGCATGCTGGCCAAATTCGAGCACCCCTCTTTGGTCAAGGTGTTTCGTTTCTGGGAGGCCAATAACACCGCCTACATGGTGATGCCGCTGTACCGAGGCATGACCCTCAAACAAGCGCGTCTACGCATGCGCACGCCGCCCTCCGAGGCCTGGCTGCGCAAGGTTTTGTGGTCGGTGTTGGGGGCGCTCAAGGTCTTGCACCGGGGTAAGGCCTTGCACCGGGATGTGTCGCCCGACAACATCTTCTTGCAGGACATCGGGCCCCCGGTGCTCCTCGATCTGGGCGCGGCGCGGCTGGCCATCAGTGACCGCGCCAGGCAACACACCGCCGTTCTCAAAGTCAACTTCGCGCCAATCGAGCAATACGCCGACGTCAAGGACATGCTGCAGGGTCCGTGGACCGACCTGTACTCCCTGTCGGCGGTGGTGCATGGCCTGTTGTGCAACGAACCTCCCATGCCCGCGACGATCCGGGTGGTCAACGACAGCATGCCGCCTGTGGCCAGTGTCGCCCGCACCGTGGCGGCGGAATTCGGTCTGCGTTATTCCACCGAGTTCGTGACCGGCATCGCCTGGGGCCTGAGTATCCGGCCACAAGACCGGCCACAGTCGGTGCAGGAGTTCGCCAAGGCCTTGATGCTGAGCACGCCCAACGGCATGTCCTCGTTTGATTGGCGCGCCGAACTCGGGCCGGCCTGTCTGCCCGAGGGCGAGGTGCTGGAGTTGCCAGGCGCCCCGGGTCAGCCCGACCCAACTCGGCCAGACCCCGACAAACACGCCTACCCGCCGACCCAACTGTTCCGCGCCAAAACGGCCACGCCCGACACCGACGATCAGGACGAGGAGTCGCCAACGCTGCTGGCCACTGACCAGGCCGAATCCGAGCGCGCCAGCGCCCGCACCGAGCCACACACGCACGCACGCAGCATGCCCGAGGGCGGCCGACCCTCCTCCAAGGGAGCCAGCCTGGCCAGCACTGAACCGATGGCACTGGCGTCAAATGAAGGTCAGCCCGGGCACCACCCGTCCAAGAGCTGGCTGCTGCTGTCCGCGGTGGGGGTGTTGATCCTGATCGGGGCGACCTGGAGTTGGCGTGCCTCGACCAAGCCGCCCGCCGTCATGGCGGCGCCAGAAGTCAGCACTCCCGCGACACCGAATGCGGCGCTAACCCATGCGCCAACGGCGCTGGGTGCGCCACCAGTCGCAGCGGCGTCAAGCGCCGAGCCCGTCAGCGCGGCCTCGGAGCCGGCCAAGCCGGGTGACAGCCCGGCCACGGCGACGGCAACGCCCGCAGCCGCACCGCTGGACCACGCGAGCGCGCCGCTTGCCGCTGCCAGCGACAAAACAGCGAAATCCGCCAAGGCCACCCTGGCGCGCCGCCCTATGCCGGCAGCGCCCATCAAGGTCGAAACGCCACGCCCGTTGATCGTTGCGGAACCGGCCCCCACGCCCACGGCGCCAGCGCCCGCACCAGCTAGACCAGCGCCCAAACCCGAACCCGCCCTGTCGGCCGAAAAACTGTGCGCCAATGAAGGGTTTATTACCAAACCCATGTGCGTGTACCGCGCCTGTCAACGTGCCGACCTGGCCAGCACCGCGTTCTGCGTGGAGCAGGAGCAACGCTTCAAACGCGCGGCAGAAAACAACAGCCGTTAGCCCTCGGGCGTGCCGACCCACCGCCACAGGGGCTGAGCGCCCAAGGTCTGCATCGGCGCCAACTGAACCTGAGGCAGCCCACGATGCCCGATCACGGCAACCAAACCGTGCGCGGCCATACGCGTGGCGACATCGGTGCCAACCCACGTGTCGGTACACGGCAAGGCAACTTGATCACCGTGCGGATCGACGGCGCAATGAAACGGCAAGTCGCCCACCACGCCGTTGGTATCCCGTTCGCCGCCACGCGCCTGCGGGCCGGCCAACAGGACGGCGAGTAACCAGGCCGGATGCCCCCACAGCAGCGCGCGCAAGCCTTCGCGCTGGTCGAATTCCTCGAACTCAAAGCGCGCAATCGGATCAGTTCCTGGGCCATAGGGGAACCGCAGCATGAAGCGCGGCGCCGCCATGGCAAGGTGCTCGGCCGCGCTCAAGCCTTGCAACGCCCGCCACGCTTGGGCGGTCGAGGGATGAAGCGCTTCGGGCCCACCCGGGGCGGCGGCAAAGGCCGACGCCTGGATACTGCTGATGAACACCGCGCCCGCGCGCTCGGCAATACCGGCCATGCGCCCCAACAGTTCTACATGCGGTGGCGTCGCGTCAAACTCGTAGCAACCCAACACCATGGTATAGCCCCCGTCAGCCTGTTCGGCTGGCTGCTCCACCAGGAGCTGGTACACGGCGCTACCGGTCAAGTCGTCCGAGACCACCATGTCGGCTGCGAACGACGCCATCGGCAGATCCAGCAGGTACACGCTCAAGTCGGCGCCGGTCTCGATCCGGCGCAGCAGAAAATCCAGCCCACGCCATAGTGACTCCAAGGCCTGGAATTGTGAATGGTGCAAAACGCCACGCATCAAGGCGGTCAGGCTGGCGTCCACGCTGGCCACCAGCTCGTCGCGGCGCGGGTCGATGGCGGGCTGAATATGCGGGGCCACCACGTGGCGCAGCCAGGCATCAATCGGGCTAACCGGGCCGGGTACGGGGATGACCGGGCCGCCCGCCAAACGCGCGAAGTCAGTCAAATCAGCGTCACTGGGCGGGGCGGTGGCGCTGGCTTGTGCCACGCCCTGCATCAACTCCGCCGCAGCGGCGGCAAAGCCAGTGGGGGACAAAAGTCGGCGGCGCATGTCGGCCAAGGCGCGGAAAATCTCCAGCCGGTCGAACAAGGCATCGGGATGAAAGTCCTCCAGGGCGCTGAACCCGATCTCAACGGTGCTGCCACCCGGGCCCAACGGCAGGCTCAGGCGTGGTGCCAAGCGCGCCAGCAGCGTGTCGATGCTGTCGAACTCCACTGCAAACGGCCGCACCGCCTGCACCAGGGCCTGACCCATCTGCAAACTGGCCCGAGTGGTCGACGCCCCGAAGTCGCCCAATACGGCAACGCGCAGCGGCCGGCTTGGGGGCCAGTCCTTGAAGGCGGTAGTGAAGTGACCGAAATTGGGCGCCCAGTGGGCTGGGGCATCGGTGGCACGGTTGGAGAGGTTGGCGTTCATGGCAATAGGCTCCTGTGGGTTGCCGGCCTTGGCACTGCGGTCGGCGTCTCTACACGCTTCACTCCAGACGGGGTTGCCTGAATTTCTCCTGCAGGAACTGCGAGTGGTTCAGAAAGGCCTGCGCGTCCTGGGCGGCCAGATCTTCACCAAGTTGAGCCACTTTCTGGCCCAACTCGTCCAAGGTGGCGTCAAAAGTCGCCTGCGCCGTTCGACCATTGGCCAACACCTTGGTCATGGCGAACTGCTGCGGTATCGACAAATAGGTCTTGAGCGCATCGGGCAGGTAACTCAGGGCGATGTGCCGTGCATGAAAACTCTCCTCCAACGACAGTTGCCCCTTGCTGCGCTCCCATTGGTCCAGCAAGGTGGCCAGTTGCTTGCACAGATCGAGCACCTTGGTTTGCAGACTGGCGGGCAATCGGCCCTGCGGGTTGTAGTCAACCAGTTGGCGCACCGAGCCCAGGGCATTGAGCATGCTGGTGCGCGCATCGCCCTGGTCTTCAAACTCCAGCTCGTCCCAAGGGTTGCCGCCGAGTTTGGGAAAACCCAACCACAGGCCCCCCACGCCGTAACCGGCGGCATAACCCAGTGCTGCCAATCCCATGGCGCCCCACTGCGCCAACCCCAAGCTGCTGAGCACCAGCGCCACGGTGGACAGAGCGACGCCGCACCAGTTGGCGGGGGACTGCAGGAATCGACCAATCTTGTTCATGCCGCGTTGCTATTGGTAGGCACGAATGTCCTTGAAGACGCTGTACAGGGAGGCCTTGCGTGCGTCGAAGGTGCGCCCGCCCGTCACGCCAACCAGCTCTTTGAGCGCGGCTTCATTGGCCTCGCCAAACAGCACCATGAACACCGGAATGGCGCGCACGTCCTCGGGCAAACTCGCGTAGGCGGCCTTGAATTCGGCTAGGCCGCGGCCCTTGTTGTTCTCGCCGTCGGTAAAGGCCACCACCGAATACTGGTAGCCGGGGTTCTTCTGGCGTTCGTTGTTCATGTTGACCAGGGCCTGCAGCACCGCATCGTACAAGGCCGTGCCGCCGCTCATTTGCAGGCCCTCGGCAAAATCACGCACTTGACCGAGCACCTGTTGCTTGGCCTGCGAATCGGCCTGGAGTGCCAGGCCCTTGGCCGCGCTGCCCTTGGGCACGCCCGGCACCTGAAAGTACTCGGCGGGATAGACCCGCTCCGAAAACGGGAGCATCCAGACCTTTTCGCGGCTGGTCAGACGGGCAATTCGACCGGTCAACGAGGCGTCGTCGCCGGCGATGTACTGCAGCGCTTCCACCAACTGTTGACGCCGATTACCCTGGTTCATGCTGCCACTGACGTCAAGCACGAAGGTCGAGGCGATCGGCATGCGAAACTCATTCAGGTAAGCATTGACCAGGCCATCGGCCAGCGCCCGGTCGGTGGAGAACGGCAGTTCCACCAGCATGCTGCCTTGCGGGAACAAACCCGCCTGGGCCTTGGCAACCTCGGCGTTGACCGGCCGGCGCAGGGTGGTCTTGGCCAGCCAGGTCTGCGCCGCGTCGCCCTTGAGGTAAGCCACCACCTTTTGGTACTGATCCCGCTTGGCGTCGTTGAGCAGCATCAAGGGGTAGTCAGCGGTGGCCACGCCTTCATGCGGGTAGATCAGCGTCAGCTTCTCCTTGAGCTTGCCCGACTGGTTCAGTGACAGCAACCAGCTCTCGTAGTTGATGAAGGCATTGACCCGCGTGTTCTGCTGCTCGATGAACTTCTCGCTCAGGTAGGTGCTGTTGTCGCCGACCAGTTTGTAGCCCTTGATGAAGCCGGCAATGGCGCCGCGGTCGACATCGGCCACCGTGAGCGCCTCGGACTTTTGCGCGACCGAAGCCACCACCCCCATCAAGGCCATGAAGCCCTGGTTGGACGTGGCCGGATTGGACAAGGCGTATTTGAGCTGGCCACTCTGCGCGGCCTTGGCAATCACGGCCCAAGTGACCTTGCTGGCCACCTCGGGCTGGTCCCAACCGAGCACCTTGGCCTGGCTCTCGCTGACCCCCACCACCACCGGCGACAACATGATCTTGTCTTGCAACTTGACCCGGGCCTGGCCCTGCGGATCCGACAACAGGTACTTGGCATTGGCAAACCAGGCGGCGTCGGCCTTGGCCTGGCCGGCGTGGACCGCCTCGGTGCTCTCCATGGTGCCGCCAAACCTGAACTTGAGTGGCACGCCGGTGGCTTGGCGCACCATGTCTTCAAGCGGCTGGGCATCCTTCAAATCGCTGGTCGCCAGCACCATGAACGGCTCCGCCGCCACCGCCGGCGTGGCGGTGGGCTTGGCCGGTTCGGGCGTGTTTTTACCGCAGGACGCCAGTCCCAGCAGCAGCGATCCGACCAGCATCCATCGTGTCATGGGTTGGCGGCGTTTCATCTTGGTTTCCTCTCCTGTTAGGGGTCGTGCCCGGCAATTGGCTATTGCGCCATCTCGCGCGCGATGACATCGATCATGTCGCCCATGATCTCGAAGCTGGGCGGATCGATCACCTGGGTCATGCGTTCTTCCACCGCCAGGTTGGCCGCCTTGGTGGCCTGCACAAAGTAGGCACTCTCGGCAATACGGAATCCAAAATCGACCGCCAGGCGCTGCAACTCGCGGTGGGTGGACAGGAGCTCGCCCAGTTTCTTGGAGCGTTCGCTGAGCGCGACAAACTGGACCTTGTTGAACAGCGTCGGCTGCGGATAGAGCAGCACCATGCCGGGACTTAAGCCCTGCTTGGCCAGGGCATAACTGACGATCTGGTTCTCATAGATGAAAGCCATCGGCGTCTTGCCGATGCCGATGGAGACGTAGTCGTCGAAGTTGCCGTTGACGTAGTTCTCTTGATAACCCTGGCGTTTGAACAGGCCCACCACGGTCTTGGCCATCTTCTGCGCCGTGTCCCGATCAGTGACGATTTCGCCGCCATTGGCGGCATAGGTGGTGAGTGCGAGGTACATGGCGGCCGAGTTGCTCTTGCGCACATCGGTGGTGGACACGAGCACGCTTTTGCTGACATCGTAGGCTTGCGCACCCTTGAGGTCTTTCCAGCGTTTCTTGTCCTGCATGGTCTGAGTCAGTTTGGCCAGATCCACATGCCAGACACCGGGGCTGGCCTCCTTGGCCATGCCGTTGGCGGCCAGGATCTGGGCAATCGGCGCCCAGGAAGCGATCACCATCGGCGTGTAGATCGGCGAATAGACGGCGCTGGCCAGATTGGCCTTTTTGGCGGCATCACCAATCTGGTTGGCTGCCACCACGCCCGAGGCGTAAAAGAAGTCCGGCGTCTGCCCAGGAATCACCCGCGCCGCCATCTCGCGTGAACCAATCCGCTTGACGCTGAGCTTGAAGCCGTTCTCCAGCAGCGCCTTCTGCACCCGTGGGTCCTGAAAATACGGTTCGACATCCAGCGCGATCAAGCCGGACAACTCTTGCACTTGTACCGCGCCCGTGAGTTTGCCAGCCAATCCAGCCAAGGCGCCGCCGGACCCCTCACCGGGCTGGCGTCCCGTCTGGTAGACCGAAAAGTAGGCCGCCGCGCCGAAGATCGCCAGCAGCAGCACGGTGACGATTGCCTTGCTTGCTTTGTTCATCGGCGCAGTATCGCGCAAAACCTCGAAACCCCGTTACCATCCGCCTCTGTCACCTCTCAATTGCGCTCTGAACCCGAGGAGAACCTCATGCCAATGCCCGCCAACACGACTACCGCGACCACCAACGCTACCGACAGCTTTCAACTGGACCCGCCAGAAGTACTTACGCCCTTGAGCGTGCAAAGCGCCAAGAGCGCGGTGCCGGTGGCGCCGGCCCTGAAGAACGCGGTGGACGACCAAGTGGATCGCTTCATGCAGGGTCTGCTGAGCGAAGACGTGCAAAGTGACGCCTTCAAGGCCAAGCTCGACAGCGCCTTTGCGCTGGGCAAGGAGGAGATCTCGATTGCTTCGAGCCTGATGCAAGGCCGATTCATGGCGCGCAATTTCGCGGGTGTGGAGGACAGTTCCGCTTTCAACGCGCTGCAGGACATGCGCGGCCACCTCGACGAGCTCAATCCTGGCAAGGACGGCGACCTGATGCAACCGCAGAAACTGCTCGGATTCATCCCCTACGGCAACAAACTGCAGGCCTATTTCCGCAAGTTTGAAAGCGCTGGTGGCCAGCTTCAAAAGAGCATGCAGCAGCTCTACGCGGCGCGCGACGACATGCAGCGTGATGTGGTCGAAATCGAGTCGGTGCGCACCAAGTTATGGGACGCCATGCAAAAGCTCGGCGGTGCCATCTATTTTGCCGAGGCCCTGGATGCCAAACTGGCGGCGCGCGTGGACAGCCTGCAAGCCACCGATCCCCAGCGGGCCAAAGCCCTGCAACAGGAAGTGCTGTTCTACGCCCGGCAAAACCTGACCGACATGCTGACCCAGCAGGCGGTCTGCACCAACGGCTACCTGGCGCTGGACGTGCTGAAGAAAACCGGGCGCGAGATGATGAACGGCTGCTCACGCGTGGCCACGACCGGCATGAGCGCGCTGGCGGTGGCGCAAACCGTGGCGCGCGCCACCGGCAACCAGATCGCCGTGATGGACATGCTCACTGGCGTCAACAGCAGCATCGAAAACCTGATTTCCGAGACCGGCCGTCAACTCAACAACCATGTCGACAAGACCGCCCAGTTCGCCCAGAACCCGATGATCGGCATCGACAAGATCAAGGAGATGTTTGACCAGACCTTCAAGGCCATGGACGCGATGGACCAGTTCCGCGTCAAGGCGATTGACGTGATGGGCCAGAACAACCGGGTCATGGGTGAACAGCTCAAGCTGGCCGACCAGTACGTCGACCGGGTGCGCCAGCAAAAGGCGCGCGAGGCGACCCAATCCTCTGCAAGCGGGCCGGTGGCGCTGTAGCGACCGCAGGGGTCGCCCGGGACCGCCTACTGAAACGCCACCTCGGCGAAGCTGCGCAGCTTGCGGCTGTGCAACTGGTCAACCCCTTCGGTACGTAGATGTTCCACCGCGCGGATGCCAATGCGCAGGTGCTGATCGACCCGCTCACGGTAGAAGTGATTGGCCATGCCGGGCAGCTTGATCTCGCCGTGCAGGGGCTTGTCGCTGACACACAGCAGCGTGCCGTAAGGCACCCGAAAGCGAAAACCGTTGGCCGCAATGGTGGCGCTTTCCATGTCCAGCGCCACCGCCCGGCTCTGGCTGAAACGGCGCTGCGGACCATTGTCCGGAAGCAACTCCCAATTGCGGTTGTCGGTGGAGGCGACCGTGCCGGTGCGCATGATGCGCTTGAGTTCGGGGCCGCTCATCTGGGTTACGTCACGCACCGCGGCTTCCAGCGCCACCTGAATCTCGGCCAGGGCCGGGATCGGCACCCACAATGGCAGTTCCTCATCCAGCACGTGGTCCTCTCGCACGTAGCCGTGCGCCAGCACGTAGTCGCCCAGTTGCTGGCTGTTGCGCAGCCCGGCGCAGTGCCCCAGCATGATCCAGGCGTGCGGCCGCAGCACCGCGATGTGGTCGGTAATGGTTTTGGCGTTGGCCGGGCCAACCCCAATGTTGACCATGGTGATGCCGGCGCGATCAGCGCGCATCAGGTGGTAGGCCGGCATCTGTGGCAGGCGTGGCGGCGAGGCACCCAACTCGTCGCCCGGCACCGGGCTCAAGCCGGCCCGGCGCGTCACCACGTTACCCGGCTCGACAAAGGCGATGTAGTCACTGTCGGGATCGTTCATCGCCTCGTGCCCCAAGCGCACAAACTCGTCGATGTAAAACTGGTAGTTGGTGAACAGCACGAAGTTCTGGAAGTGCTCGGGCGCGGTTCCGGTGTAGTGGCGCAATCGATGCAGCGAATAGTCGACCCGCGGCGCGGTGAACAGGGCCAATGGCTGCGGCTCGCCCGGCGCCGATTGGTGGGTGCCATTGGCAATGCCGTCGTCCATCGCACCGAGGTCGGGCAGGTCGAACACGTCACGCATCAACTGGCGCCGTTGCGGGCTCAGGCTGCCTTCAATGTGATCATGTTCGGCGAATGAAAAGTGCACGGGAATGGGTTGCGAACTGGTGCCGATCTCCAACTCCACGCGGTGGTTTTGTAGCAACAGGGTGAACTGCTCAAGGTAGTAGTCCGCGTACAGATCGGGGCGTGTCAGGGTGGTCTCAAAACGGCCCGGTCCGGCCACGAAGCCATAGCTCAGGTGGGCGCTGTAGGCCGAGGTCAGACGCGAGACCGTGTCGGTCTGCACCCGCACGAAGGGATAACAGGCGCGCACTCTCTGCAATGCCTCAGCCGCGCCCGGCGCGGCGCCGCTGATGGGCTCTCCGGCAACGAAGCGGTGCATCGCCTGGCGCAGGTGGGCCAGACTGGCGTCATAAATCGAACGCGCCTGCTTCAGCGCGGCGGCGGGATCGGTAAAACGGGCGGGGGCGATGAATTCGGGAAGGTAAGGCATACGCTGCATTGTGCGGCAGGCGGCGGGTTCGCATCGATCCAAGCCGTCGAAGGATGTCGGCGGGTCCACCACGAGGGTCACAAAATGCTATATATTCCATAGCGGTAAAAACTATTGTTGGAACGCTGGCCCGAGACGCCCGGCCCTACCCATGCAAGACCACTGTTACATGACCGCCAGGCACACCGGGATTCAGCACGCCAGAAGGGTTTTCCCGTATCAGTTGGCAACCCGGCCGGCACGCATCAGATGAACCACCGCGCCACACGGCAAGCGCTGACTCCGCAGGGCGGCAACAATGCGTAGACTATGCCCACCGTGAGCAGACACTATCCGACTCAGCGAAGGGGTTTGAAGCTGTCGCTGATGGCGGTCGTGGCGCTGGCACTGGTTTATGGCGGCGTGATCAGCAGCAAGGACTACCAGCAAAAACAGCAGACTCTCACCCGCGACCTGGACGCGCGCGCGCACCGCGCGGCGCTGGACGTTCGCAATCTGTTGACAAGCTACGAAACCGCGCTCAACACCATCGCCGAGTCGCGCTGTGTTCAGGACCACGACCCGGCCCATTGCCGCGACTATTTTCCGGGTTTGTTCAAGCGTTACCCGGAAGCACTCGACTTTGTCGCCATCAACCGGGACGGCAAGGTTTTTGCGTCCTCGCGCAGTCCCTATTTGAGGGACCCTGGTGCAAGCCATGACATGGCGGCGCTGCGGGTGGTCCATGACAGCCAGAAACGCTCCGGCGCGCTGTTGCAGAGCGACCCGCTGTCGGGCATCCGTTCTGTGTCGATGGCGATTGCGCTGCCTTCGGCCAGCGGCAAGTACGACGGTGCGCTGGGTTTGGCGCTCAAGTTCGAGCCCCTGCAACAACAATGGGCAGCGCTGCTCAAGGAATCGGAAGAGAACCCTCCGTCGGTCGCCCTGTTTGATCGCGGCCGCCAGTTGGTCTTCGCCACCGGTCTGCTCCAACCCGGCGTGGGGCAGACCGCAGCGTCGCTGGAGCCGCAGTTGGCACAGGATGGTCCCGGTGAGGTGCTGATCGCGGACCAGACACTGATCGCCCACACCGTCGCGGTCGGCAACGACGACTGGCGCTTGGTCATGGCGCGCCCCTATGACGCCAGTGTCTGGAGCTACTTGCGCAACAGCTACCTGCTGCCAGCCTTGGTGCTGCCGGCCCTGCTGCTGGGCCTGATGGGCGCCGTATTGCTGCGCCGCGAGGGCCGCACCAACCACCTGTTGGCCCAGGAGCAGGGACGCCTGCGCGCCGCGCATGATCAACTGGAGCAGCGTGTAGCGCAGCGCACCGCCCAACTGGCCGAGCGCGAGGCCCACTACCGCTCCTTGTTTCAGCTCTCGCCGGAGGCTATCTTCGTTCACCGCAACGGCCAGATCCTGTTCGCCAACGAAGCCGCCGCGACGCTGTTCCACGCGCCCAATCCCGAGGCCCTGATCGGCAAGACCTGGCGCGACCTGGTGGCGGAGCATGACTCCGGCATTGTTGAAAAGCGGGCCGCCGCGCTGGAACGCGGCGAGGTCGGCTCCGTTCCCCTGCATGAGCTGAGCTTTCAAGCGCTGGACGGCGAGCAGATTCAAGTCGAGTCGGCCGGCGCGGCGATTGTGGTGGACGGCGCGAGCGCGGTCATGACCGTGGCCCGCGAAGTCACGCAGCGCAAGCGGGCCGAGGCCAGTTTGCGTGTGGCGGCGATCGCCTTCGAATCGCGCGAGGCGATGTTCGTGGCCGATGCCAACCAGGTCATCCTGCAGGTCAACCAGGCGTTCACCCGCGTCACCGGCTACAGCGCGCAAGAGGCGGTGGGTCAGACCCCTCATATGCTCAAGTCGGGTCGGCAGGATGCAGCCTTTTACGACTCGATGTGGACCACCCTCAAGCAAACCGGGTACTGGCAGGGCGAGCTGTGGAATCGGCGCAAGAGCGGGGAGAATTACCCGGAGTGGCTGGCCATCTCGGCGGTACTGGGCGAGCGTGGCGAAGTGACCAACTATGTGGCGGCGTTCAATGACATCACCCAGCACAAGGAAGCCGAGGAACAAATTCGGCTGCTCGCCTACAGCGACCCGTTGACCGAATTGCCCAACCGCCGGCTGCTGCTGGACCGTCTGCAGCAGGCCTTCGCGGCGAGCGCGCGCAACAAGCGCCACGGCGCGCTGCTGTTGATCGATCTGGACAATTTCCGCAACCTGAACGACACCCTGGGCCACGACGCCGGTGACCTGTTGCTGCAATTGGTGGGCCAGCGCTTGAGCCATTGCATACGCGAAGGCGATACCGTGGCGCGTGTCGGCGGCGACGAGTTTGCCGTGATGCTGGAGGATCTGAGCGCGCTGCCGCAAGAGGCCCTGACCCAAACCGAGACCATGGGCACGGCGATTCTGGCGGCGCTCAACCGCAGCTTCTCGGTCGCCGGGCAAAGCTGCCAGAGCACACCCAGCATCGGCGCGACGCTGTTCAATGCGCACGACAGCACGGTGGAGGAATTGCTCAAACAGACCGATCTGGCGATGTACCGGGCCAAGGCCGCGGGCCGCAACACATTGCGTTTCTTCGACCCCGAGATGCAGGCCGTCGCCACTGAACGCGCCACGCTGGAGACCGACCTGCGCGAAGGACTGCAGAAGTGCCAACTGGTGCTGTACTACCAGCCCCAGGTCGACGGGCCAGGCGGAGTCACCGGATTTGAGGCCTTGGTGCGTTGGCAACACCCGCAACGCGGTTTGGTGCAACCAGCCGACTTCATCCCCCTGGCGGAGGAAACCGGCCTGATTCTGCCGCTGGGGCAATGGGTGTTGCGAACCGCCTGCACGCAGTTGGTGGCCTGGGGCGAGCACCCGGAAACGGCGCATTTCACGGTCGCGGTCAACGTCAGCGCCCACCAGTTCCGACACCCGGATTTTGTGATGCAAGTGCTGGGCGTGCTGGAGGAGACTGGCGCCGATCCACGCAAGCTCAAACTGGAGTTGACCGAGAGCCTGCTGGTCGACAACCTGGACGACGTGATCGCCAAGATGACCGCCCTGAAGACGCCAGGCGTGCGTTTCTCGCTGGACGACTTCGGTACCGGCTACTCGTCGCTGGCCTACCTCAAGCGCCTGCCATTGGACCAGCTCAAGATCGACCAGTCCTTTATCCGCGACGTGCTGACCGATGCGAACGACGCCGCCATCGCCCGCACCATTGTCGCCTTGGCCCGCAGCCTGGGCCTGGCGGTGATTGCCGAAGGCGTGGAAACCGAGGCGCAGCGCGAGTTCCTGGCCGAAAACGGCTGCCACGCCTCGCAGGGCTACCTGTTTGGTCGCCCCGACACGGCCGAATCCATCACCCGCCCGGCGCCCCTTGATCGCGGCTGAAAAGGCCCTTGGAAACGGCCCACTCGCCCCCACCTGGGCCGCAGTCTGTTCAGAGCTCCACGTGGCCCAGGTCGATGCGAGTTGGCATAGTATCTGGGTCGTTCCAAAGAAAGTCGTCGTCATGTTGAAGTTCACCTGCTGCGATGCAGTCAGCCAGTTCTCGCGGCGCGCACAGGCGCAAGTGCTGCAAGGCATCACACGCGGTTTCGAGAAAGAGTGCCTGCGCGTCGACCAGCAGGGCAAACTGGCACGCACGCCGCATCCCCGCGCGCTGGGCTCCAAATTGACCCACCCCTGGATCACGACCGACTACGCCGAGGCGCTGTTGGAGTTCATCACGCCCCCCTCGCAGGATGCGGATTTTCCGCTGGCGTTCTTGCGCGACATCCACCGCTACACGGCGCGCCAATTGACTGATGAGGTGATGTGGGCCAGCTCCATGCCCTGCGTGCTGGGCAGTGATGCCGACATTGCCTTGGCCAACTACGGGACATCGAATGCGGCCCGTTTCAAATACGTGTACCGCGAAGGCCTGGGTTTGCGCTATGGCCGCCAGATGCAGACCATCGCCGGGGTGCACTACAACTGGTCGCTGCCGCAAGCGTTTTGGCTGGCGCTGCAAGACTGCTGCGGCAATGGCACGCCTTTGAAGGACTTTGTCAGCCAGCGCTACTTTGGCCTGATCCGCAACTTCTTGCGTTACGGCTGGCTGGTGCCCTACCTGTTTGGCGCCTCTCCCGCGATCTGCAAGTCCTTCCTTCAGGGACGCAAGTCTGATTTGCAAGAAATGGGCGCTGGCACGCTGTATTACCCCCATGCCACCAGTCTGCGCATGGGTGACCTGGGCTACCAGAACCGGGCCCAGGCGAACCTGCAGGTCAGTTTCAACTCGTTGACCGACTACACCGAGGCGCTGGAGCGCGCCATCCGCACCGCCGACCCGTTCTACCAGGAGTTGGGAATTCAGGAGGGTGGTCACTGGAAGCAATTGAACGCCAACCTGCTGCAAATCGAAAACGAGTTCTACGCCGCCATGCGGCCCAAACGTGTCAGCCACAACGGCCATCGGCCCGCCAAGGCGCTACAGACCGAGGGAGTGGAATACGTCGAAATGCGCCTATACGACCTCAACCCGATGGAGACCATTGGTATTGCGCCAGAGCAAGGCCCGTTTGCCGACGTGTTGCTGCTGATGTGCCTGTTTCGCGACAGCCCGCCCATCAGCGAACGCGAGCAGGCGGAGAACGACGAGAACAAACGCCGAGTGGTCAACCGCGGCCGCCAAAGCGACTTGCAGTTGCTGGTGCACAACCGCGAGCAGGCCTTTCGCCCGTTGGCGCACGAATTGTTTGACGACATGCTGCCCTTTGCCGAGATGCTCGACGCTGCCTACGGCAACCAGCGCTACAGCCAGACGCTGCAGACCTTGCGCCAACGTATCGACCGGCCCGAACTGACGCCCTCGGCCCAGGTGCTGGAGGGCGTGCGTCGGCAGGGTAGCTTCTATGCCTATGCCATGGACCTGTCTCAGCAGCACATGACCACGCTTCTGAACGAAACTTCCGACGCCGCGACCCAACTCAAGTTCGAACAGAGCGTGGCGCTGTCACTCCAACAACACCAGCGGATCGAAGCCACGCCCGAGGGCAGTTTTGACGATTATGTAGCGGCCTACTACGCTTAGGCCATCCGTCACGTCGACGCCAGAGTGCTGCGTGACCGTGCCACGCGCCACGCGCCAACAAAGGACCGGCCATGACAGGGATAGAGTCACAACAAGCCCGCCTGAGCGAAGAGGGCGAACCGGGCAAACCAAGCTGCCCGCAATGCGGCGCCCACCTGATCCGGATTGCCCGGCGTCCGTTTGACCGCGTGTTGAGTCGTCTCGTGCCGGTTCAGCGCTACCGCTGCGAGCGCTTCAACTGTCAGTGGGAAGGCAATCTTCGTGTCCAGGCCAGTAACACCGGCACCAACCCGGACACTCGACGCTGAGACCATCCGCGTGCGCCGATGCCGCGCGCAAGGACGCCTGTTAGCGCAACTGATCCACCACCGCCAGAATCGGCAGCAACACGCTGGCACCCAGCTTGCGGGAGCGCTCGCCGCTCCAGCCGCAGACGACGTCGGGTAAGTCGGCATTGTCCTTGAAGGGCATCTCGATGGTGAAGGCCAAACAATCGAAGTTCTGTCCGACCCAGTGTGTGGCCATGCTCTGGTTGGCGCTGCCGGCGGCATCCGGCGCATAACCATGCTGCACCTGGAAATCGGGGCAGGTCGCGGTCCAACTGGCTTTGAACGCATGCTCCAGCGCCTCGATGCGCGGGCTGTAGCCGGGATTGCCCTCGGTCCCGGCGACGAAGTTGTAGGGCAGGCCCTCGTCACCATGGGCGTCGAGGTTCAAGTCCACCCCCGCCTCCTGCATCGCCTGGCGCACCAGAAACACTTCGGGCGACTTCTCCATGCTGGGCGTCTGCCATTCGCGGTTTAGATTGGCGCCGGCCACGTTGGTGCGCAGGTTGCCGCGCACGGCGCCGTCGGGGTTCATATTGGGCACCACATAGAACACGCACTTGCCCAACAGCACTTTGGCGACCGGATCGTCGGCATCCAACAAGCGCTCCAGAAAACCCTCGACAAACCATTCGGCCATGGTCTCGCCGGGGTGTTGCCGGGCGATCAACCAGACCTTGCGCCGCACCGCCACGGCAGTGGACGCGTGCTCGTCGGTGATGCGCAGCAGCGTCATGTCGCGACCGTCCAGGGTGGCACCCAGCCGGCACACTTGCACGTGCTCGGACAGCGCCGCCGAGCCAATCAAGTCCAGATGCCGTTCGTGGGAATAAGGTTCGAAATAGGCAAAGTAGACGCAGTGGGTGTCAGGCGTCAGGGTCGCCGTCATGATCTGCCCATCGAAATCGGTGTCGATACGGAACCAGTTTTGGCGATCGTAACTGACCACCACCCGGTAGTCGGTCCAACCTTTGGGATAGGCGCATTGGCCGGCATTGAGAAAGCGCAGCGTCACCGGTACCTGCGCCGCGCCATGCAGGCAAAAGTAAAACCACTGCGCGAATTCACTCGCGTTGTCACGCCGGATGCTGAGCTGGATGTCGCCGGGGTCGTCCAAGCTCAGCACCTCGATGGCGCCGGCGTCGAAGCTGCTGGAAATGTGGAGTTGGGTCATGCGGTGTTTCCTGATGCTTTGCGGGACAGACCTTTAGCGCTGTCCTCAACTGATTGTCGGATGTTGGCAGGTCCGGCCATTCTAGAAGCCGTCCCCTGCCTGGTCGCGCCGGGGTGTCGATAATCGCCCCATGATCAAAGCTCCGGCCCCAGCGCCCCCCCCCGCAACCCCAGCCCCGAGTGGCCCCGCCTTCAGCACCCTGGCGCTGGACCCACCTACCCTGGACAACCTGACGCAACTGGGCTACCTGAGCATGACGCCGATTCAGGCCGCCAGCCTGCCTGCGGCGCTGCTGGGCAAGGACCTGATCGCCCAGGCCAAGACCGGCAGCGGCAAGACCGCCGCCTTTGCCTTGGCAGCGCTGGCACACCTCAATCCGCGCCGTTTCGCGGTGCAGACCCTGGTGTTGTGCCCGACCCGCGAGCTGGCCGATCAGGTGACGGTGGAGATCCGCCGCCTGGCGCGTTCGCTGGACAACATCAAGGTGGTGACCCTATGCGGCGGGGTAGCACTGCGCGGGCAGCGCGCGTCGCTGGAGCACGGCGCCCACATCGTGGTGGGCACGCCGGGGCGCATCATGGACCATCTGACACGCGGCTACCTCGCGCTCGATGCACTCAACACCTTGGTCCTCGACGAGGCTGATCGCATGTTGGACATGGGCTTCTTCGATGACATGACCACGGTCATCAAACAGTGCCCCGCGGCGCGGCAGACGCTGCTGTTCTCGGCCACCTATCCACCCGGCATCGAGAAGTTGGCAAGTGCCTTCCTGCGCGACCCCGTCCGGGTCAATGTCGAAACGCAGCACAGCGAAGGCCTGATCGAGCAACGTTTTTATGAAGTCACGCGCAGCAATCGCCTGGAAGTGGTGGCACGATTGCTGAACCACTTTCGCCCGGTCAGTACGCTGGCCTTTTGCAACACCAAGCAGCAGTGCAAGGACTTGCTGGCTTACCTGCAACAGCAAGGCTTTGCGGCCCTGGCGCTGTACGG
>CXWL01009626.1_pt1 | contig 20907 bp, 16 predicted proteins | sample 590931 | NCBI WGS metagenome assembly CXWL01 (sample SAMEA3498368, study PRJEB10139) | groundwater metagenome | biome: water well; material: biofilm material | place: Germany | collected 2015-04-27 | reverse complement strand
AACAGCAGCACCATCGCCGACCTGCAGGCCGCCTTCAACGGCGAGAGCAACGCCAGCGCCCGCTACGCCGCCTTTGCCGTCAAGGCCGACGGCGAAGGCTACGGTGCGGTCGCCAGCCTCTTCCGCGCCGCCTCCCGCGCCGAAACCATCCACGCCGAGAACCACGCCAAGGTCCTGCGCGCGCTCGGCGCCGAGCCGAAGGCGAAGCTCGAGACCACAGCGCCGGGCACCACCCGCGAGAACCTCGCGGCGGCGATCAAGGGCGAGACCTACGAGCGCGACACCATGTACCCGGAGTTCATCGCCCGCGCGCGCACCAACGGCCTGAAGGACGCCGTGCAGAGCCTCAACTGGGCACGCACGGCCGAGGCCGAGCACGCCAAGTTCTACGCCGCGGCGCTCGAGAGCCTCGATGCGAAGAAGGGACCGGGCACCACCTACTACGTCTGCACCGTCTGCGGCTACACCACCACCAACCTCGACTTCGCCAAGTGCTTGGGCTGCTTCAATCCCAAGGACAAGTACGTGGCGATCACCTGAACACCCCAACGCTGAGCGCTGACGGAGACACCGCACCATGCTCGCCTTGCCGCCAGTTCCGTCGTGGGATGCCCTGCATCCCCTCATCGTCCACTTCCCTGTCGCCCTGCTCCTCGTCGCGCCGCTGTTTCTGCTCGCTGGCCTGGCCATGAAGCCGGAGCGCGGCCGGCCGGCAATCCTGGCCGGCCTCGTCCTCCTCGTCCTCGGTACCGCTGGGGCCTGGTTCGCCATCGCCACCGGTGAGGCCGCCGGCGAGGCCGCCGAACGGCTCCCCGGGGTCAACGCGATGCTCGAGCAGCACGAGTCGCTGGCCGAGCAGACGCGGACCGTCTTCACCGGCCTGACGGTCGCCCTCGCCGCCATCCTCTTTGGCCCACGGTTGCTGCGTCGCCCGCTCGCCCGCGCTCCCCAGGCGGTCATTCTCAGTGCCTTCCTCGCTTGCTACCTGGGTGGCGCCGCGCTGCTCGCCAACACCGCGCACCACGGCGGCCGTCTGGTGCACGAGCTCGGGGTGCGGGCGCCGATGGCTGCCGGCCCGACGCTCGCTTCCGCCACCGCCGGCGCGGCGGGCGACCAGGGCACCGCGGACCACGACGCTGACGCCGACTGACGCGACTCCCGCCCGCGCGACACCGCCCCGGCCGCTCACCCGCCGGGGCGGTGTCGCGTTGGGTAGTCGGGCGCAGACTGGTCCGAGGGCTCGGCGCGACGGCAGCGTGGACCCGCGGCTGGTCGACGGCGAGTCGGGAGGACCCACGATGAAAGTCCGCGACCTGATGCGTCGGATTCCGCGCCACACGATGCCCGCCGAGTCGCTGGCCAGCGCCGGACGGACGATGGCCGAGGCCGGGGTCGGCGTGCTGCCGGTGACCGACACCAACCGCCGCGTGGTCGGCGTGCTCACCGATCGCGACGTCTGCTGCGCCCTCGCTCGCGAGGACCGCCGCCCGAGCGAGCTCTGCGTCGGCGAAGTGGCGGCGTCGCCACCGCACACGTGTCAGGCGGGCGACGAGCTGTCTGCCGCGCTCGCGACGATGCGTTTGCATGCCGTGCGCCGCCTGCCGGTGGTCGACGCCGACGGCCGTCTCGACGGCCTGCTGTCGCTCGACGAGGTGGTGGTCGCCACCCACGTGGTCGCCGGTGACGACCTCGGCGGCCCGGCGTACGCCGAGGTGGTCGCGACGCTGCAGGCGATCCTCCATCCCGCGAACCAGCTGATCGAGCTGCACGCCATCGCGACAACCTGAACGGCCGGCGCATGGCCGACCCGCCGCGCGATCAGAGGCCGGCCGCGAGCGCCCCGGAAGCCGGCTGGTGGGCCGGGGAGGCCGGGGAGCTCTGTCGGCAGCTCTCCACGAGCCCCGCTGGGCTGTCGGCGAGCGAGGCCGCCCGCCGGCGGCGTTCGTTCGGCAACAACGCGCTGGCGCGCGAGCGGGGGCTGTCGCGCTGGCGGGTGCTGTTCAACCAGCTGCGGAACCCGCTCCTCCTGCTGCTGCTCTTCGCTGGCGCGGTCTCGCTCGCCACCGCCGAATGGGTCGACGCCGGCATCGTCCTGGCGATCGTCGTTGCCAGCGTCGGCATCGGCTACCGCCGCGAGTACTCGGCGCAGGCCGCCGCCGACGCACTACGCGCTCGCATCCACCCCCGGTCAACGGTGGTGCGCGACGGCGGCCCCAGGGTGTTGCCGGCCGTCGAGCTGGTACCAGGCGACGTCGTGCTGCTCGCCGCCGGCAGCATGGTCCCCGCCGACGTGGCGGTGCTCGAGGCCGCCGACTGCTTCGTCAGCGAGGCCATGCTGACCGGCGAGAGCTTCCCGGTCGAGAAGCGGCCGGGGGTCGTCGCGCTCGACGTGCCGCTCGCCCAACGCACCAACTGCGCCTTCCTCGGTACCAACGTGCGCAGCGGCACCGCCCGCTGTCTGGTGGTCGCCACCGGCCCGGCGACCCAGTTCGGCGCCATCGCGCACCGCCTCACCCTGCGGCCGCCGGAGACCGAATTCGACCGCGGCATCCGTCGCTTCGGCGGCCTGCTCACCACCGCCATGGTGGCGATGACGCTGGTGGTCTTCGTCGTCCACGTCATCCAGGGCCGGCCACCGATCGAGACGCTGCTGTTCGCCATCGCCCTGGCCGTCGGTCTCTCTCCCGAGCTCCTGCCGGCGATCCTCAGCGTCAACCTGGCCCGCGGGGCGGTGATGATGGCCCGCCGTGGCGTGCTGGTGCGGCACCTGGCGGCGATCGAGAACCTCGGCAGCATGGACATCCTGTGCACCGACAAGACCGGCACCCTCACCGAGGGCGTGGTCGAGCTCGACGGCGCCTGGGACCCGGCGGGCGCTCGCTCGGAGGAGATCCTGGCCCTCGCCGCCACCAATGCCGGCCTGCAGAGCGGGCTCGCCAACCCCCTCGACGAGGCCATTCTGAAGGCGCGGTCGACGCCCATCGCCGGGGTTACGAAACGGGCCGAGATCCCATTCGACTTCGTGCGCAAACGCCTGAGCGTCGTGGTCACCGACGAGCACGGCCCGCGCCTGATCACCAAGGGCGCCTTCGCCCAGGTGCTGGCGGTGTGCACGCGACTCGCCGGCGACCGGCCACTCGACGCGGCGGCGCGCCAAGCCCTCGAGCAGATGAACGCCCAGTGGTGCAGTCGCGGCATCCGCGTGCTGGCGCTTGCCACCAGCCGGCTGGATCAGGCCGACGGCTACGGCCGCGACGACGAGCGCGAGCTCGAGCTCGCCGGCTTCCTCACCTTTCTCGACCGGCCGAAGGCGGGGGCGGCGGCAGCGATCACCGAGCTCGCCCGTCTCGGCGTCGCGGTCAAGCTGATCACCGGCGACGCCGAGCTCGTCGCCCGCCACATCGCCGGTCTGGTCGGCCTGCCGACCACCCGCGTGCTGACCGGCAGCGACCTCAATGCCTTGAACGACGAAGCGCTCTGGCGCGAGGCAGAACGCACCGACCTGTTCGTCGCCGTCGACCCCAACCAGAAGGAGCGCATCATCCTGGCGCTCAGAAAGATGGGGCATGTCGTCGGATTTCTCGGCGACGGCGTCAACGACGCGCCGGCGATGCACGCCGCCGACACCAGCCTGTCGGTCGAGCACGCGGTGGACGTCGCCCGCGAAGCCGCCGACTTCGTCCTCCTCGAGGCCGACCTCGACGTCATCCGCCGCGGCATCGAGGAAGGCCGCAAGACCTTCGCCAACACCCTGAAGTACGTGCTCACCACCACCAGCGCCAACCTCGGCAACATGCTGAGCATGGCGGCCGCCTCGCTCTTCCTGCCGTTCCTGCCGCTGACCGCCGGTCAGATCCTGCTCAACAACTTCCTCTCCGACATCCCCGCCATCGGCATCGCCAGCGACAGCGTCGACCCCGAGCTGGTGGCCCGCCCACGACGCTGGGACATGCGCTTCATCGGCCGCTTCATGGTCGAATTCGGCGCCCTGAGCTCGCTGTTCGACATCCTCACCTTCGGCACGCTGCTCTATGTCTTCAGCGCCTCGGCCGAGCAGTTTCGCACCGGCTGGTTCGTCGAGTCCCTGCTCACCGAGCTGGTGATCGCGTTGGTCGTCCGCACCCGGCGGGCGTTTTTCCGCAGCCGCCCCGGCAAGCTGCTCCTGGCCTCGACCCTTGCGCTCATCGTCCTGGCCTTCGCCGTTCCCTACCTGCCGCACGGCGAGCTGCTCGGTTTCCGCCCGCTGCCGGCCGCGCTCCTCGGCGCCCTGGCGGCGATCACCGTCCTCTACGTGCTCGCCGCCGAGGCGATGAAGCGCTGGTTCTACCGCAACACGGCGTAGCGAACGGGCTTGGCAGGGAGCCGGCGACCTCCATACCATCGGTGCGAGGACCCCGAGACCATGGCCAAGACCGCGTTCGCATCGGTAGACGAGTACCTCGACGCTCAGCCCGCCACCTCCCGGCCGACCCTCGAGCTGGTGCGCCGCACCATCCGCGAGGCTCTGCCCGACGCCGAAGAGGTGATCTCGTACCAAATTGCCGCCTACCGGCTGCACGGAGCCGTCGTGCTGTACTTCGCCGGCTGGCAGGAGCACTACGCGCTCTACCCCGTCGGCGACGGGGTGCTCGCGGCCTTCGCTGCCGAGCTCGGATCTCGGGTGGTGAGCAAGGGCACCATCCGCTTCCCGCTCGGGGAACCCGTCCCCGTCACCCTGATCGCCGGCATCGCCCGTCTGCGGGCGGAGGAGGCGGCGGCGCGCGCGGCGGAGAAGAAGGCGGCCAAGAAGACGGCCAAGAAGACGGCCAAGCCGCGCTGACCCCGCCGCCAGCCCCGCATCCTCCGCAGGCTCGGCCCGGAATGCCGATACGCTCCGCGGCGTGACGACGGAGCTCGAGATCGGCGATTGGCGGGTGGCGCCGCGGCTGCTCACCCTCGAACGCAGCGCGCCGGCCACGCACGCAGGCGAGCCGCCGGCGGTCGAGACGCGTCGGGTCAGCCCGAAAGCGATGGCCATCCTGCTCGCCCTGGCGGCGCGGCCGGGACAGGTGCTGAGCAAGGACGAGCTGATCGGCGAGGTGTGGGAGCAGGCCTTCGTCTCCGACGAGTCGCTCGCCGCCGCCCTCTACGAGCTGCGCCGCGCCCTGGACGACGACGCCCAGCAGCCGCGCTACGTCGAGACCATCCGCCGCAGCGGCTATCGCCTCATCGCCCCGGTGCGCAACCGTGCCTCGGCTGCGCCGTCGCCAAACGCCCCGGAGCCTCGGCGCCCCACGCCCTGGCTGGTCGCCGCGCTCGGCCTGGTCGCCCTTGCCACCGGCTGGAGCCTCCTGGCGCGCCCGCGCCAGCCGTCTCCGCTGCCCGGGCCGCCGGCCTCCGTCGCCGTGCTGCCGGTAACCGCCCTGTCGCTCGCCGGCACCGACCCGCTGGCGAACGCGTTGACCGAAATGCTGACCGCCGACCTCGCGCAGGTCTGCACGGCGCCGGTGACGCCGGGCATCGCCGTCCGCTCCCGCACGACCCCTTGGGGCCTACGCGAAGCGGTCGAGGTGCTGGGAGTGGAGGCGGTGGTGGAGGCCTCGGTCCTGCGCTCGGGGAGCCAGGTGTGGATCAGCGTGCAACTGGTCGACACCAGGGACGGCACGCTGCTGTGGAGCAACACCTACGACCGGGCGCTCGCCGACGAGCTGGTGGTGCTGCGCGAGATCGCCCTCGACGTCGCCACCCACGTCGACGCGCGGCTGCGAGGTGTCAGTGGGGCGGCGCCCGGCCACTCCGCCGGCCCGCCGCCCTGACTCAATCGAGCTCCGGCGACCGGCGGCGCTCTCCGCGCTCAACGACCACCAGAACCCGCACGGTGGCGCCCGACTCCGGCAGGATCCTGGTGATCATGCGCGCGGCGGCCAAGCCGCCCTCGACGCGCAGATAACGCTCGACCGCAGTGATCCGGGCCCGGGCGACCGCGGCGGGCCGCGACGCACCGGCGGCGATGTCGAGCCGATAGTCGAGATCACCGATGGCCAGGCGGTCCGCGAGCTGGCGAAGATGCGAGCGACCGGTGGGGCCGACAGCGACCGCGTCGCCGTCGAAGGAGACGACGACTTCCGCCATGGGGCGATCCACCCGGCCGGCCGTTTGCAGGCCGGGCCTCGCCGCCGTCGCGATGCGCTCCTCACGCTCGGCGAGGGCCGCGACGGCGGGTGACGCCGCTGCGGTGCCGACGGCGAGAGACTCGTAGCGCTCGATGCTGGCCTCGGTCCTGCGGGCGCGCTCGCGCTCTGCCTGGCCGGCGCACCCGAGCGCGAGGGCGGCCCACAACGCCAGGCAGGAACGCAGGAGGCAGGGTCCCTTCTGTCGACGATGGCTCATTGCGTCCTCCGACCGGCGTCCGAGGCAAGATCCCTGCCACCGCCCACGCGGTTGATCGTCGCGGTTGGTCCCAGCCTTGCTGGCCTGACAGGTGCATGGCCGTCGCCCGGCGCCGCCGGCCGACGCGAGGGGAGATATCGTGGGTCGACTCCATTCGACAGCACCCGACCACCGGCCTCGCGGCCGACCTGGTCCCGCGCGTTTCCTCCTGGCCTTCGCTCAGGGGCTGCTGCAGACGATTGGCGCCTCACTTCTGGCGTTCGTCATCTGGGGCCTGGCTGACCGTCTGTGGTTCCAGCATCGAGCCGTCGAGGCGCGCCGGCAACGACGCGAGCACCATCGGGAGCTGATGGACCCCGCACCACAACCGTCGACGGACGAGCGAGCGGCTGGCCTCACGCGCCGCCAGCTCCTCCAAGCAGCCGCCATGGGCAGCGCCGCGGGCGTGCTCGGGCCACTGCTCGGCTTCGGTCGCTGCCGACTGTTGGCCGACTCGAATGTGACGGTCTCCCTGCGCGCCGTCGACCTCGTCGCGGATACGACGGTCATCGACATGCTCGGACTGCTCACCCTCGACTGGCGTCGCCTGGGAACGTGGCAGCGCGGCAGCGCCGCCTACGGTGAAGCCGACTTCAGGTCGCTCGCGCGCAGCGGCGTGCGCATCCTCAATCCAGCCGTCGAGCCAGCCTCTGCCGCGCCCTACCACGCCGCCCTCGAATGGCTCGCGGGCTGGAACACACTGCTCGACGGACAGGCCTGCTTCCTGGGCCGCATCCTGACGGTGAACGACCTGTTGCGGATCCCCGCACGCGGTCAAAGCGGGATCATCCTCGGTTTCCAGAACGCGACACATTTCCGGACGCCTGCCGACGTGGCCGGCTTCCACGGTCTCGGCCAACGCATCTCGCAACTCACCTACAACGAACGCAATCGCCTGGGCAGCGGCTGCTACGAGCGTCGCGACACCGGCCTCACCGACTTTGGCGGCAGTGTCGTCTCGGCCATGAACGCGACGGGGATGGCGATCGATCTATCGCACTCCGGCGAGCGCACGAGTCGCGAGACGATCGACGCCTCCGCGCACCCGGTGCTGATCACTCATGCCAACTGTCAGGCGCTGGCGAACCACCCGCGCTGCAAGAGCGACGAGCTGATCCGCCGGCTGGCAGCCAGTGGCGGGGTGATGGGCATCACCAACGTCAGGGCCTTCGTCGCGACGGGCGGCACCGCCACCCTCGACGATCTGCTGGCCCACTATCTCCACGTGGCACGCTTGGTCGGCGTCGAACACGTCGGCATCGGCAGCGATACCGACGCGACGGCGCGCTCGCCGGGCACCGGCAAGCTCAACCCCTTCTATCAGATCAGCGGCCTGGAGCCGGAGATACGTGTGTTTCAGATTGCCGACGGGCTGCTCCGCCGCGGCCTGGCGCCAAGCGACGTGGCGCTGGTCCTGGGAGGCAACTTCCGGCGCGCCCTGGCAAGCATCTGGTCAATGGAAACATGGTCGCCGGTCGACGAGCGGGCGACCCGTCGCGACCCGTTCTGTCCGGCCCGGCCGGCGCCCAGGGCGCCTTGACCGCAGGCGGCATTGACGCCCCAAAAAAAGGGCCCCCCGGCTGGCGGGGGGCGAGGAGAGCCCAGAGGGTGGGGGAGGTGGGCACCCCTGGGAGAGCGTTATCAGAGACTGCGACGCAACAGCGCCAAGCCTCCGGCGCCCGCCAGGGCGAGCAGACCGGCCAGCGCGGCGAGTGGCTGCGGGCTGGCCGTCTTCGGCAGAGTCTCGGGGCTCGCAGCCCCCGTCTGCACATCGTTCACCGTGGTCTCGGCGCTGGCCGACGCCTCGGCGGGCGGCCTGGTCGCCGCCGCCGCGGTGCTGGCGGTCTGCGCGGGGAGCTCCTTCTGCGCGGTGAGCTCGACGCTCGTGGCCCGGATTTCTCCCGGCGCCTCGGTCAAGTAGCTGACCTTGACTCGATCGCCCGCCGCCGGCGCGCTGCGGCCGGTCGTGGCGGGGTCGAGGATGAAGGTCATCTGGTTGCCAACCGCCGTGGTGATCACGAGGCTATCCGGCGAGCTCATGCTCACCGTGCCTTCGACCCAGGCCGGGCTCTCGGCACTGGCCGTCTCGCTGCCGGCGGGTGGGGTGTAGGAGCCCTGAGCCTGAACGGCGCTGCTCAGCAGGCCGGCGACGATCGCAACTGCAAGGGTCAGTCCGCGACGTTTCATGTCGTGTCTCCTTCCTGTGATTCACCGGTCGGGTACCTTTCGGCGCTTCGCCCGGCGCGCAATCGTGATCGATGGTCCGCGATTGCGATGGTCTAAGGCGGCGATGAACGGTGAGCCAGGCTGGCTGCTTCCGCATCGACCGACGAGGCCACGAAACTCCGCTCGTCGGTGGACCCGGCACTTGCCAATCACGTGCCAATCGCGGGCCAATCGCGGGCCAATCGCGGGCCAGTCGCGGGCCAATCCTCACGGCACCCTGAAGAGCGAAACTTCGCCGACTTCGGCCGCCGCCGTGGCCGGAACGAGCCGCCGCGCGCACACCGACGTGGGCCGCCGCTGCCCTGACCCGGCATCTTCGCCACCACCATTGTAGAAAATGGATGTCAGCCAGGGTCCCATCCTTGCGTAGAATCGACCTCGCGTGCTCGGCGCGAGGCGGTCGCAGGGACGCCAGTGCCGAGCCCGAGCTCGAACACACGGCACCCGGTCGACCCCTGCCCTGCGGGCGACCTGCGGAGCCATGCCACGGAGCCCGATCGATGCGCCGCATGCGTTTGTGGAACGAGCCGTCGATCACCATCGCCCAGCGCCTCTGGCAGGGCTTCGGGACGCTCCTGGGCCTGTTGGTGGTGCTTACCGGAGTGGTGGCCTGGCTCCTGCGCCAGCAGGACCGCGATCTCGACCGCATCGTCGCCAGCCGCGAGCCGGCCGTCGCGGCTGTCCGTCGCATGGAGGTGGGCCTGAGCGCCGCCGGCGTCGCCGTCCTCCAATACCTCGAAGTGCCAGAGGCCAGCCGCCGCCAGCAGTTGACGGCCGCCGGAAGCGACCTCGCCCAGGGTCAGGCCGACTATCGCGCCCTGACCAGCGGACCCACCGAGCGCGGGCTCGATGCTGAGCTCGAGCGGCAGGTCCCGCCCTTCCTGGCGCTGACCGCCCAGATCATGGATGGCGCCGACGAGCTGAGCCGCCGTTCGAACGCACTGGCCGTGGGCTTTGCCGACTGCGAGTCCGTGCTGGCCGGCAATCGCGGCGCCCCGCGCGCCGCCCTTTCGCGGCTCCAGCTCGAGCTTGCCGAGCTCGGGACGTGGCTGGGCCACTACCGCACCACCGGCGACCCCGAACATCGGGCCCGCTTGGACGCTGCCGGCTGGCGCGTGGGCGGCATCCTGAGCCAGCTCCGTCGTGGCGAGCCTGCCCTCGCCCCAGGCCTCCAGCTGCACTGCGGCGGTCTCCTCGACGCGGTGCAGGAGTTGGTGGCCGCCGCCGAGGCCCAGAGCACGGCCCTGCAGAGCTTTGCCAAGCAGCGCGACGGGCTCGCTCGACTCCTCGGCGAGGGCCTCCAGTCGCTGGCCCAGGCCAACCTGACGGCGGCCAAGGCGGCCGCCGACGCCACCGCGCGCCGCGTGCAGTGGACTCTCGCCGTGCTGGCTCTCGCCGGCGCGGCCATTGCGGCGCTCACCGCCATTCGCGCCAGCCGCGGCGTGCTGGCGGTCGAAACTCTCCTCGAGGAACGCAGCGAATGGCTGCGAGTGACCCTCGAGAGCATCGCCGACGCCGTCATCGCCACCGACGTAGACGGTCGCATCACCTTCCTGAACGACGTCGCTCAGAACCTGACGGGCTGGGACGCGGTGGCCGCCGAGGGTCGTCCCTTGACGACCGTGCTGCAGGTGGTCGACGAGACGACGGGCCAACCCGTCGCGCTCCTGGGAATTCTCGGTCGGCGCGACGGCCTTCCCGCCGCACCGTCGACCGGCCCCCTGCTGCTCGTGGCGCGCAACGGGAGCTCGCGGCCGATCGACGAGCGCACGGCGCCGATCCGCGCCGACGATGGCGTCGTCACCGGGGCGGTGGTGGTGTTCCGAGACGTCAGCGAGCGCCGGGCGGCGGAGAGCCGGCTGCGCGAGGCCGATCGTCGCAAGGATGAGTTCCTCGCCACCCTCGCCCACGAGCTCCGCAACCCGCTGGCCCCCCTGCGCAATGCCCTGGCCATCTTGCGCCAGACGCCCGAAGCCGGCGAGCGTGGCGCGCCGTTGGCCATCATGGGGCGCCAGCTCGACGCCCTGGTGCGGCTGGTCGACGACCTGCTCGACGTCTCGCGCATCAGTCGCGGTCTCATCGAGCTGCGACTCCAGCCCTTCGAGCTGCGCTCCCTGCTGGCCCAGGCGGTCGAGACCAGCCGCCCCTTGATCGACGAGCGGCGACACCACCTCGACGTCGTGCAGCCGCCCGCGCCCGTGGTCTTCCTCGGCGACTCGCTACGCCTCGCCCAAGCCCTCTCCAACCTGCTGACCAACGCTGCCAAGCACAGCGAGCCCGGCAGTCACATCCAGCTCGTGGCCACTCTGGAGCCGCCAGGCGAAGGGGCAGGCGACGTCCCGTGGGCCTCGATCCGGGTTCGGGACAATGGCCGCGGTATTCCGCCGGAGCTCCTGCCCCATATCTTCGAGCTCTTCGTCCAGGGCAGCGGCACGCGTGAGCACGCACTGCCGGGCCTGGGCATCGGACTGGCGCTCTCGCGTCAGCTGGTCGTCATGCATGGCGGCACGCTCACCGCGACCAGCGACGGACCGGGACATGGCAGCGAGCTCACGCTGCGACTGCCCACCGCGACGCTGCCGGTACCCTCACCGCCCACCGCCGAAGATGTCGCAACGGCAGGCCGGCCGGTGGCGCGGCGAGCGCGGCGGATCCTGGCGGTCGACGACAATCGCGACTCGGCCGACAGCCTGGCGCTGCTCCTGCGGCTCATGGGGCACTCCGTGGTCACCGTCTATGACGGCGCCGCGGCGCTGACCGTCGCCGCCCGCGAGACACCCGAGGTCGTCATCCTCGACCTCGGCCTGCCGGGCCTCGGCGGCATCGAGCTCGCGGCACGCCTGCGCGGCGACCTCGGCCTGCGCCATGCGGCCCTGATCGCCCTTACCGGCTGGGGTCAGGAAGAGGATCGCCGTCGAACGCGCGACGCCGGCTTCGACCGCCACCTGGTCAAGCCGGTGGACCCGGAGGAGCTGCGCCGGCTGCTCGACGAGTTGGTCTGAAGGTGGCGCGCAGCCAATCCTCAGGGTGGCCTCAGGCAGCGCTCAAGGAGTCAGTGCCGGGGCGAAGGAAGCTGGCGGCGCTCCCGAACGACTCGGGGCCGCCTCCCGGAGACCCACCGCATGCAGACCCTCGCCCTCCTCGCCTCGGCGCTCCTCGCCGCCGCCAACCCCAATCCGAGCCCGCTGCCCGCGGTCGTCGCCACCATCGCGGGCGAGCCCGTCGCCGCCAGTGAGCTCGAGGCCAGCGCCGCCGTCGAGCTCGCGCAGCTCGACGGCCAGCGTCAGCAGGTTCTCGAGGCGGCCCTCGACCGCCTGCTGAGCGAGCGGCTGCTCGCCCGCGAGGCGGCGCGCCGCAGCCTCACCGTCGAGGCCCTGCTAGCCGCCGAGGTCGCCGCCAAGCTCGAGCCGATCACCGACGATGCCGTCGCCGCCTGGTACGCCGCCAATCGCGAGCGCGTGCCCCAGCCGCTGGCTACCGTGGCGGGGCCAATTCGCAACTACCTCGAGACAGAGGGCCGTCAGCGACTCACCAACCAGCTGCTGAGCGAGCTGCGGCAACGTTACCCCGTCACCAACCTCCTGCCGGTGCTGCGGCGCGACGTCGCCAGCGCGGCGGCGCCGGCCCGCGGCCCGGCCAACGCGTCGGTGACGATCGTCGAGTTCTCGGACTTTCAGTGCCCGTACTGCCGACAGCTCCAGCCCGCCATCGACCAGGCGCTGGCCAAGTATGGCGACCGCGTCCGCCTGGAGTTCCGCCACTTCCCTCTGACCTCGATCCATCCCAACGCCGAGCCCGCGGCGAGAGCCGCCATCTGCGCCGCGGAGCAGGGTCGCTTCTGGCCGGTCCACGATCAGCTCTTCGCCCATCAGGAGGCACTCGGCGGCGAGGCGATCGGCCTGCTGGCGCGCGACGCCGAGCTCGATGCGGCGGCGGTCGAGCGGTGTCGGGACGCCGCGACCACCAGCGCCCGCCTGGCCGCCGATGTCGAGGCCGGGCGCCGCGCCGGCGTCGGTTCGACCCCGTCACTGTTCGTCAACGGCCGGCCGCTGGTGATCTACGCCGCCCGTCCGGCCTTCGAGCAGATCGCCGAGGCGATCGACGCCGAGCTGACGCGCGCCACGGCCGGTCGCTCGTGAGGCGTCCGCAGCCTTAGATCCCGAGCTCCGCCAACAGCGGACGCGCCGCCTCGCCGTGGACGCTGACCAGCGTCCACAGGAGGTAGCGGATGTCGACCGAGACGTTCCTCGCGACCGCGGGATCGAAGCCGAAATCGTTGGCGACGTTTTCCCACACGCGATCGAAATTGACACCGACCAGGCGACCTCGACCGTCGAGCACCGGGCTCCCGGAGTTGCCACCGGTGGTGTCGAGATCAGCCAAGAAAGCCACGGGCACCGAACCCAGGGCAGGATCGGCGAAGGGGCTGCTCGCCGCGCCCTGGGCTGCAGCGAGTAGCGCTGCTGGGTAGTCGAACGGCACCTCTCCCGTGACCTTCGCCAGGAGTCCGGCCAGGGTGGTGCGCGGGCGCATCCACACCGCCTCGCGCGGGCTGTAGCCCTGGACGTGGCCGAAGGCGACGCGCAGGGTACCGTTGGCGTCGGGCGCCAGCGGCCGACCGGCGTGCGCCTCGACCACCCGCCGCCAGCCCGGCCGCAGGCGGGCGACGGCACCCTTCCAGGCGTCGGCCCGATCACGCGCCGCCAGGAGCTCACGATCGAGCGCCAGGGCGAAGTCGAGCAGGCCGTCGTGGCGGGCGACCAGACGGTCGACGCTCTCGTCGAGCATGGCGCTGCGCGCTGCCGGGTCGAGCACGACACTTGCCCGCAGCAACGCCGCCAGGCGATCCGCCAGCGGCTCGCCCGCGGGGGCGACCCACGGCTCGACCAGCGCCGGCCGAACGGCAGCCGGGAGGGCCGACAGGCGCAGCAGCCAATCGGCGAGCACGTCGGCATCCGCCGTCACAGCGATCTGGGTCTGATCGCGGGTGAGCCGTTCGGCCAGCTTCGCTCGATCGCGATCCTGGTAACCCGGCTGGCGGTCGAGGTCGGGCTTGGCGCGCTCGGCCGCCCAGCGCACGAGGGTCAGCGCGAGATCGAGCGGCTTGGCCGCCACCTTGGCTTCGTCGAGCAGGAAGTCGCGCTCCCAGCTCGCCCGGCGATCGGTCGCCAGCCGCGCCAGCTCGTCACGCGCGGCGATCCCGGCGCGGTACCCGGAGGCGACGCTCTGCGACGGCGCGTCGGCCACCCAGGCTTCCACCGCCGCCTCCTGGGCCTGCCGGCGTTCGTAGTGGCCGCCGCGGGCCAGCCCCACGAGCTGACCGCGCGCGTTCTTCTCGCGGTTCTCGAGGGTGCGCAGGCGCGCCGCGAGGGCGATGCGGGTCGCCTCGTCGCCAGCGGTGAAGGCCTCGAAGCGGCGGATCCAGGCGGCGTAGAGATCGGCCCGGCGCGGGAAGAAGAGGTCGACCCGTTCGGCCATCTCGGCGGCGGTGAGCGACCGGTAGGTGACCCCTGGATAGCCGGTGATCATCACGAAACCGCCGTCGGCGACGCCCTGCGGTGCCACCTGGTAGTGGTGGCGCGGGCGCAACGGCCGGTTGTCGGCGCTGCGCGCCGCGGGCTGGCCGTCCGCACCCGCCCAAACCCGCAGCAGCGCGAAGTCGCCGGTGTGGCGCGGCCAGCTCCAGTTGTCGACCTCGCCGCCGAAGTTGCCGACGGCATAGGGCGGCGCCCAAACCAGTCGCACGTCCCGGTACTCGATCCCCTCGTCGAGCACCCAGCGCACTCCGCCGTCGTAGGCCGCGACCTGACAGCGCCGGTTCGGCGTCGCCTCACAGCGGGCTACCAGCTCCTTGCACCGCCGCTCGATGGCGCGCTGACGCGCCAGATCGTCGGCGCCGGCGGGGACCGCGGCCAAGACCTCCGCGGTGACGTCGCGCGACGTCGACGGCACCGTCGCCCGCATCGCCAGCAGGGGCAGCTCCGCGTCGCGACTGGCCGCCAGGAAGCCATCCTTCAACAGGTCGCGCTCCGGCGTCGAATGCTGCTGGATCGCGGTCAGGGCGCAGTGATGATTGGTGACCAGCAGTCCGTCGGCAGAGACGAAGCCGGCGGAGCAGCCGTCGATGCTGACGGTCGCCGCGAGCAATCCGGCTCCCTCGCGGCTCCACAGCTCGTCAGGGGCGATCGCCAAGCCCTGTACGGCGAGCCAATCGGCATCGAGGGCGAGGACCTGTTCGGGCAACCACTTGCCAGCGAGGCCAGGCGCTTCCTCGGCGACGAGCGGGGCGGTGGTCATGGTCAGCGTGAGGGCAAGGAGGTGCGGAACTCGGCAGACGGGACGGAGCATGCCGCTTCTTACCCCGAACCCGCGCCGGGAGCAACCCGCGGCGAGAGGGGCGGCGGCGAGCTACCTGCCCTGCGCCCAGACCTCGGCGAGGCGGACGATCACCTCGACCGCCTTCGCCATCTCCCCCACCGGCGCCCACTCGAGGCGGGAGTGAAAGTTGTGCTCGCCAGCGAAGATGTTGGGCGTCGGCAGGCCCATGAACGACAACCGGCAGCCGTCGGTGCCGCCACGGATCGGCCGCTCGTGGACGGTCAGGCCGGCGCGCCGGATGGCCTCACGCGCGTTCTCGAGCACCTGCGGGTGGCGATCGAGCACCTCGCGCATGTTGCGGTAGGTCTCGCTCACCGTGACCTCGACGCTCGACCCGGGCCAGTCGGCCACGGTCTCGCGAGCCAGCCGGGTGACCAGGGCCTCCTTCTCCGCCAGCCCGGCGGTGACGAAATCGCGGACCAGCAGGCGCACCGTCGTCTGGTCGACGCTGCCCTCGAAACCATTGGGGTGGACGAAGCCCTCGCGGTCGGCAGTGGTCTCCGGCGACAGCCCGCCCCGCGGCAGCCGCGCGACGAAGTCGGCGGCCACCTTGATCGCGTTGACCAGGCGGTCCTTGGCGTACCCGGGATGGGTGTTGTGGCCCTGGAAGACGACAGTCATCGCGTCGGCCGAGAAGCACTCCGCCTCGAGCTCACCGGCGGGGCCGCCGTCGAGCGTGTAGGCGCACTGGGCGCCGAAGCCGGCGACGTCGAAGTGCTCGGTGCCGCGACCGACCTCCTCGTCGGGGTTGAAGGCGATGCGGATCCGGCCATGGCGGATCTCGGGGTGGCGCAGCAGGTACTCGGCGGCGGTGACGACCTCGGCGACGCCCGCCTTGTCGTCGGCGCCGAGCAGCGTCGTCCCCGAGGCGGTGACGATGTCGTCGCCCCGATGGCCCGCCAGCTCCGGAATCTCACTCACGCGCAACACCGCGCTCGGATCGTCCGGCAGCACCAGGTCCTGGCCCTGGTAGTTGCGGTGGACGATCGGCGCCACCCCCTGGCCCGACATCTCGGGCGAGGTGTCGACATGGGCGAGGAAACCGATCGTCGGCACCGTCGGGTCGTCGACCGTCGCCGGGATCGTCGCCATCACGTTCCCCCAGGCGTCGATCGTCACCTCGGCCAGGCCGATCTCGGTGAGCTCGGCGGCCAGCGCGCGCAGCAGGTCGAGCTGCTTGGCGGTGCTCGGGTAGGTCACCGACGCGAAGTCCGACTGGGTGTCGACCCGCACGTAGCGCAGGAAGCGTTCGAGAACGGGGCCACGGACCTCGTCGATCATGGGTGCTCCTCCAGGACGGAGCGCAAGCCTAGCAGGGCGCTGCCGCCGTCCAACCCAGGGGCGGGTCGAGTTGGCCGCGCGCCTGCTACGCCAGCCCGCCGGGTGGCGTCGCCGACCGCCAACCAGCGCATCATCAGGAATCTGTCGAACCACCGGAGGCTGACCCGATGATCCTGCTCGACCCTCGCCACCACGTCCGCGCCTACCCCGACGAGCGTTCGCGGGAGATCGTCCAGCGCACGATCGACTTCTTCGAGGCCAAGGGCAAGGCGGCGCTCAAGCGCGATGACCTCGCCCGCACCTGGTACGCCGACCTGCTCGACTTCGTGCGGCGGGAACAGGTCTTCGCCACCTTCCTGACGCCGGCAGCCTACGGCGGTCCGGATGCCCGCTGGGACACCTGGCGCAACTGCGAGCTCAACGAGGTGCTCGGCTTCTACGGCCTCGCCTACTGGTACACCTGGCAGGTGTCGATCCTCGGCCTCGGACCGATCTGGATGAGCGACAACGAAGCGGTCAAGCAACGCACGGCGGAGCTCCTGCGCCAGGGCGGGATCTTCGGCTTCGGCCTCTCCGAGAAGGAGCACGGGGCCGACATCTACAGCTCTGACATGGAGCTCGTCCCGGCCGGCCCCGGGCGCTGGCTCGCCCGCGGCGACAAGTACTACATCGGCAACGGCAACGAAGCCGCGCTCCTCTCGGTGTTCGGCCGCGTCGCCGGCAGCGACGAGTACGCCTTCTTCGTCGTCGACCCGAGGCGGCCCGAATACGAGCTGGTGAAAAACGTCTGCAACAGCCAGTCGTACGTTGCGGAATTCGTCCTCCGCGACTACCCACTCACCGACGCCGACATCCTGCACCGCGGCGCCGCCGCCTGGGACGCCGCCCTGAACACGGTAAACGTCGGTAAGTACAACCTCGGTTGGGCGTCGATTGGCATCGCCACCCACGCCCTCTACGAAGCCATCCATCACGCCGCACATCGTCGGCTCTATGGGCAGGCGGTCACCAACTTTCCGCACGTCCAGCGGATGTTCACCGACGCCTACGCGCGTCTGGTGGCGATGAAGCTCTTCGCGCTGCGTGCCGCCGACTACTTTCGCTCGGCCTCACGCGAGGACCGTCGCTACCTGCTCTACAACCCGGTGGTGAAGATGAAGGTCACCACCGAGGGTGAAAAAGTGATCGACCTGTTGTGGGACGTGATCGCCGCCAAGGGTTTCGAGAAGGACACCTACTTCGAAATGGCAGCCCGCGACATCCGTGCCCTGCCCAAGCTCGAAGGCACGGTCCACGTCAACATCGCGCTGATCGTCAAGTTCATGAAGAACTACTTCTTCGCCCCTGCTGACTTGCCGGCGATCCCGCGACGCGACGACGCGGCCGACGACACCTTCTTCTGGGACCAGGGGCCGGCGAGTGGCCTCGGCAAGGTCCGTTTCCACGACTTCGCCCCCGCCTTCGCCGCCTGGGACCTGCCGAACGTCCACCTCTTCCGTCAGCAGATCGACGCCTTCCGCACCTTCCTCGTCCGCGCCACGCCAACTGATGAGCAGGCGAAGGATGTCGATTTCCTGCTCGCCGTCGGCGAGCTCTTCACCCTCGTCGTCTACGCCCAGCTGATCCTCGAGAATGCAGCCATATACGGTCCCGAGGCAGTCGACGCCGACACCGTCGACCAGATCTTCGACGTCTTCGTGCGCGACTTTTCCCGCCACGCGCTCGACGTCCATGGCAAGCCGTCGAGCACGCCGGCGCAGATGGATCTCGCGCTCGCCATGATCCGCAAACCGGCGGTCGACCGCGCGCGCAGCGAGCGCGTCTGGCAGACCGTCAACGGCCTGCGCGACACCTACGAGATGGCACCCTGAACCGACTCTGATCGCGCGCCCCTCGCCAGGCGTCCGTCGCCCGGCGTCGGGTCGACAGTCCGCAGCTGGCTGCGGTAGCGTCCGCCTCTCCAAACACCAGCTCGTGATCTCGCGATCTGACGAGCCGAGGAGATTCGACCGATGACCGCCCGCATCGCCATCCTCGGCACCGGCTGGGGACTGCGCATCCAGCTGCCCGCCTTCCGTCACGCCGGGCTCGCCGTCACCGCCCTGTGGTCGCGCGACGAGGCACGAGCCCGGGCCCTCGCCCGTGACTTCGGGATTCCCTTCGCCAGCTCGCGCGTCGACGCCGTGCTCGCCCGGCACGACGTCGACCTGGTCTCGATCGTCACCCCGCCGGCGGGCCACCTGCCGCTGGCGCTGGCGACCCTCGCCGCCGGCAAGCACGTGCTGGGCGAGAAGCCGATGGCGCTCAACGCCGACGAGGCCGTGCGGATGACCGCGGCCGCCGCGGAACGGCCCGACCAGCTCGCCCTGATCGACCACGAGCTGCGCCTCCTGCCCGGCCGGCGCCGCCTGCGCGCCGAGCTCCACGCCGGCCGTATCGGCGCCCCGCGGCACGTCGCGATCACCTACCGCACGCCGATGCGCGTCGACCCGACCAGCCCCTGGACCTGGTGGTCGGACGTCGCGCAAGGCGGCGGCATTCTCAACGCGATCGGCAGCCACATGGTCGACCAGGTCGCCTGGGCAACCGGCCAGCCGATCGTCGCCGCCCGCGCCCGGCTCTCGATCCTCACCGCCACCCGCCCCGACGAACACGGCGTGTCCCGGCCGGTCACCGCCGACGACGTCGCCCTCGCCGACCTCCGCCTCGCTGACGGCAGCACCGCTCACCTCGACATCCACACCGGCCAGCCCGGCACCCCCACCAACCTGATGCGCGTCGACGGCGACACCGGCAGCCTGCTGTGGGACGGCAGCCGGCTTACCGTGAGCACGCCCGGCGGCGGCCCGGAGACGCTGCCCGCTGACGACGGCGTCGCGCTGCCGCCGGGTCTGCCCAACACGGAGTGGGCCCACGGCTCCGTCCGCCTCGGCCACGCCCTGCGCACCGCCTTGACCGCCGGCCCGCCGATCACCCTCCCCGGCGCCGCCACCTTCGCCGACGGCCTCGCCGCCCAACGCGCCCTCGACGCCATGCGGGTGTCGTCGGCGGCGGGTGGGGAGTGGGTGGACCTGCCGCGCGCGTTCGGAGCTGACCGCGCGACGCGCTAGGCTCCAGCCTTCCCAGGAGGACGACCGGTGGCAAGACAGTGTCCGGAGTGTGGGTCGGAGTGGATCGATTCGGTGCAGGTGTGCGGCGACTGCGGCACCAACATGGTGGCGGCCGAGCTGGCGGCGGAGCACGAAGATGGCGCGGCCGCGGCGGGCGGGCCGAGCCTGGTGCTGCTGTGGAAGATGGAGAGCGGCAACCTTCTCGAGGCCCTGGTCGACCGCCTGGAGAAGGCGGACATCCCCTACGTCGTGGTCGCCGGCACGGCGGTCAGCGTGTTCGAGGAGCTGCCGCTCGAGCCCGACCACCTGCCGGAGCCGTGGCGGGCGCAGGTGTGGGTGGTCGAGGAGCTCCAGGAGCGCGCCGTGCGCGTCCTGAACCAGGTTCTCCGCCCCGGCAGCTGAGGGCGCTGACGCCGTCGCGGTCGGCGACGGTCGCGCTCGGGAGGGCCGTCACCGGCGTGGCGGGATCGGCGTACGACGCATCGCCGACGGGGTGATACCGAACGCACGGCGGAAGGTCGCCGTGAAGTGGCTGTGGCTCGAGAAGCCCAGGTCGAGGCCGATGGCCGACAGATCTTCCCCGGCGGCGACGCGATCCAGCGACCCGCGCAGCCGTTGCTGGAGGCGGTATTGGTGGATCGTCATCCCTTCGACGCGGCGGAACGTCCGGCTCAGATGGAACGGTGAGTAACCCACCCGCCGAGCCAGCCCGTCGAGCGACAGCTCGGCATCGGCGCCGACCGTGAGGACCGCCTTGAGGTGCTCCACCAGCTCCCGCTGCGCAGGCCGCTCGGGTTGCTCACGCCGCCGCCGCTCGTAGGCCGCTGGGAGGAGCCGCGAGAGGAGCGCGAGGGTCGCCTCCTCGACGCCCAGACGATCGACACGACCGGCGGCGAGCAGGTGCTGGACCATACGCCGCTGGACCAGGTAGACGCTCGCATCGCTCGGGCCGCGGGCGAACGGGAACGGCCGGTCCGGGCGGTCGCGGACGCCGGGATCGAGCTCGCCGACGAGCTCGATCAGCACGTCGTTGCGGATGTGAAACCACTCGCAGCGATCGCCAGCGGGATCCACCGGCTGGCGCCAGTACACCTGACCCGGGTTGTAGTAGGTCACCAGGTTGGGGTCGGCGATGAAGGGCTGGCCACCCGCATGTTGAATCGACACGCTGGTGCGCGGAAACACGAAGACTGCGCGCGCGATCGGCCCGGAATCGTGGAAGAAGGGCTGGCCAGGGACGGCACGAAACGTGCCGATCCTGACCAGGTCCGACTCGAAGAGGGTCCGCTTCGGGCTCGCGGGAGTCACCCGCGCATCCTAGCCCGGACTATTCACCCGAGGTCGTAGCGAGGTGGCGCAGATGCCTGCTATCACGAGCTCTCGCAGGGGTTCTCGGCCGAGGCGTACTGGGCAGTACGTTGCAGGCCGGGGTTCTCGAGAACGCCCGTCAGAGCCGGCATATCCGCCTCCGTAGTAGATCGCTGGTGAATAATCCGGGCTAGGA